>VYKP01000147.1_pt1 | contig 40734 bp, 51 predicted proteins | sample 5114551 | NCBI WGS metagenome assembly VYKP01 (sample SAMN12291777, study PRJNA351875) | freshwater metagenome | isolation source: freshwater lake | place: USA: Michigan, Baseline Lake | collected 2013-08-09
TCCATATGCACGTTGGCCCAAATAAATTTGATTCATGTATATCTCAAGAATCTTATCTTTGGTTAATTGGGCCTCGATTTCCCATGCCAGCAACACCTCATAAAGCTTACGACTGAAAGTCTTCTCATTGGTCAAGAAAAAATTACGTGCCACTTGCATCGTAATCGTTGATGCTCCTTGCGAAAGGCTTCCTCGCAAGTTTGCTAGAGCGGCTCGCAAAACACCCCAATAATCAACACCGCCATGACTGTAAAAACGATCATCCTCAATTGCAATCACTGCGTACTTGAGATGAACTGGGATTTCATTGAGAGGTACGACATTCCGTCGTTCTTCCCCAAATTCTCCTATCAACACCTTATCGGCGGTATAAATCCGTAGCGGCTCTTTCGGGTTGTACTCAACCAGCGCTGAAATGTTCGGTAAATTTGGCTTGGCAATAATGAATGCGTACGCTACCAACATGGCAAATAACAAGCCAACCACCACCATCAAGATCAATAACGCTTTAATCAGTGGGCTAGCGTTTGACTTTTCAGTAAAACGACTACCAGAGCCCCGTTGAAAAGGTGGTTTTTTGCTGGGAGGATTAGCCATCCTTAAATTATATGGTCCTACAGCATTTGCAAGAATTACTGATCAATTAATCCGGGTTTACCGCTTTTAATACCCAGTGGCTAGCAACACAATAGGCCATGGTCTATCGCAATATCAAACGGGAAGATTTTGACGAAGCACTCCAAAGCTTAGGTAATGATCCTGCCATTTTGGAGCATGAGACTCAAGCCGATCATTTACAAAGTAAACGCCAGACTCCAGGGTCGACCCAATTAGGAAAAACGTGGTCGGGCCTTAGCGCCCTCAAAGAGTCCTATCGCGTATCCCCTCACTCTAGGGCGCTTGTCCTTGCCCTTGGTTTTATAGCGGTTCTTCTGGCGTTGGCCTATCTAATCACTCAAGTTCAGGAGATCGCTCAACGGAGTCACGATGGATCAAATCAAGCTTCGATGAAGCGAGAATTAACGGTCATTCAGGGTCAGATCGATGATCTTTATGAGCAGACAGAGGAAAACTTTTCGCAGATGATGGAACTTCTAGAAGCGGCTCAAAAAAGTCGGTCTATCCCGACTAAAGAAATTAAGCGCCTAGCAAGTCCCGATCCCGATGAAGTTGATTTAAAAAAATGGCGTCACCTTGGTGTGGGAAAAAATAAGGGTGGGTCATTCGTGATGCTCCATGATGGCCAACAAAGTCGGGTCTTCATCCATGATGAATTCGTAAAACCCGCCTGGAAGATCACCCACTTTGATCACTCTCAAGCCATCCTACAAGGCCCCGGAGGAAAGCAAGTAGTAATAACTTCACCATGATGCGTACGGTATTTCAGAACATTTGGATTTGGCTTTTATTGGGCGTTCAAAGTGCATTTGCATATCATCCAACCATCAACAGTGCGTTACCAAATACACCGATTAGCATTTCAGCCAAAGAGATGCCGCTGGTGGATTTGCTCCATGCATTGGGTCAACTGGGTAATACGCATTTTGTATTAAGTCCCAGCATTCAAGGAACGATTAATGTTCAGATTGTCGATGTTCAATGGCAAACTGCTTTATCAACCATCTTAGCGAGTCGTGGCTTACGCTTCATTCGCAAACAGGGTGTCTATTGGATTGCACCACACCAGGAAATCACAGCTTTCCAAAAACAACGTCGTGATGACTCCGCATTACCTTTTGGTGGTGAGCACCATGGTACACCTCGGCAAATTTTGATTGAAGCCAGGATTGTGGAAGCAGACTATCGCTTTGCACGTAATCTAGGTGCCAAGCTTGGTTTGCGCTCTCATCCAGAAACTTCGCCCGATGGGAATAGTCGAACTCAGGGTTCGTTTGCAATAGGATTACCGCTTGGTGCTAGCGGCCTCAGTGGATTTGAGCCAGTTACCGCGGCAGCAACCCTACTGAGTAAAAACGCCACTCGCTTACTCGATTTTGAATTAAGCGCCCTTGAAAGCGATGGGCAGGGCAAGATACTGTCCAATCCACGCATCATGACTGCCGATATGGTGAAAGCCACAATTGAACAAGTACCGAACTACCCTATCAAACCTCCTCTTCAAATGGAGGAAATAAAATTCAGTTCCGTAAGGCCAACTTACGCCTTGAAGTCATTCCGAAGATTCATGATGATGGCAGAGTCTCTTTATTGGTTGCTATTAATAAAGACAGCATTGGCATGAAGACCGAACAAGGTTATGCCATTGATACTAAAAATTTGAGCTCTGAAGTCAGTGTTGAGAATGGTGGAACCGTTATCTTAGGCGGTATTTATCAAACAACGGAGCGAAAGGATACAGTCAAAATCCCATTCTTAGGAGACATTCCCTTAATTGGTCACCTTTTTAAACATCAATCCAGCTTGCGAGATAAGACCGAACTGCTCGTATTTTTAACGCCTACCATCTTAGATAAACCCGAATAGAATGACGCTATGGACATTGAAAATTCCAATATCTTTCTAATTGGACTAATGGGGGCTGGCAAGTCAACGGTTGGGAAACTAATTGCCCGAAAACTCGAACGGCGCTTTATTGATTCCGACCATGCGCTTGAAGAACGTTGTGGCGTCAAAATACCGACCATTTTTGAGATGGAAGGTGAGGCGGGTTTTCGTAAGCGCGAAGCTCAAATCATCGATGAGCTAACCCGAGAGCAATCGATTGTGCTTGCCACTGGTGGCGGTGCGATATTGCTTCCAGATAATCGAAGGGTGCTTGCTGAACGTGGTACGGTAATTTATCTGCATGCCAACCCGATTGAGCTTTGGCATCGCACTAAGGGTGGCGAAGGTCGCCCCCTGTTACAACATGGCGACTCAAAGATGATCTTAGAAAACTTATATACCATTCGCGATCCACTCTATCGAGAAATTGCAGACTTTATTATTGAGACTGGTAAACCAAGCGTTAATCAACTCGTAAGCTCTTTACTGATGCAACTTGAACTAGCCCCATGAAAACTCTGAATGTATCCCTCGGTGAACGCAGCTACCCCATTTACATTGGTTCGGGGTTACTAAAGCAATCTGAACTTTTTAAACCTTGGATTACTGGCAAATCTGTATTTGTGGTCACCAACACAACCGTTGGCCCTCTCTATAGCCAATCCTTGATCCAAACCATTTCAATCGATGCAAAATCTGTTCATGAGATTGTTCTACCCGATGGCGAGTCTTACAAAGACTGGATTACTCTGCAGAAAATCTTTGACGCGCTATTAACCTATGGGGCTGATCGTAAATCGGTATTAATTGCTCTCGGTGGCGGGGTGATTGGCGATATGGTGGGTTTTGCAGCTGCTAGCTTTATGCGCGGCATTCGCTTCATTCAAGTGCCCACCACCTTGTTGGCTCAAGTGGACTCCTCGGTAGGTGGCAAGACTGGGATTAATCACCCTCTTGGCAAAAATATGATCGGCGCCTTTCATCAACCGGTTGCAGTCATTGCTGATCTTGATACCCTCAAGTCACTCCCACCCCGAGAGTTGTCGGCCGGTTTGGCAGAGGTAATCAAACACGGGGCGATTGCAGATGCTAAATTTTTTGATTGGATTGAAGCACATCGCCAAGAACTACTAGATTGCGATAGCAATACGATGAGTCATGCAGTCGAGCGTTCTTGCGAAATTAAATCAGCGGTAGTAGCTGCCGACGAAAAAGAGTCTGGGATTCGTGCCATCTTAAATTTTGGCCACACCTTTGGCCATGCCATCGAATCTGGCTTGGGCTACGGGGAATGGCTGCATGGTGAGGCAGTAGGATGCGGAATGGTGATGGCGGCAGATTTATCTTCTCGCTTAGGCTATTTGCAAACTGAGGAAGCGGGTCGCATTAAAAAACTCATTGCGGCAATGAACCTGCCCGATTGTGCTCCCAAACTTGGAAATAGCCGCTTCTTTGATCTTATGCGAATTGATAAGAAATCCGAGGGCGGAGAAATTCGTTACATTACCCTTGAGAGAATTGGAAAAGCAAAGATTGAGGCGGTTGATGATGCGATTGTTGACCAGGTCTTAACGACTAATCAAGCAAAGTAATCCAAACCGCTTGCCCTGCCTGATCGCTCACAAAGCGAGATAAGTCGGTAAGCAATTCGTTACCTGTTTTTGTATCAAGCCATCGTGGCTGATGAACGGTTCCAGCCCAACGGTAGTGAAAGCCTCCGGCTTTACATGCGACCCAAATCTCATGCAAGGGCGGTTGCGTATTGATAACGACAACGCTGCGATCTCGAAACACAATATTAATGACATTACCCCCTTGACGAGTAATGTCGAGGTCGAGATCTAAACGCTCATCGGCATTCTCAAGCGACAATTCAATCGACTGCAATAGATGACTAGCGAGCTGATGAAATTGCTTATCGTCAATTTTGTCAATCTGGGAAGAAGAGGTATTTTGCATGCTATATTCAAATTTCGGTGATTAATCAGATGATATCGATTGTAGTTAAGATTCCGGTTTGTGTTGCTTTAATGTCCCTCGTTGGATGTGGGGTTAGAGGGCCTTTATTTTTGCCAAATGTTCCGCCCGTCCCACCAGCGCCGACTCAAGCGGAACCTAAGGGTACTCTGTATCCACCTAAAGAATCAGGTTCAAGCACTCCGATTAATTCAAGCCCCACAAAGTAATGATGCATTCCATTCCATCACTAATCGGCTTTTCTCAACACCATGGGGAATGGTTTGCTGAAGGGATTTCGCTATCCGTTTTAGCAAGTCAATACGGTACTCCCTTATACGTATACAGCAAGCATGCGATTTGTTCGGCATACCGTGCTTATGATGTCGCCTGCATCCGTGCAAATGGTAGTCGACGTGCCAGAATTCATTACGCAGTTAAGGCGAATAGTAATCTTGCTGTTTTAGATGAGCTCAAGCAACTAGGAGCTGGGTTTGATTTAGTTAGTGGTGGTGAACTGGCGCGCGCTCTTCATATCGGTGCCGATCCAAAAAGTATGGTTTTTGCTGGGGTCGGCAAATCCGCTGATGAAATTAAATTTGCACTCACAGTTGGAGTCAAGTGCATTAATGTCGAGTCCATCCCTGAACTCCATCGAATTAATCTGATTGCTAAAGGCATGGGTTTACGAGCTCCGGTTTCCTTACGCGTCAATCCTGACGTCGATGCTCAAACTCATCCGTATATTTCTACAGGTCTCAAAGATAATAAATTTGGGATCGCCTACTTTGAGGTTCTAAAAACCTATCGAGAGGCGGCACTACTGCCCCATATTGATATTGTTGGTATTGATTGTCACATTGGTTCCCAAATCACAAATACCTCTCCTTACCTTGATGCACTTGATAAGGTACTTGATCTTATTGAGCAACTCAAGCGTGAAGGCATCATCATTCATCATCTTGATTTAGGCGGTGGCCTTGGAATCGACTATGGCTCGGATGTGCCCCCAGATATCACGATGTTCACCAACACCCTACTCAATCGCATCGATGAGCGTGGCTTTACCCAGCTAGATGTGATTTTGGAGCCCGGTCGCTCCTTGGTCGGAAATGCTGGAGTACTTCTGACTCAAGTTGAATATCTGAAGACCGGCGCTGATAAAAACTTCTGTATTGTGAACGCCGCCATGAATGATTTAATGCGTCCCGCCCTCTATGATGCCTATCATGCGATCGTTCCGATCAAAAGTGAAAGCGGTAAAGCAATCACTTATGACGTAGTTGGACCGGTTTGCGAATCAGGCGATTGGTTGGGCAAAGATCGTGCCTTAGCGGTTCAGGAAGGGGATGTACTAGCTATTTTGTCCGCGGGCGCTTATGGATTTGTTATGGCATCAAACTACAACACGCGAGGACGACCAGGGGAAGTGATGGTTGATGGTGATCAAGCCCACCTAGTAAGGGAACGCGAGACTACCAATAGCCTCTTTGCTAATGAACGAACGATTGGAACGAGCTAATTCGGTCTAGCGCAAACCCGCCATGTAATCAGACACGGCTTTCATTTCAGCATCTGACATCTTGGCAGCAATCGTACTCATTTGTACACTGTTCTTACGCGTACCCTCTCTGAAAGCAATTAATTGCGAGGTCGAGTAGTCTGCCCATTGGCCACTTAAACGCGGGTATTGCGCTGGGATGCCAGCGCCATTAGGACTATGACATCCCGAGCATGCCGGAATCCCTTTTTCAGCAATGCCCGCGCGATAAATGCGCTGTCCCAATGCAATCGAATCTTTGTTTTGAGCGGTACCCAACTTAGGCTCTTGTTTACTGACATAGGCAGCTAGGTTCAGCATATCCTGCTCGGTTAAGGCAGCTACCATGCCCATCATCACGGGGTTCATTCGTGAGCCATCTTTGTAATTCTTGAGTTGCTTCAGAGTGTAGGCAGTATGCTGAGCAGCCAACTTAGGCCAGGTTGCAACCCCGCTATTACCGTTTGGACCATGGCAACCAACGCAAGAAACGATTCCTCTCTTTGGATCACCATTGTTATAGAGGGCATCGCCAGCAGCAGCATCCGCTTTGATCACTGCAGGGGTTGGAGCGCTGGTGGTCATCGCAGGCGCGGCGGCTTTTGCAGGCTCAGCTGCATGAGCAAACGATAAAAAACCGCCAACTAAAACTAGCAAAAGGGCAGAAATATTTAATTTGGAAAATTTGCTGCTATAGCGCATTATGGGTACCTAGCCTACTTTGAAATGAATTGATGTTCAAACTAAATTCATGTGATTTTACAATAGCTTCCAGTCATGTCTAAACTGCACCAAGCCCGCTTTTTTACCACGGTCAATGAGCTTCAAACTCTTCCTCAGGGAGACCTCCCTGAGATCGCATTTGCAGGGCGCTCCAATGCCGGAAAATCCAGTGCAATCAATATCTTATGTAATCAGAAGCGCCTAGCCTTTGCAAGTAAAACTCCAGGTCGAACCCAGCACATTAACTATTTTGGGGTCTACGCCAAGGATGAGTTACTTGCATATTTAGTCGACTTACCAGGCTATGGCTATGCAGCAGTTGGCGAGGCAACCCGTTCCCATTGGAACGAAATCTTAAGCCACTACCTTCAAACTCGCAAGAATTTGGTTGGGCTAATCTTAATTGTTGATGCGCGACGGGGCCTAACTGAACTGGATGAACAGATGATTGGATGGTTTGGCGTGACCCAAAAACCCATCCACATTTTATTGAGCAAGTCTGATAAACAAACGTTTTCAGAAAATCGCGCCCTATTACATGCCATTTCTGAGCAAATAAAGGGATTTGCCCCCGCCCAAATTACTGCCCAGTTATTTTCAAGTACAAAACGGGTCGGTCTTCTCGAAAGCGATACACTTATTCAACAATGGCTTTTTCCAGAACACCGCACCACCCAACCCTGCCCTGATTAGAAAGTATTTGCAATGTCTCAATACCCTGCTTATCGCCCTCGCCGGATGCGCCGCGATGATTGGTCGCGTCGCCTTATTCAAGAAAATCATCTACGGATTGACGATCTCATCTATCCCGTTTTTTTACTGCCCGGCAACAATCAAACCCAAGCGGTCACCTCGATGCCAGGTATTGAGCGGATGTCACTTGATCGCTTGTTTCATGTGGCTGAAGAATGCGTAGCACTTGGCATTCCAGTGATGGCTCTCTTTCCTATAATCGATGCGTCATTAAAGAGCAATGACGGTGCCGAAGCGTTCAATCCAAAAGGGCTTATTCCAAGCGCTGTAATGGAACTAAAAAAACGTTTTCCTGCACTTGGCATCATGACTGATGTCGCACTCGATCCCTATACCAGTCACGGTCAAGATGGCGTACTCGATGATCAGCATCGGATTTTGAATGATGAGACCGTCGCAATCCTCATCAAACAGGCGCTCTGTCATGCTCAAGCAGGCGTTGATATTGTTGCACCTTCTGACATGATGGATGGCCGTATTGGTGCAATTCGTACCGCCCTTGAAAATCAAGGATTGATTCATACGCGCATCATGGCTTATGCCGCCAAATACGCGTCGTCATTTTATGGTCCCTTTCGGGATGCAGTTGGATCAGCAACGAATCTTGGTAAAGCAGATAAAAAGACTTACCAAATGGATCCCGCCAATGGCGATGAGGCCATCCGTGAAGTTGGCTTAGATATTAGTGAAGGTGCTGATTTGGTCATGGTAAAACCTGGCATGCCTTACCTCGATATCGTATATCGCATCAAAGAAGCCTTCGGCTATCCGACCTATGCCTATCAAGTGAGTGGCGAATATGCCATGATGAAAGCTGCCACCCAAAATGGCTGGCTTGATCATGATGCAGTAATGATGGAGTCCCTACTCGGATTTAAACGCGCTGGGGCAGACGGCATCTTGACCTATTTTGCGCTTGAGGCTGCACGCTTACTCAAACGCTAGGATTATTTAGCTCCTAACTCCTGCAGTCGCTCTAAAAAACGGCTGGGCGCCATAAAACCAACCACTCGCAAAGACTTTTGTTCGTCACCAGCCCCATTAAAGAACAATATTGCGGGCGGGCCGTACAAACTAAATTGCTTGAGTAGTGCTTGGCTCTGTTGGCTGTTAATAGTCACATCAGCTTGAACTAATATAAAACGGCTCATTGCCTTAGCAACCTCGGGATTTGTAAAAGTAATCGCTTCCATCTCTTTGCAAGAGATGCACCAGTCCGCATAGTAATCAAGCATGACGGGTTTATTTTCAGCCTTCGCCCTTTGCAAAATGCGCTCGAGCTCTTCACTTGAACGCACAACCTGAAATACCAAATCAGATGAAATTCGTTTTTCAGTACGAGGACTTGTTTGATTTTGGTTACCAGCTACGACGGTCATTGCTGGCCACACAATCCAAATGGCTAAAGCAATTAACACCAAACCAAGACCGCGCTGCAACCACATCATCCACGCGCCTGTTTGTGGCAAGAAACTTCTGGCACCCATCGCAATAAGTAATAACGGAAGCCCCATGCCCAAGGCCATCACAAATAGTAGACCCGCACCAAGCACCATTGATCCGGTTTGTGCCACAAACCCTAAAACACTTGCTAGTGGCGCCGTAATACAGGGACTTGCCACCAAAGTCGAAATTGCGCCAAGGCTAAACGCACCTGCGATGCTGCCGCCCTTTTGTCGCCCTGCCAGTTGATCGACTTTGTTTTGCCACGCTTGAGGCATCTTTAACTCGTATAAGCCAAATAAGCTGCCCGCTAAAAATAATAGAAGGAGGGCAAAGAGTATCAGCGCGATGGGGCTTTGTAGAGCCCGCTGCACACCACTCCCTAATGCAGCCGTAAGTACTCCCGCTAACGCATACAACAAGGCCATTCCCAAAATGTAAGCCAAGGCAAGATAAGCCGATCGGGTTTTGCTGATTGGACCCCCATCTTGACGGCCTAAAACAATACTACTCAAAATGGGTAACATTGGTAACACGCAGGGCGTAAACGCAAGCGCAATCCCAAGAACAAAAAATCCCGTAAATAGATAAAACGGTTTGGCATTCTCTAAGTAACTTTTAATCGAGGCAACGTCATCTCGCCCACTCCACAAATCACTTAAGTCAAATGGGACTGGGGTTGGATTCGAGCTCCTTGTTGGTGCTGCATCACCCTCAGGAATTGGCGCAACCCGAACCCCTGGGGCTGCAATAAAGTATTGATAGGTCATTGGTGGATAGCAAATACCTCCGTCCGCACAACCTTGTAAATCAATCTCTAGACGAATACCGCTTTGTGGAGTTTGTGTAAACCCAAGAACCACTTCAAATGGTTTTGGAAAAATCTCCATTTTTTTTCCAAAGGTCTCATCAAACTTTTCAACTCCGCGCGGAATTTGAATAGTCTTGGCAGCAGTTAGCTTGTCATTAATGATCAATCGATACTGCAAAGACTCTTGATAAATGTAATAACCCGAAACCGGTCGGTACTCAATTGCAATCTCATTGGTATTGGCAAGCCATGTTGCCTCCACAATGAATGCCTTTTCTGGAGGCAGAAATTCTTTAGCGCTTAATAAACCAGATAATGCGACACTTGATAGTAGAAACAATAAGAGTTGAACTAAGCCATACTGAATTCGCCTCATGGCCTTGTCTCCTCATTCACCCATTGGCCGTATGCTTGCGAATACTCGGCCGGCCTAAAAGCAATGATCTCTGGCAATTGATAAGGGTGATGGGTCTTAATGAATGCTTCAATAGGTTGCCACTGAGTAGCTGTTGTTTTAGCACTCAATAAGACCTCGGTATCGTTGCATAGTGTTCCATCCCATCGATAAATCGATTGCATGCCTCCCTGAATTTGCACACAGGCTGCGAGACGCTCATCGATTAATTGCTGACCTAGTAATCTAGCCGCATCCATCGTTGGCAAAGTCGTTGTCACGATCAGTATCGAATCCATACAAAAGATGGCTCAAGCAATGGGTTAAATGAAAAAGCCAGGCCGAAGCCTGGCTTTAACTATACCTGATGCTAATTTATGCTGCTACAGGCTCTTGCTGAGGAGCCTCTTCGACTTCGGGGCGATCGACTAACTCAACCAACGCCATTGGTGCATTGTCGCCGTGCCGAAAACCAAATTTCAAAATACGGAGATAGCCGCCTGGACGGGTCGCATAACGAGGGCCGAGCTCAGTAAATAATTTGCTAACCATTTCACGATCACGCAATCGATTGAATGCTAAACGACGATTAGCCAAATTATCCTTCTTACCCAAAGTAATCAAAGGCTCAACTACCATCCGCAATTCTTTTGCCTTTGGCAGGGTTGTTTTGATGACCTCGTGCTCAATTAAGGAGTTCGACATATTGCGCAACATCGCCAAACGATGCGAGGAGGTGCGATTTAGTTTGCGTAAGCCATTACCATGACGCATGATGCTTCCTTTCTAATTATTGCCCGAGGGTTGCTGGAGGCCAGCTGTCGAGCTTCATCCCAAGACTTAAACCACGGGCTGCCAACACGTCCTTGATTTCGTTCAAGGACTTGCGACCCAAATTAGGTGTCTTGAGTAGTTCATTTTCAGTACGCTGAATTAAATCACCGATGTAATAGATGTTTTCAGCCTTTAAGCAGTTCGCTGACCGAACTGTCAACTCTAAGTCATCGACCGGTCGCATCAATAATGGATCGACCATCGTCGAGCGACTTGGAGCCAACTCGCCACTCACCTGACTGCTCTCTAAGGCAGCAAATACGACCAATTGGTCTACTAAAATACTTGCGGCTTGACGGATTGATTCTTCAGGCGAGATCACGCCATTGGTTTCAATCGTCATTACCAAACGATCTAAATCGGTACGTTGCTCAACACGAGCAGACTCAACGGCATAGCTAACGCGATTAATTGGGCTAAATGAGGCATCTAAAACAATACGTCCAATTAGCTTAGTCGCTTCATCTTGATACTGGCGCATATTACCTGGTACGTATCCGCGACCCTTTTCAACCTTGATCTGCATATCGAGCTTACCACCTGCAGCTAAGTGAGCAATAACATGCTCAGGGTTGATGATTTCAACATCATGCGGAAGATCAATATCCTTGGCACAGACCACACCAGGACCTTCCTTACGCAAATTGATCGTCACCTCATCACGAGATTGCAATTTAAAGACAACGCCCTTTAGGTTGAGGAGCAGGTTAACAACATCTTCCTGAACGCCATCCAAGGTGGAATACTCATGAACAACGCCTGCAATCGCTACTTCGGTTGGAGCAAAGCCAACCATGGAAGACAACAAAACACGACGTAATGCATTACCAAGCGTATGGCCATAGCCACGCTCAAATGGTTCCATGACAACTTTAGCCTGATTCGCACCGAGTGCTTCAACAGAAATGATTTTTGGTTTAAGCAAATTTGTTTGCATAGATATCTTTTCCTTAAGAGGTGCAGTATTAGCGTGAATACAATTCGACGATCAAACTTTCGTTGATATCACCACTGATTTCATCGCGATCTGGTACTTGTTTAAACGTTCCCTCGAGCTTGCTAGCATCAACGCTAACCCAATTAATTGCGCCGACTTGCGATGCAAGATTTAGTGCTTCTTGAATTCGGGTTTGTTTTTTTGCCTTCTCACGAATCGCAATCACATCACCAGGACGAACCTGCATCGATGGAATATTAACTACTTGCCCATTTACAGTAATTGCTGCATGCGATACCAACTGACGCGCTTCAGCACGTGTTGAGCCAAAGCCCATGCGATAAACCACATTATCTAAACGGGACTCGAGAAGCTGCAGTAAGGTTTCACCGGTATTTCCCTTGCGACGCTCCGCTTCAGCAAAGTAGCGTCGGAATTGACGCTCGAGCACACCATAAATGCGCTTTACCTTTTGCTTCTCACGCAACTGATTACCGAAGTCAGAAGTACGCGCACCTGAAGTGCGACCGTGCTGACCAGGCTTACTGTCTAATTTGCACTTGTCCGATAAAGCACGGCGAGCGCTCTTTAAAAATAAGTCGGTACCTTCCCGACGAGATAGTTTGGCTTTAGGGCCTAAGTAACGTGCCACGATTTCTTCCTTTCTATGCCTCGATGGTTACCGAGGTGAGTTCGCTGTAACTACCAGCGAACGGTGGGCTTATTAAACAATTGCTGGCATAGCCAGCGGCTTGGTACTGCAAAAATTAGATACGGCGACGCTTTGGAGGGCGGCAACCATTATGTGGAACCGGCGTTACATCCTGGATTTCAACAATCTTGATGCCCAAGGAGTTCAATGCACGAACTGCAGACTCACGACCGGGACCGGGGCCCTTAATTTGGACCTCTAAATTCTTAATCCCACACTCAATTGCTGCCTTGCCAGCTACTTCAGCAGCAACCTGTGCTGCAAATGGCGTTGACTTGCGTGAACCCTTAAATCCCTGACCGCCTGAAGTTGCCCACGACAAGGCATTTCCTTGACGATCGGTAATGGTCACAATGGTGTTATTGAATGATGCATGCACGTGGGCGATGCCATCAGCGACGTTCTTTTTTACCTTTTTACGAGCGCGTTGCGCACTTGCATTTGCGGCGGTTTGTTGTGCTTTTGCCATATCAGTTCCTAATTATTTCTTTAGTGCAACGCCGGCCTTACGGGGGCCTTTGCGGGTACGCGCATTGGTCTTCGTTCTCTGGCCACGAACTGGCAAACCTTTGCGATGACGAATGCCACGATAGCAAGCCAAATCCATTAAACGCTTAATGTTCATGGTGACTTCACGACGCAAATCACCCTCTGTGGTGCGCTTACCCACTTCATCGCGAAGCTTCTCTAATTCAGCATCGGTAAGATCTTTGACTTTCTTATCGATTGCAACACCTGTGTTCTCACAGATCTTGAGAGCCTGGGCTTTGCCAATACCATAAATGGCGGTTAAACCAATCAAAGTATGTTGATGATTTGGGATATTTACCCCAGCGATACGTGCCATATAAATTCCTCTACTTAACCGAATTAACCTTGACGCTGCTTATGACGTGGATCGGACGAGCAGATCACACGCACCACGCGCTTACGCTTGATGATTTTGCAATTGCGGCAAATACATTTAACGGATGCCAATACTTTCATCATTCACCTCTTTAATAATCCTTACTTCGCACGGAAGATAATTCTTGCGCGCGTTAAATCGTATGGGGTCATTTCCACAGTTACCTTATCCCCAGGCAGAATTCGGATGTAATGCATCCGCATCTTTCCAGAAATATGACCTAGTACTACATGCCCATTCTCTAACTTCACCCTAAACATGGCATTGGGAAGGTTTTCAACAATTTCCCCTGCCATCTGAATCACATCGTCTTTAGGCATCTTAGAGAGTGGGTCCCATCTTAAAGTTGGCTTTCTTCATGAGAGAGCCGTACTGCTGTTGCATCACAAATGATTGCACTTGGGCCATAAAGTCCATCGCAACCACCACAATAATTAACAACGATGTTCCGCCAAAGTAGAAAGGAACGTTGTATTTCAAAACCAAAAACTCAGGCAATAGGCACACTAAAACCATGTAAATAGCACCCGCCAACGTTAAACGAACCAAAATTTTGTCGATGTAACGGGCCGTTTGATCACCCGGACGAATGCCAGGGACAAACGCTCCACTCTTTTTTAAGTTATCAGCCGTATCGCGGCTATTAAAGACCAATGCTGTATAAAAAAAGCAGAAGAAAATAATCGCCGTAGCATACAAAATAATGTACACCGGCTGACCTGGGGCTAAAGTTGCGGCCAAGTCTTTCACAATCCGACTCAGCATATTGGTTGGTTCGCCTGCAGTAAACCAACCGGCAATGGTTGCTGGGAACAAAATAATCGATGAAGCAAAGATGGGGGGAATAACACCGGCCATATTCAGCTTTAGAGGCAAATGGGATGACTGACCACCATAGATCTTATTGCCAACTTGACGCTTGGCGTAGTTCACCAGAATACGGCGCTGGCCACGCTCTACGAAAACCACAAAATAAGTAACAGCAATAACAATCAATACGATAAAAATTGCTGAAAGGATGCTCATGGAACCGGTACGAACGAGCTCAAGAAGGCTAGCTAGTGCACTAGGTAAACCAGAAACAATTCCGGCAAAAATAATTATGGAAATGCCATTACCCAAACCACGTTCTGTAATTTGCTCGCCAAGCCACATTAAAAACATCGTCCCAGTAACAAGCGTTACAACGGTATTGAACTGAAACATGAGGCCTGGATCAACAACCAATCCGGGCTGAGACTCAAGAGCAACAGAAATTCCAATCGCCTGGAATGTGGCTAAAAAGACCGTTGCATAGCGCGTGTACTGGGTAATCTTGCGCTGCCCAGCTTGGCCTTCCTTCTTCATTGCCTCAAGCGAAGGGATCACAATCGTCATCAACTGCATAATGATCGATGCAGAAATGTAAGGCATGATTCCCAGAGCAAATACAGTGAAGCGCGATAATGCACCGCCTGAAAACAAATTGAACATTCCCAAAATACCGTCTTTTTGCTCGCTAAAGAGCTTTGATAGCTGATCAGGATCAATTCCAGGTACTGGAATGTGCGCACCAATACGGAAAACAACTAACGCCAATACCAAGAAAATCAAGCGGCGACGTAAGTCGCCATACTTGTTTCCAGATGGTGTCAAACTAGAGACGTTAGAGGAACCGAGTGCCATAAATTGCTTTAAACCTCAGCGAGCACCTTGCCACCAGCAGCCTCAATAGCAGCTTTTGCACCAGCACTTGCAGTCAACCCCTTCAAGGTGACTGCGCGCTTAATTTCACCGGTCTTAATCACTTTGACAGCATTTGTTTGCTCACCAGCAAGGCCATGCTGTTTAAGGGCAACCAGATCCACTTCAGCCAAACCGATGCGCTCTAAATCTGCGAGGGTTACTTGACCAACAAAACGACGTGTTAAAGAAATAAAACCGCGCTTCGGTAAGCGGCGATACATTGGCATCTGACCACCTTCAAAGCCAACCTTATGAAAACCACCAGAACGCGACTTTTGGCCTTTATGACCACGACCTGCAGTTTTACCAAGACCAGAGCCAATACCACGGCCTACACGACGACGTGGGCGTTTAGCACCTTCTGCAGGTTTGATTGTGTTTAATTGCATTGCTTTACCCGATCACTTTCACAAGGTATGAAACCTTATTAATCATTCCCCGGACCGCCGGAGTATCTTGTAACTCTGAAACCGAGTTGAGGCGGCCAAGGCCTAAACCACGAACCGTGGCACGATGGCTCTCGCGAGTACCGATTAAGCTACGCACTAGCTGAAGCTTGACCTTTGAATTTGTTTGTGTGTTTGCCATTTTTTACTTTCGATTACAGGCTATTAACCCAAAATTTCTTCAACTGACTTTCCGCGCTTAGCAGCAATTTCTGCAGGCGTACTCATCTTGCTTAAACCATCTAAAGTTGCACGTACCATGTTGTACGGATTGGTTGAGCCAATCGACTTAGCAACAACGTTGGTTACGCCCATCACATCAAAAATAGCGCGCATTGGACCACACGAAGCGGGACCTTAATCATTTTGCGGCGAGCTTCGTCCATAGCCTTTTGAACAGCGACTGGAACTTCCTTCGATTTCCCTTTGCCCATTCCAATGCGTCCATCACCATCACCAACGACGGTCAAAGCAGCAAAGCCAAGAATACGGCCGCCCTTAACCACTTTGGTTACGCGATTAACAGCAATCATCTTCTCGCGTAGACCGTCATCGCGCTCTTCAGACTGAATTTTGGTTTGCATTTTTGCCATAATTTTTTCCTAAACCGTTTCTTAGAACTTCAAGCCGGCTTCACGCGCAGCTTCAGCAAGGGCCTTAATGCGGCCGTGGTAACGATGTCCTGCACGATCAAAAGCAACGCTTTCAACACCAGCCTTTTTTGCACGCTCAGCAATTAATTTGCCAATGGTTTGCGCCGCTTGGCTATTTCCACCATTTTTTACCGATGTACGCAAATCCTTTTCCATCGTCGAAGCCGCAGCAACTACTTTGCTACCACATGGGCTATAGACCTGGGCTGAGATATGGCAATTACTCCGAATCACCGTCAAGCGATGAGCTAGTAGCTCAGCAATCTTGATACGGGTTTGACGCGCACGTCTTTGTCTTGTTTCGTTTTTATTCATATCGAATCTCGGCTTTACTTAATTACTTCTTCTTGGTTTCTTTAAGGTGAACCACTTCGTCAACATAACGAACGCCCTTGCCCTTATAGGGCTCTGGAGAGCGATACGCACGAACTTCCGCAGCAACCTGACCAACTTGTTGCTTATTGGCACCTTTAATAATGATTTCAGTTTGCGAAGGGGTTTCCGCTTTGACACCAGTAGGCAGTGGATAGTTAATTTCGTGCGAGAAACCCAATTGCAATTTCAAGGAATTGCCTTGCGCTTGCGCACGATAACCCACGCCAACTAAGTTCAGCTTACGCTCAAACCCCTGGGTTACGCCAACGACCATGTTGTTGACCAATGCTCGGGTTGTTCCAGAAAGCGCATTCGCTTCTGGCGAGTTGTCTTTAATAGCAACCGTTATAACGCCATCTTTATGTTCAACGCCAACACTGGGATGCAATGTATGGGTGAGAGTACCCAAAGGCCCTTTCACTGTTAACAAGGCGTTTGCAATACTAATTTCAGCACCTTTTGGCACTGTAATGGGAGATTTACCAACTCGTGACATCGTTCTCTCCTTAAGCCACGTAGCAAATGACTTCGCCACCCACGCCAGATGCGCGTGCTTTGCGATCAGTCATCAAACCTTGCGGTGTTGAAATTATGGCAACGCCCAAGCCATTCATCACTTCAGGAATATCATGACGACCTTTGTAAATACGCAAGCTAGGGGTTGAAACTCGCTCAATTCGTTCAATCACAGGACGGCCAGCGTAGTATTTGAGATCAATCTTTAATACGGGCTTGGCTGCTTCACCAGTGATTTCATAACTATCGATATAGCCTTCGTCTTTCAAGACTTTTGCGATAGCAACTTTTAATTTGGACGACGGCATGGTGACCAAGGTTTTCTGCACCGCTTGCGCGTTGCGAATTCTAGTCAACATATCGGCGATTGGATCACTAATACTCATGGGTTCTCCTAAATTCTTTCGCCGCTTACCAGCTGGCCTTGGTTAAACCGGGGATCTCGCCACGGAAAGCAATCTCACGGATCTTGCCGCGCGCTAAACCAAATTTGCGGAAGGTGCCACGTGGACGACCGGTTAATGAACAACGATTACGTTGACGAATAGGGCTCGCATTGCGCGGCAGTGATTGCAGCTTCAAACGGGCCTCATAGCGCTCTTCATCGCTACGGCTTGTGTCATTAATAATCGACTTAAGCTCAGCGCGCTTATGCGTATATTTTGCAACCAACTTAGCGCGTTTTTTCTCACGCTCAATTAAAGATAGTTTTGCCACGTTTGCCTCTTAATTGCGAAATGGAAATTTAAACGCCGCTAACAATGCTTTAGCTTCTTCATCGGTTTTAGCGGTGGTTGTAATACTGATATTGAGACCACGCAATGCATCGATTTTGTCGTACTCAATCTCAGGGAAAATAATCTGCTCTTTAACGCCAATGTTGTAATTACCACGGCCATCAAACGCTTTGCCAGAGATTCCGCGGAAATCGCGTACACGTGGCAAAGAAACCGTAATAAAACGATCTAAAAATTCATACATGCGAGTACCTCGCAGAGTAACCATCGCACCGATAGGGTAGCCTTGGCGAATCTTAAATCCCGCAATCGCTTTACGCGCCTTCGTGATAACTGGTTTTTGACCAGCAACTTTGGTTAGATCACCAACCGCGTGTTCGATTACTTTTTTGTCATTCACGGCCTCACCTAAACCCATGTTGAGGGTAATTTTGGTAATGCGAGGGACCTCCATCACAGACTTGTAGCCAAACTGCTGCATCAAGTTTGTAACAACTGTATTTTTGTAATGCTCTTGTAAACGGGTGCTCATAATTTCTCCGAACCTTAAGCGCTTAACGTCGCGCCAGTGGTTTTTAAATAACGCACTTTTTTGCCATCAACCAACTTAATGCCAACACGGGATGGTTTGCCGTTTGCATCTACTAATGCAATATTGGAAGCGGCGATTGGCATGGTCTTATCTACCGTTCCGCCAGTGGTTCCATCGTTGGGATTGGGCTTGACGTTCTTTTTGTAAATGTTCACGCCCTCAACCACAAATTTGTTTTCGAGAATTCCGGTAACCGTTCCTTTTTTTCCCTTATCACGCCCAGTAATAACAATCACGGAGTCGCCTTTACGAATCTTTTTCATAGTGACCTCTTTAAATAACTTCTGGGGCAAGAGAAACGATCTTCATGAAACGCTCTGTACGCAGCTCACGCGTGACTGGTCCAAAAATACGAGTACCAATCGGCTCAAGCTTTGCATTTAGCAAAACAGCAGCGTTTTCATCAAATTTAATTAAGGAGCCGTCTGGACGACGAACGCCTTTCGCAGTCCGAACAACTACTGCGTTATAAATATCGCCTTTTTTAACTCGACCACGAGGAGCGGCAGCTTTTACGCTAACCTTAATGACATCACCAATGTTGGCATAACGGCGCTTTGAACCGCCCAATACCTTGATGCACAAAACTTCGCTCGCGCCAGTGTTATCGGCGACTTGCAACCTGCTTTCAGTCTGAATCATTTTGTCTAATCCCCAACTTGTACGCCAATGGCGTCAGTCTTGGTTCCGTCTATGAGCCCATCGCATTGCTGCAAAGTAGCTCGGATTTAATAAAAATTACTTATAAATCAACAACTTAATAAAACTATATATTTCCGTCATTTAATCTGTTTAATAACGAAAAGCTTTTGATTCTACTACAAAAAACTGTGTTTTGACAATATCTTGTCAAAATTTCAACTTAAATCCCTTTGGAAGCCTCAACCAGGCGGGTTACTACCCAGGCCTTCGTTTTAGCCATTGGCTTGCCTTCTGTAATTTCCACGGTATCGCCCATCTTGTACTGATTGGTCTCATCGTGTGCGTGATACTTTTTTGACTTACCAACGTATTTGCCAATTACAGGATGCTTCACCTGACGCTCAACTTGAACAGTCACGGTTTTTTGCATCTTGTCGCTAACGACACGACCAACCAAGGTGCGGCGCAAGGGTTTGGAGATTTCTGTCATATCTCGATCCTAATTATTTCTGAATAGTCTTTTGGGTGATAAAGGTTTTAACGCGAGCAATGTCACGCTTTACCTGTCCCAATTGACTGGTATTTTGAAGTTGCTGAGTTGCTTTTTGCATACGCAGCTTGAAATGGGTTTTTAGCAATTCAGACAACTCTTGATTAAGAGCGCCTAAATCTTTGCTTTGGAGTTCTTTGCTTTTCATGATTGATTCCTGATTAAGCGCCGATTTGACGAATCACAAAGGTTGTTTGAATGGGCAACTTGGATGCGGCTAGACGGAATGCCTCTCTCGCTAGAGTTTCATCAACACCGTCCATCTCATACAGAACCTTACCCGGCTGAATCTCGGCTACGTAGTATTCTGGGTTACCTTTTCCATTACCCATACGCACTTCAGCAGGCTTTTGGGAAATTGGCTTGTCTGGGAAAATACGAATCCAGATTCTTCCGCCGCGCTTAATATGGCGGGTCATTGCGCGTCGTGCAGACTCAATTTGACGCGCCGTTAAACGACCACGGCCAACTGCCTTCAGACCAAAATCTCCGAAAGCAACTGAACTACCGCGTGTGGCAACACCGGTATTACGACCTTTTTGTTCTTTGCGATATTTGCGACGCTTTGGTTGCAGCATGCTTACTCTCCTGCCTTTTTCGTTTCGGTGCTAGCAGCCGCTTTACGAACCCGCTTTACAGTGGGTTTCACCGCTGGCTTCTCTTCACTGGGCTTGGCTGACGAATCAGCGCCGGCTGCACGACGCACAGTCTTAGCAGGTGCACGACGTGGTTTTTTCTCCTCGGCTACAGGGGCCTCTGGTGCTGCATTTTGAGTCAATTGCGCATCTGCGCCACGACCCAAGGTGTCGCCTTTGTAAACCCAAACCTTGACGCCAATAATGCCGTATGTTGTTTCTGCCTCTGATGTGGCGTAATCAATATCAGCCTTTAGGGTATGGAGTGGAACGCGGCCCTCACGATACCATTCGCGACGAGCAATTTCAGCACCATTCAAACGTCCAGAGGACATAATCTTGATGCCCTGAGCACCAAGACGCATTGCACTTTGCATCGCACGCTTCATGGCACGACGGAACATGATGCGTTTTTCAAGCTGTTGAGTAATTGAGTCTGCAATCAACTGGGCATCTACTTCGGGCTTACGAATCTCTTCAATATTGACATGAACAGGCACACCCATGCGCTTTTGCAGTTCTTTGCGGAGAACTTCAATATCTTCGCCTTTCTTGCCAATTACGACGCCAGGACGCGAACTAAAAATAGTGATTCGTGCATTCTTAGCAGGACGCTCAATCAACACTTTACTAACAGAAGCATTCTTTAGCTTCTTCTTCAAGTAATTGCGTACCTCAACATCCTCTTTAAGCATGTTGGCAAAATCATTGCTATTGGCATACCAACGGGATGTCCAGTTACGGCTTACCGATAGACGAAATCCATTTGGATTAATTTTTTGGCCCATGTCTTTCCTTAATTACTCAAGGTCACGCTAATGTGACAACTTTGTTTCTCAATGCGGTTACCGCGGCCTTTGGCTCGAGCAGTAAAACGCTTTAATGATGTTGCTTTGTCAACAATCACGGCGGACACTTTGAGCTCATCAATGTCAGCACCTTTATTGTGCTCAGCATTGGCTATGGCGGACTCAACCACCTTCTTCATGATGAAAGCAGCTTTTTTGGGGCTGAAATTCAAAATGTTCATAGCGCGTGAAATCGGCAAGCCTCGAATTTGATCTGCCACTAAACGTGTTTTTTGTGCAGAAATTCGTGCGCCGCGGTGAATAGCTTTAACTTCCATCATCATCCCCTTACTTCTTCACAACTTTCTTGTCGGCAGAGTGTCCTTTGAACGTGCGCGTCAAAGCAAACTCACCAAGCTTGTGTCCAACCATGTTTTCAGAAACATAAACTGGAACGTGCTGTTTACCGTTGTGAACAGCGATTGTTAATCCAATGAAGTCAGGAAGAATGGTCGAACGACGCGACCATGTCTTAATTGGCTTCTTATCTTTGTTGGCCTGAGCGGTCTCAACCTTTTTTACAAGGCTGGCATCGCAGAAAGGACCTTTTTTCGCAGAACGAGTCATTTATCTATTCCTTATCCATTAACGCTTTTGACGACGCTGAACTATCATGGTCGTTGTACGTTTATTGCGACGGGTACGATAGCCCTTTGTTGGGGTTCCCCATGGAGAGACTGGTACTCGGCCTTCGCCAGTTCGTCCTTCGCCACCACCATGAGGGTGGTCGATTGGGTTCATGGCTACACCACGCACTGTTGGACGAATACCGCGCCAACGGGTTGCACCTGCTTTACCAATCTGACGCAAACTATGCTCTTCATTGCCTACTTCACCAATCGTGGCTCGGCAATCGATCAAAATACGGCGCACTTCTCCGGAACGCAAACGAACCTGGCCATACACACCTTCGCGGGCCAACAACACTGCTGAGCTACCGGCAGAACGAGCGATTTGCGCACCCTTTCCAGGTAACATCTCAACACAATGGATCGTGCTACCAATTGGAATATTCCGAATTGGTAAATTATTTCCTGCTTTGATCGGAGCCTCGGCACCGTTCATCACTTGCTGACCAACAGTCATTCCCTTTGAGGCAATGATGTAGCGACGCTCACCGTCGGCAAAGACCAGAAGAGCAATATTAGCGCTACGGTTAGGATCGTATTCTAGGCGCTCAACCTTAGCGGCGATACCATCCTTATCGTTGCGCTTAAAGTCAACCATGCGGTAGTGATGCTTGTGACCACCGCCTTTGTGACGTGTCGTAATGTGACCATTATTGTTACGACCAGCTTTTTGAAATTGTGGCTCAACCAAGGCTGCGAAAGGCTTGCCTTTGTGCAGATCAGGATTCACCACCTTGACCATTGAACGACGACCTGGTGAGGTCGGTTTAGTTTTCATAAGCGGCATAATTAATTTGCCTCCGCTTCAAAGTTAATTTCTTGACCAGGCTTCAGATTGACATAGGCTTTCTTAGCGTGATCGCGTCGTCCCTCAAATCGGCCAAAGCGCTTTGGCTTACCTTTTTGATTAACGATTTGCACAGACTCCACTTCGACCTTGAAAAGCAATTCAACGGCCTGTTTTACATCCAGCTTATTTGCATCGCGCGCAACCTGAAAAATCACCTGCTCGTTCTTTTCGGCAACCATCGTCGCTTTTTCAGAAACAATGGGTCCAAGCAAAATTTGCATGAGACGATGATCGTTTTTACGTATTTGGCTCATTTCAGCAACTCCTCCATCTTGGCGATCGCTGCTTTGCTCACCAATACTTTTTGAAACTGAACTAATGACAAAGGATCCGCATGTTGAGGTTCAACCACAGCAACTTTATGCAAATTACGGGAAGCAAGATAAAGATTCTCACTCACCTCATCCAAAATAATTAGTACGGACTCAAGACCCATACCCTTTACTTTTTCAGCCAATAGTTTTGTCTTAGGCGCGTCTAGATTGAATTGATCAACCACATTTAAACGACCTTCCCGTGCCAACTGAGAAAGGATAGAGCGCATACCGGCGCGATACATTTTCTTGTTGACCTTGTGCGAGAAATTTTCTTCTGGGGAGTTCGGGAATATCCGACCGCCTCCGCGCCACAATGGCGAGGAGCTCATACCAGCACGAGCGCGACCTGTACCTTTTTGGCGCCATGGTTTTTTCGTGCTGTGCTTAACCTGCTCACGATCTTTTTGAGCACGATTACCGCTACGTGCATTCGCTTGATAAGCAACTACGATTTGATGAACCAGTGCCTCGTTGTACTCACGCTCAAATACTTCGGGTGAGGCTTGCACACCAGCGCCTAGTTGACCGTTATCTTGGAGAAGCTTGAGTTCCATATCTTCTCCTTATTTCTTTGCCGCAGCTTTAACAGCTGGGGTCACAAGTACTTTTCCACCAGGAGCACCGGGTACGGCGCCCTTGACCATAATTAGATTGCGCTCCGCATCAATGCGAGCAATCACTAGATTTTGAACCGTACGGGTTACATCACCCAAATGACCGGTCATGCGCTTACCAGGAAAAACGCGGCCTGGATCTTGTGCCATACCAATAGAGCCTGGAACATTGTGTGAACGGGAGTTACCATGACTCGCACGACCAGAGGCGAAGTGGTAGCGCTTAATCGTTCCAGCGTAGCCCTTACCGATCGTTACGCCTTGCACATCCACTTTTTGACCAGCAGCAAAAACATCAACGCCAACAACTTGACCAGGCTTCATCTCGGCCAATTTTTCAGCATCAACATGGAATTCATTTAAGGCATTGCCAGCCATCACACCTGCTTTTGCAAAGTGTCCGGCCATCGCCTTGGTAACGCGGCTAGCGCGGCGTGTTCCGTGAGCCAACTGAACAGCATCGTAGCCATCCGTTGCTTGGGTTTTTACTTGAGCAACCCGGTTATCGCTCACATCAATCACGGTGACAGGTATTGCTTCCCCTTCATCCGTAAACAGACGGGTCATGCCGACCTTACGGCCGATCAAGCCTAAGCTCATATTCTTACTCCAATGCTGACTTCGATTGGTCAGCGGAAATTTAATTTAACCCGTTTTATATAAAAATATTTACATAAAACAAGCACTTACAATTTAAATACTACAAAGTATGCTTTTCAAAACTACGAAAAGCCTTCAATTCTAGCCTAAAAAAGCAAAACTAACAAACTTTCGGGCAACCTAGCTTACTGAAGCTTGATTTCAACATCTACACCGGCTGGCAAATCCAACTTCATGAGGGCGTCTACCGTTTTCTCGGTTGGATCGACAATGTCCATCAAACGGAGATGGGTGCGGATCTCCATTTGGTCACGTGAAGTCTTGTTCACATGAGGCGAGCGCAACAAATCAAAACGCTCAATGCGAGTTGGCAAAGGGATTGGACCTTTGACAACTGCACCAGTACGCTTTGCAGTATCCACAATCTCAGCAGCGGATTGATCGATCAATCGATAATCAAATGCCTTCAAACGAATTCTAATTTTCTGGTTTTGCATAGTTATTCCAAAGAGCAGTGCGGTGCTGCCGCGTTAATCATCCAACTAAAGAGCAAGGGAATATCTGCAGCACAAATATTCCCAATCGTGCAAAACAATTAAGCCAAAATCTTCGCAACCACACCCGCACCGACGGTACGACCGCCTTCACGGATTGCAAAGCGCAAGCCCTCTTCCATGGCGATGGGGGCAATGAGCTTCACGGTGATGGTGGGGGTATGACGACCGCCCTCATCTTTGGACAACACATAGACCTCGGCGGTAAAGTGGGTGTGGGGAGTAATCGAGCCCGGCTTGGCCAACACTTGGCCACGCTCGACTTCTTCGCGCTTGGTACCGCGCAAGAGAATACCAACGTTGTCACCGGCTTGACCTTGATCGAGCAGTTTACGGAACATCTCCACGCCAGTACAGGTGGTCTTCAGCGTTGGCTTAATGCCCACGATCTCAATCTCTTCACCGACTTTCACAATCCCGCGCTCGACACGACCGGTCACCACGGTGCCACGACCAGAGATCGAGAACACGTCTTCGACTGGCATCAAGAACGCGCCATCAATCGCGCGCTCGGGGTTGGGGATATAGCTGTCTAAGGCTTCGGCAAGCTTCATGATCGCGCCTTCACCGAGCTCACCCTTGTCGCCTTCTAAGGCAAGCTTGGCAGAGCCCTTGACGATCGGGGTATCGTCGCCTGGGAACTCGTACTTGGAGAGCAGCTCACGCACTTCCATCTCCACAAGCTCTAAGAGTTCAGCATCGTCCACCATATCGCATTTGTTCATAAACACGATGATGTAAGGCACGCCGACTTGGCGAGCCAAGAGGATGTGCTCACGGGTTTGGGGCATGGGGCCGTCAGCGGCCGAGACCACCAAAATGGCGCCGTCCATCTGCGCTGCACCGGTAATCATGTTCTTCACGTAGTCGGCATGGCCTGGGCAATCGACGTGCGCGTAGTGACGGTTCTTGGTCTCGTACTCCACGTGGGCAGTATTAATCGTAATACCACGGGCCTTCTCTTCGGGAGCCGCATCGATCTGATCGTACGCTTTGGCTTCGCCACCAAAGAGCTTAGAGAGCACGGTGGTAATTGCTGCGGTGAGCGTGGTCTTACCGTGGTCGACGTGACCAATGGTGCCAACGTTCACATGGGGTTTAGTCCGTTCAAATTTTTCTTTTGCCATTTTGGGTGCCTTGTGCCTTGTAATCTACTTAAATCAAATTGATTCACACTAAAAAAATTAACCACAAAAACTGGTGCCCATGGGCAGGATCGAACTGCCGACCTCTCCCTTACCAAGGGAGTGCTCTACCACTGAGCCACATGGGCAGCGCTCTAACATCACACTGCGTCGATACTGCACATGAACTACCAAAAGCTGGAGCGGGTGAAGGGAATCGAACCCTCGTCATAAGCTTGGAAGGCTTCAGCTCTACCATTGAGCTACACCCGCAATCAAAACTGCTTAATTACATCCACTCATACTGCACTTATTCCGCTCCTACTTCTTTTACTACCTATTCATCTGGTGGAGAGAGTTGGATTCGAACCAACGTAGGCGTAAGCCAACAGATTTACAGTCTGCCCCCTTTAGCCGCTCGGGCATCTCTCCGAGAACCGTACATTTTCTCTTGTTCGGTCAATGCTGTCAATCTGCAAGTCCTTCTTCCACAAGTGAAAACGCCCAGACCGTAGAGGTCTGGGCGTCACACATTGGTGCCCGGCAATTACCTACTTTCACACGGGTAATCCGCACTATCATCGGCGTTGAGTCGTTTCACGGTCCTGTTCGGGATGGGAAGGGGTGGTTCCAACTCGCTATGGTCACCGGGCGTAGATGGTAGGTTGTTTCTAAAGAAACAACCCAATTTGAGCAAGCAATGTATTACTTAATATCGATAGTGACTTGAATCACGCAAACTTCAGCACAATGGTGCTGGTTATAGGATCAAGCCTAACGGGCAATTAGTATCAGTTAGCTTAACGCATTACTGCGCTTCCACACCTGACCTATCAACGTTGTGGTCTTCAACGACCCTTTATGGAGGTTAAACCTCCGGGAGATCTTATCTTCAGGCAAGTTTCCCGCTTAGATGCTTTCAGCGGTTATCTCTTCCGTACATAGCTACCCTGCGATGCTTCTGGCGAAACAACAGGTACACCAGCGGTACGTCCACTCCGGTCCTCTCGTACTAGGAGCAGCCCCCGTCAAATCTCCAACGCCCACGGCAGATAGGGACCAAACTGTCTCACGACGTTTTAAACCCAGCTCACGTACCTCTTTAAATGGCGAACAGCCATACCCTTGGGACCGGCTACAGCCCCAGGATGAGATGAGCCGACATCGAGGTGCCAAACACCGCCGTCGATATGAACTCTTGGGCGGTATCAGCCTGTTATCCCCAGAGTACCTTTTATCCGTTGAGCGATGGCCCTTCCATACAGAACCACCGGATCACTATGACCTGCTTTCGCACCTGCTCGACTTGTCGGTCTCGCAGTTAAGCACGCTTTTGCCATTGCACTTTAGGCACGATGTCCGACCGTGCCAAGCGTACCTTCGTACTCCTCCGTTACACTTTGGGAGGAGACCGCCCCAGTCAAACTGCCTACCATGCACTGTTCCCGACCCGGATAACGGGCCAAGGTTAGAACCTCAAATAAATCAGGGTGGTATTTCAAGGTTGGCTCCACCAGAACTAGCATCCTGGTTTCAAAGCCTCCCACCTATCCTACACAGACCGATTCAAAGTCCAATGCAAAGCTACAGTAAAGGTTCATGGGGTCTTTCCGTCTAGCCGCGGGTAGATTGCATCATCACAAACATTTCAACTTCGCTGAGTCTCAGGAGGAGACAGTGTGGCCATCGTTACGCCATTCGTGCAGGTCGGAACTTACCCGACAAGGAATTTCGCTACCTTAGGACCGTTATAGTTACGGCCGCCGTTTACTGGGACTTCAATCAAGAGCTTGCACCCCATCATTTAATCTTCCAGCACCGGGCAGGCGTCACACCCTATACGTCCACTTTCGTGTTTGCAGAGTGCTGTGTTTTTATTAAACAGTCGCAGCCACCATTTTATTGCAACCCTTTTGCCCTTCTGTTGTTCACAGTTAAGCTACTTGGGCGTACCTTATCCCGAAGTTACGGTACCAATTTGCCGAGTTCCTTCTCCTGAGTTCTCTCAAGCGCCTTAGAATACTCATCTCGCCCACCTGTGTCGGTTTGCGGTACGGTCTCGTTAGACTGAAGCTTAGAGGCTTTTCTTGGAACCACTTCCAATTGCTTCGTGAGCAAGCTCACTCGTCCCACACCCTTGATTTACGCTACCGGATTTACCTAATAGCCATCTCCAATGCAGGAACCGGGACATCCAACACCCGGACAACTCTCCGCGATCCGTCCCCCCATCGCATCTAACGACGGTCAAGGAATATTAACCTTGTTCCCATCAGCTACGCATCTCTGCCTCGCCTTAGGGGCCGACTCACCCTACGCCGATGAACGTTGCGTAGGAAACCTTGGGCTTACGGCGAGGGGGCTTTTCACCCCCTTTATCGCTACTCATGTCAGCATTCGCACTTCTGATACCTCCAGCATGCTTTACAACACACCTTCGCAGGCTTACAGAACGCTCTCCTACCATCACTTACGTGATTCGCAGCTTCGGTAACTGGCTTAGCCCCGTTACATCTTCCGCGCGGGACGACTCGATCAGTGAGCTATTACGCTTTCTTTAAAGGGTGGCTGCTTCTAAGCCAACCTCCTGACTGTTTTAGCCTTCCCACTTCGTTTCCCACTTAGCCAATTTTAGGGACCTTAGCTGGCGATCTGGGTTGTTTCCCTCTTGACACCGGACGTTAGCACCCGATGTCTGTCTCCCGTGCTGACACTCAAAGGTATTCGGAGTTTGCTATGGCGCGGTAATCCGCAATGGACCCCACAACCATTACAGTGCTCTACCCCCTTTGGTGATACACGAGGCACTACCTAAATAGTTTTCGGAGAGAACCAGCTATTTCCAGTTTTGTTTAGCCTTTCACCCCTATCCACAGCTCATCCCCTAACTTTTCAACGTTAGTGGGTTCGGTCCTCCAGTACGTGTTACCGCACCTTCAACCTGGCCATGGATAGATCAACTGGTTTCGGGTCTACACCCAGCAACTAACGCCCTATTCGGACTCGCTTTCGCTACGCCTTCCCTATGCGGTTAAGCTTGCTACTGAATGTAAGTCGCTGACCCATTATACAAAAGGTACGCAGTCACCCCTTACGGGGCTCCTACTGTTTGTATGCATGCGATTTCAGGATCTATTTCACTCCCCTCCCGGGGTTCTTTTCGCCTTTCCCTCACGGTACTTGTTCACTATCGGTCGATTACGAGTATTTAGCCTTGGAGGATGGTCCCCCCATATTCAGACAGGATTTCACGTGTCCCGCCCTACTTGTCTCTAGCCTAGTACCACACATCATTTTTCGCATACGGGGCTATCACCCTTTATTGCCGGACTTTCCATTCCGTTCTGCTAAATGTTGTGCTATCACTAGAAGGCTGTTCCCATTTCGCTCGCCACTACTTTGGGAATCTCGGTTGATGTCTTTTCCTCTCGCTACTTAGATGTTTCAGTTCACGAGGTTCGCTCCACACACCCTATGTATTCAGATGTGGGTGCCGCAAAAGCGGCGGGTTTCCCCATTCGGAAATCTTCGGATCAAAGCTTGTTTGCCAGCTCCCCGAAGCTTATCGCAGGCTACAACGTCCTTCATCGCCTGTAATCGCCAAGGCATCCATCACATGCACTTATTCACTTGATCCTATAACGAGCACCATTACTGATACTGGTTACAGGTTTTACTTCTGACATGTTTGCCGTAATCCAAACTTGATAAAACTCATTTGTATTACTGATGATTCAATCACTACCCATACTACTTGTTGTTTGATGCACTCTCAAAGATGCATCAAACGCATTGCTTACTCAAATTGTTAAAGAACAGCCATAAATGGCAAAACAAAACACTGCAGCAATGCTTTGTTTTGACATTTAATGATGGTGGAGGATGACGGGATCGAACCGACGACCCCCTGCTTGCAAAGCAGGTGCTCTCCCAGCTGAGCTAATCCCCCATCGACCGCAATCTGTACCGCCGCTTGATGGTGGGTCTGGTAGGACTTGAACCTACGACCCCCGCCTTATCAAGACGGTGCTCTAACCAGCTGAGCTACAGACCCGTGGCGTTTTTTGTCAACCGATAAGTGTGGGCACTAAAGTTTTAGCATCATTCTCTAGAAAGGAGGTGATCCAGCCGCACCTTCCGATACGGCTACCTTGTTACGACTTCACCCCAGTCATGAACGTATTCACCGCGACATGCTGATCCGCGATTACTAGCGATTCCAGCTTCACGTAGTCGAGTTGCAGACTACGATCCGGACTACGATGCGTTTTAAGAGATTAGCTCCCCCTCGCGGGTTGGCAACCCTCTGTACGCACCATTGTATGACGTGTGAAGCCCTACCCATAAGGGCCATGAGGACTTGACGTCATCCCCACCTTCCTCCGGTTTGTCACCGGCAGTCTCTTTAGAGTGCTCTTGCGTAGCAACTAAAGACAAGGGTTGCGCTCGTTGCGGGACTTAACCCAACATCTCACGACACGAGCTGACGACAGCCATGCAGCACCTGTGTTCACTTTCCCTTACGGGCACCTAATGTATCTCTACTTCGTTAGTGACATGTCAAGGGTAGGTAAGGTTTTTCGCGTTGCATCGAATTAATCCACATCATCCACCGCTTGTGCGGGTCCCCGTCAATTCCTTTGAGTTTTAATCTTGCGACCGTACTCCCCAGGCGGCTGACTTCACGCGTTAGCTACGTTACTGAGAATGTAAATTCCCAACAACTAGTCAGCATCGTTTAGGGCGTGGACTACCAGGGTATCTAATCCTGTTTGCTCCCCACGCTTTCGTGCATGAGCGTCAGTGTTATCCCAGGGGGCTGCCTTCGCCATTGGTGTTCCTCCACATATCTACGCATTTCACTGCTACACGTGGAATTCCACCCCCCTCTGACACACTCTAGCTATACAGTCACAGACGCCATTCCCAGGTTAAGCCCGGGGATTTCACGCCTGTCTTGTATAACCGCCTGCGCACGCTTTACGCCCAGTAATTCCGATTAACGCTCGCACCCTACGTATTACCGCGGCTGCTGGCACGTAGTTAGCCGGTGCTTATTCTTCAGGTACCGTCATTCGCAGACTGTGTTAGAGCTGCTGTTTCTTCCCTGACAAAAGAGCTTTACAACCCGAAGGCCTTCTTCACTCACGCGGCATTGCTGGATCAGGGTTGCCCCCATTGTCCAAAATTCCCCACTGCTGCCTCCCGTAGGAGTCTGGGCCGTGTCTCAGTCCCAGTGTGGCTGATCGTCCTCTCAGACCAGCTACTGATCATCGCCTTGGTGAGCTTTTACCTCACCAACAAGCTAATCAGACATCGGCCGCTCTAATCGCGCGAGGCCTTACGGTCCCCCGCTTTCCCCCTCAGGGCGTATGCGGTATTAGCGCAACTTTCGCTGCGTTATCCCCCACGATAAGGTACGTTCCGATGTATTACTCACCCGTTCGCCACTCGCCACCAGGTGCAAGCACCCGTGCTGCCGTTCGACTTGCATGTGTAAGGCATGCCGCCAGCGTTCAATCTGAGCCAGGATCAAACTCTTCAGTTTAATTCCTGTGAACCTTGCGGTTCGTCGCACTCATTTAAGAAATTGACTTGGTAAAAAACCAAATCATTTTTACTGTCTATGAGTACTGTTTATTTACATCTGTCCCGAAGGACTGGATGCCTCTACTCAGTACCCACAATTATCGGTTGACTAATTTTTAAAGAAGGCTGTCCCTAGAAATAATTCATGGAAATTCAGCGAAGTCCATAACTATGACATACCCTTAGTGTGATGTCAACACCTTCTTACAAATATTTTTATGCTGTAGAAGACCATAATTAACTCGATTAACTTTGGACACAATAAAATCAGTGACTTAGGGACATATAGTGGTAAGAGCTTAATTTCTAATAAAAGTTGAGTCTTACTATATTAGGGTAAACACTTATAAATTAGAGACAAAATTAATCCAGCTTTAATTTGGGGCTGGGTTGGTGTCCGGCTGTGAAGTTCTTGCCTTACCTTCTTGTTCCAGGCGCCGTTTTTCGGCCTCCGAAATAATGTCAAAAAAGGCAAATACTTGCTTCACACCGCTTACCTTACTAACAATTTGCTTGGCTTTATCGGCCTCTTGCTGGGTCAAAATACCCATGAGATAGACCTTGCCACTCTCTACCGAGATATTCATGGAATTTGAAGGAACGTCAGGGCTAAAAATCAGTTGGGTTTTGATGCTGGAGGCCATATACGCATCGCTTGCTCGCTGGCCCAAAGAACTATTGGGTCCAATCACGATTTCGTTAAATAAAGAGCGGACATTTTTCATCGCCTTCACGTCATTGCCCGCCTGAGTTTTAATGGTGTCGTCTTTTGCCTCGCCAATTAGGAGAACTTTCTGATTAAAAGACACAACCACAATGTGGGCTGAATCGCCAAACTTTTTTGAAAGCTGGCTGTTGGCCTCGATCTCAACTCCCAAATCAATTGCCTGAACCGCAGGTGTTCTGCGATCAGCCAGTATGGTTGCTCCACCAACCATGCCGCCAACCACCAAAACGCCACAGGCGGAGAGCTGAAGCGCAAACAGAACCGCACAGACTGTTTTAACGAGTCGCATCATTTCAATCCTCACCAAATAGAACATGGTCAACACCATCGCAAAGGCAGTGCAATAAAAGTAAATGGGTCTCTTGAATACGTGCTGTGCGGGTTGCTGGGACACATAGGTGAACATCTTCGCCGCTTAACAAAGCAGCGATCTTGCCACCACCATTACCCGTCATTGCAACAATATGAATACCAATCTTCTTGGCAGCCTCAATCGCCTTAATCACATTCTTAGAATTCCCAGATGTTGATATTGCAATCAAAACATCGCCTGAACGTCCGATGCCTCGGACCTGTTTACTAAACACTTCCTCATAGCTGTAGTCATTCCCGATCGCTGTCAATATCGACGAATCGGTTGTCAGTGCAAGGGCTGCCAACTCACGACGCTCGCGCTCAAACCGACCCATCAGTTCGGCTGCAAAATGTTGCGCATCCGCTGCAGATCCACCATTACCACAAGCCATTATTTTTCCATCCGCCTCAATGGACCGAGTGATTAATAAAATGGCTCGCGCAACTTCCAATGGTAATGATTGGGCGCCCAATTGCTTTGTCGCAATACTATCGACGAAGTGCTGCTGGGCTCTAGTTTTTAGCTCGTCTAATGGTTTTGTTTTCATCACAATATTATGCTCTGTTTTGCCATCCCCAAATCTATCTCCAGGCGATTTTCATTTCAATTCATTTGCGGAGATAATTGATTCTAAGGGGGTCCCTAACGTTGGAAATACCGTCACTCAGTGCATTTCAAAATCAGGACTTTCCAAGTGCCAGTTTGTATGTCATTGCTACCCCCATCGGAAATCTTGGCGACATTACATTAAGGGCATTGCATATTCTGAGCCTTGTTGACGGAATTGCCTGTGAAGATAAGCGTCATAGCCTATTGCTTCTCAAACATTATGGAATCAGAAAGCCAATGGTGGCAATTCATGAGCACAATGAGATTGAGGCAGCAAAAAAGCTTATGGATCACCTTCAGGCGGGAGAACGATGGGCCTATCTATCGGACGCAGGTACCCCGGGAGTTTCCGATCCTGGGGCTCGATTGGTTGCGGAGGTTCAAATTAATGGCTATCAAACTATTCCAATCCCAGGCCCAAGCGCATTAACCGCCATGCTCTCGATCGCTGGTGAAGTCATGATTGCCTCCCGCGGACAGTTTCAATTCCTTGGTTTTTTACCAACCTCAAAAAATGATTTCGAAGAGGCGCTTCGCTTAATGATTGAAAGCCCGATTCCAACCATTTTTTATGAAAGCCCACATCGCTTGGCCAAAACCTTAATTCGATTTAGCGAACTTCTCGACAATGATCGTCGCCTAAGTATTGGGCGGGAGCTTAGTAAGAAATTTGAAAGCCTTTTTTTATTAAGGGCCGATGAAATCCCAGGATGGCTTGAAAATCCCAACCACTTGAAAGGTGAATTTGTTTTTATCCTGGAAGGAAATAATCGCAAAACTATTACGGAAAACCATGAGCCTTGGCACTTAGCTCAATTACTTTCTAAGCAATTGAGCAGTAAAGATCTTTCAATAGTTTTGCAATCAATGTATGGCCTTCAAAAAAATGAGGCCTACGATCTTGCTCTTGCAGCAAAAAAAGGTGGTGGTTAATTACTTTGCTGGTTCTGCCGGAGCTTGTGCCGAGGCTGGAGCCTTGGGCTCAGTAAATTTACCGCCGGCTGAATTTGCAAGATAAACAACCGATCGTGCAATTTCATAATCACTAACATCGGTTGGACTTGCACCGCCACGGGCAGGCATAGCACCCTTGCCTTTCATAACCGATACATAAAGAGCATCGTATCCCTTGGCAAGTCTACCGCCCCAGGAAGACGAATCCCCATATTTTGGAGCGCCAGCAGCGCCGGAGTTATGGCAAGAAGCGCACACCGTTTTATAAACCGCCTCACCGGTTTGCACTTCACGTGGAGCGCTCGCATCCTTGAAATTTAATTTACCAACGGGCTTAATTAATGTCTCCGTACTTTTTTCCGAAGCCACATTCTGCTTATTTTTCCCACTGCTAACGTAAACAATCAATAAGAAAATAATAATGAGGGGTACAAAAAAACTAGCAATTACTGCGACACTCAGTTGCTTTGTATTTTTAATTAAATTACCGTGCTCTTCGCTCATAGTGGTTTGAAAAAGTGTGGTTAATTATGAATGGCATAAATTATACCTAGAGCATCCTGGTTTCAGGCACTTACAATACATACTGATTAGTCCTAAATGCGCCCGTAGCTCAGTGGATAGAGTATTGGCCTCCGAAGCCAAGGGTCGCAGGTTCGATTCCTGCCGGGCGCGCCAGTTTCATCATTGTGTAACACCGAAATCCAAAAAAACCACTATGATTTGAGGATCTTAAGAAAGTCACTGTGTCAGAGCTAAATAGCGCCCTCCATTCCAACCAAGCATTGGTTAATCCGGCACCCCTCAGCCCAGATCTTCCCCTTCCTCACCGCAAGGTTATTCGGTCATGGCTAAGCCCAATGACCGAGGCTAGAACGTTTAAGGCAATTTTGCTACTAGTTCTCGATGCCGTCTTATGGATTCTTAGCATTGCTGCCACGGTGTATTTTGAGAATATTCTGATTAAGGTTCTCTTCGGAGTAATTGCTGGCTTTATAACGGGAAGAATCTTTATTTTGGGGCACGACGCGTGCCATCAAAGCTTTACCCCCCATCGCGCCTTAAATAAAGTGCTTGGACGGATTGCTTTTTTGCCATCACTTACCCCATACAGCCTATGGGATATCGGCCATAACGTTGTCCATCATGGACAAACCAACCTCAAGGGTTTTGATTTCGTATGGGCGCCGCTTTCAAAGACAGAATACGATGCGCTGCCTAAATGGCGTCAATTTCTAGAGAGGCATTATCGAAGTGGCTGGGGGCCCGTTACTTATTATTTGATTGAAATATGGTGGAACAAAATGTTCTTCCCAAATAAAAAATATCGCCCAGCAGACCGTTCTATTTTTATAAAAGATAATCTTTTGGTTAGTGCCTTTGCCATAATCTGGATTGGACTCTTAAGCTTTTTTGCCGTCAATACTGGGCAATCTGTTCTTATTTCGTTGCTGTGTGGCTTTGTGCTGCCCTACTTATTTTGGAACGGGATGATTGGATTTGTGGTCTATGTGCACCATACTCATCCGGCAGTTTGCTGGTACGACAATAAATCAGAGTGGTTACGGGCCCAGCCTTTTGTTTCAACCACGGTTCACTTGACTTTTGGCTTCTATTGGGGCGCCTTGATGCATCACATCATGGAACATACCGCTCATCATGTGGATATGAGTGTTCCCCTTTACAACCTTCAGGCAGCCCAAAATCGGCTTGAAACCCTATTGCCAGAACGAATTATTGTTCAACCATTCTCTTGGAAGTGGTATTTTGATACCGCCAAGACCTGCAAACTTTATGACTTTACGGAAAAGGCCTGGCTTGATTTTGATGGCAAAAAAACGGCTGATTCTGTTCGGGTTCTGCTTACCCCCTCTAACAATGGGGAAACGAGGTAAAATAATGGTTTCGAGAAGATTTATCAGATTCCGTTATGACCACGTCAACCACCCCAACTCCCACCCAAGATACTTCTCCCAGCCTTAAGTTTTGCTCTTCATGCAGCCGGGAAAAAAGGTTGGAAGGCGGCACCTGGATTCCTACAAGCAACCGAAAACAGCGTTGGATTTGCGCCAGTTGCCTCTATAACCGCACTCACCGTACCGGCTCCGCTAAAACTTAAACGCCATCCCCCACGTAGGGATTGCTTTGCCTTTCGCGGCCGAAGGTCGACATTGGGCCGTGACCTGGTACAAAATGCACGTCGTTTCCTAACGGCCATAACTTTGTTTTGATTGCAGATATCAGATCTGCATGATTGCCTCTCGGAAAGTCAGTACGCCCAATTGAGCCGGCAAATAGAACATCGCCAACAAAAGCCAGGCGGGTTGGCTCATCGTAAAACACGATGTGGCCAGGTGTGTGCCCAGGACAATGGAACACCTTGAGTTCATGCTCTCCAAGCTGAACCGTATCGCCATCAAGTAACCAGCGATCCGGTTCAAAGGGTTCGGCCTCCCCAAAACCAAACCGTACTGTTTGCTCAGGAAGCTGATCAAGCCAAAATTTTTCAAGGTGATGGGGGCCCTCTATGGGAACCTGCCATTTTTTTGCGAGCTCTTTCGCCCCGGCACAGTGATCTAAATGACCATGCGTTAATAACACCTTACAAAGTTTGACATCAAGTTTCGATAAGGCATCCTCAATTTTCTCCAAATCCCCGCCCGGATCAACAACAGCCGCCTCTTTTGTTTTCTCACAAAACACGATCGAGCAATTTTGCTCGAACGGGGTCACGGGAACAATTGCGAGCTTTAAAGTCATGTCGGTATTATTAAACTTTTAATTAGAGTCGTTAAAATATTCTAATGAATATTTCTAGCAATCTTTTATTTGCTCAAACTCATGAGTGGATTAAACGTGGTGACGATAGCCTTTATTGGGTTGGTATTAGCAATCATGCCCAAGAAGCGCTCGGCGATATCCTTTTTCTAAAGCTTCCAGATATCGGATCTTGCTTAAAACAAGGTCAAGCATGCGCTACGATTGAATCGCTTAAAGCAGCAAGTGATATTCATGCTCCCATTAGTGGTGTCGTTGCTGAAATTAATGCCACAGCTACTGAAAATCCTGAAAGGATTAATACTCAGCCTTACGATGTTTGGCTCTTTAAGATCAAAGCAGATGACGAAGCAACATCTAATTTGGAGCTTGCATCATTAATGCCCAACCAACAATATGAGTCGGGCCTTAATAATTAAATAATCAATGGGTCGCGTTCAATTGACCAGCGTACTTTACTGATTTTTGAAATTCGTCCAACTGATCGTTCCCGCAGGTATTGGTCAAGAGCACTGAGTAAAGCTTGAAGTGGTCCTCTCTGTCGCGACTCTATTAATAATTGCGACCGCTCCCACCCCCCAAGGCGAGCAATTGATTTTGGTACTGGATCAAAAATGGTAATTCCAGCTTGAGTATCTGCGATGCTTTGTAAATATTCTTTTGTATGGTTTAGCCATGCCAACACTTCTTGCCTTTGCTTTGCCTCGGCATGCACCAAGGCTTGGTAACCAAATGGGGGCAGTCCTGCCTCCTGACGCGTTAACATTAAATTCTCCATAAATCCTACCAGATCAAATTTTTTTATATATTGATAAACCGGGTCGTTTGGATAACGAGTTTCAATCAATATTTGTGTTGGTTCACCGCTAAAGCGACCAGCTCGCCCAGCAACCTGAACAAGTTGGGCAAATAAATGCTCTGGTGCCATATAGTCATTCGAATAAAGCCTAGCGTCTGCATCCAATACACAAACTAGGCCGATATTTTGATAATCATGCCCTTTAGCTAACATTTGTGTGCCAACGATGATTTGTGCTGAACCATCATGTATTTCTTCAAATAGTGCCTCGCTTTTTTTACTTGTTCGTGCAGTGTCCGCATCAACTCGTAATACTTTGGCTTCTGGAAACAGTGTTTGCAGCTGATCTTCAATTTTTTGGGTTCCTCTTCCCAGCGGTTGTAAATCTGCATCGCCACACAGTGCACATCTTTGAGGAATGGTCTTTACTTTACCGCAATGATGGCAACACATCATGGGCGATTTAAAGTGGCCCAGCTGGCGATGCATCACCATATAGCTTGAACAGTTGTTGCATTCGCTTAACCAGCCACAAGATAAACATGTAATCACCGGGGCCATGCCGCGGCGATTAATCAATATTAGACTTTGTCGGTTTTTATGAAGGTTATCCTCAAGTGCCGAAATCATTTTTGAGTTAATGGTGATTGAACCGGATGATTTATCAGGACTCACTAACTCAACACTCGGCGACTGAAACCCCCCAACTCGATTAGTCAATCGAATTTCTTGATAGCGGCCCTCTTTTACTGCGTGCCAAGTCTGGGAAGATGGTGTTGCCGATACCAAAATGATTGGAAGCCGTTCATTTTTCGCACGCCAAATGGCGAGGTCGCGTGCCGAATACCCGAGACCCTCTTGTTGTTTAAATGAGCTGTCATTTTCCTCATCGACAATGATCGCTACCAATTTTGGCAACGGGGTCATGATCGATAAACGCGTGCCTAATACAATGCGCGCCGCCCCTGTCATTGCTTGATGCCACGCAATGCCACGTTGTTTTTCTGTTAATCCACTGTGGAGAATCGCTAAGTTCTCTTCGGGGAAGTGCTCCTGAATCCGCCTTTGTAATTGTGGGGTTAGATTAATTTCGGGCAGCATGATTAATGCTTGGGCGCCGCGATCGAGTTTTAACAAGGATTCAATGAACGTAAGGTAAACGGCGGTTTTCCCACTTCCGGTAACCCCATTGAGGAGGTATGTATTAAATGTTCCTGCTTGATGGTTACTCAGTATCTGAATTGCATGCGTTTGTTCTTCATTGAGCTGATTCTGGGCAATCTTCTTCTTACTGTTTGATTGCGCTGTCGCCCTTTCCTTTGCAATTAATTGTTGTAGTGGCTTATTCCAGTGAGTACTTGTACGCCACCATTTGGGTATTGCTGAAATGAGCGTTTCGCCAAGTCCATGAATGTAATATTGGGATGCAAAGTACCCTAACTGCATCAAACGGCTGTCAAGTGGGATTAAAGGGGCGACTTGAAGAACGTTTTTTAATTTGGTTTGATTTATTTGTGTGTAACTACTTACTTCTATGATTAGGCCAATCAAATTTGTTCGTCCAAATGGAACCTCAACCAACATCCCAATCTCAGGTTTAGCACCAAGAGTGGCTGAATTCCATAAGTAATCAAATGCGTCATTAAGTGGCCGATCAACAACAACTTTAACGATAATTGGTGCCGATTGGTTCATTTAGCGGTGTATTGAATAATCTGTGGATAACTTTGTGGACAACCATCAATTTTGCCAATATTCAAAAGAAGGGATAGCGGCTCCTAACTTAATTGAATAGAATCAAAATTAATGAATTTGCAATTAAATCAGTAACTTACAGCATATACTCAAACCACGATATGTGGTCAGTTCACAATCTCCATGAAATCAAATGAGCGGCCATCGTATGTGCATAAGTCTACCCTTAAGCGAGCCTGTTTAAAGGGCTAAAGAGGCTAAATTAGGGCCTGCGTAAATGTTCTGAATGCTCGATGACGGTCTTGGCTAAAACAGTGACGCTATCTGGATTAGTAAATTGAGAAATTCCATGGCCTAAATTAAAAATATGTCCATCAAGGGGGTGGAGGCCTGTCTTTAAGGCTGGGGCTGTGCCGAGGCCATCAAGAATTTTCTTGGCTTGTGCCTCAATTTGTTCTGGGCTGGCAAATAAAGCCAAGGGGTCAAGATTACCCTGAAGTGCAATTATTTTGTTTTTTTCCACCAAGCGGGATCGTGCCTTTGCCACTGACATTGTCCAATCGAGTCCAATAACATCGGCTCCAGATTCTGCCATGTCGTCAAGCCACAAACCGCCGCCTTTAGTAAAAATGATGACTGGCACCTTTTGGCCATTTAACTCGCGTGGAAGCTGATTAATCACCTTACGCATACTTGCCAAAGAAATATCTTGATACCACCCATCGGGCAACAGTCCGCCCCAGGTATCAAAAATCATCAGCGCTTGAGCGCCCGATCGTAATTGCTCGGTCAAATAGGCGGCTACCGATTGAATATTGATTTCTAAAATATGTTTAAGCAAATCTGGCCGATTAAACATCATGGTCTTCGCATGTCGAAAATCATCCGATCCCGAACCATCAACCATATAACAAGCCAGCGTCCAGGGGCTGCCCGAGAATCCGATCAGAGGAACGCGTTGCTTACCGTCCTGGATCAAGGACTTCCGAATTTGCGCTACTGCATCAAAGACGTATTGAAGTTGATGAAGATCTGCAGGCCTTAAGTTTTTAACAGCCTCCTCTGTTCGAAGAGGATTGGCAAAACTCGGCCCCTCGCCCGCAGCAAATTGAAGGCCAAGGCCCATCGCGTCTGGAATGGTCAAAATATCGGAAAATAAAATAGCCGCATCCAAAGGATAGCGATCCAATGGTTGTAAGGTGACCTCTGTTGCATACGTGGGTGTTTTGGCAAGACCCAAAAAACTACCGGCCTTAGCCCGAGTTGCGTTGTATTCGGGAAGGTATCGACCAGCCTGACGCATCAG
>VYKP01000100.1_pt1 | contig 39008 bp, 38 predicted proteins | sample 5114551 | NCBI WGS metagenome assembly VYKP01 (sample SAMN12291777, study PRJNA351875) | freshwater metagenome | isolation source: freshwater lake | place: USA: Michigan, Baseline Lake | collected 2013-08-09
ATAACTGATAACTGATAACTGATAACTGATAACTGATAACTGATAACTGATAACTGATAACTGATAACTGATAACTGATAACTGATAACTGATAACTGATAACTGATAACTGAAGGTGATAGTTAATTTTTAATTAGAGAAGAATCTTTTAATTCAAAATAAGCTTGTATTTCTTCTTTCCAGAGTTGATATTTTTCTTGAATTAGTTGATATTGACTAGCAAAATCGAGGTGACAATCAACGAGATTGCTATCGATATCGGATTGCACTAATTCCCTTTCGATTAGGGTTTCTCGGATAAATTTTAAACATTCTTGTCTCAAAGTTTCCGCTTGATCGATAATTAGCTGGACTTGATTAATTGCTCGATCATACAATGGGGTTTGTGAATGAAAAATTTCGGAAGATGCGGCCAGATTTCGCAGTCTATGGAATTGATTTTTCTTTTCTACTAAACTGGCAATTTTGGGGTTAATTTCAAAAAGCAGGGTTTTCACCAGAGGAGCCAAGCGTCGAGTGTTAGTATAATCGTAGTTATTAAGGTCTGATTTGATTAGGTGTACCTGTGGTAAATCGACCGTAATATCGTGAAATTGAATCTCGGTTTCAGTGATGGTGGGATGAATTGTTTTAACTTTCCAAGTAGTAATAGAAGTCAACTGCTGGCGATCACTATTAACCATTTGCTGCTCCATTTTCAGCACATCGAGGGGAATACTATAAAGTTTTTTATCAGGAATATAGATAACATCGCTACCGAGAATGCGATCGATTTTAGGACGACGATATAAATAATGATACAGCAATCGATAAAAGCTTTTACTCCCTTGAAATATCTGGAGAAATAACCAAATTTTCCAGCTAAATAACCCGCTAAGAAAGCGTCCGAATAGATGGAAGTTCGAGGAGGGGTTATTCATGAAATTCCGTGATCAGTTATCGGTGAGGAATCGGAGGTTTGGTTCTTTTCAGTGTTCGGTAAACAGTAATCAGTAATAAAGATGAAGATAACTAACTAATTAACCTAAAACTTACATCTGATAACTGATTAAGGACGTTCTCCGGGTAGATTTTTTGGCGATGTTGGTTTCGATCTTACCTGTTGACGACCGTTGCGGATAACCTGTAACATTTCCCCTAATTGTCGATCGAGATGTTCTAAAACCGCTTCAGCATAGTCATCAGCACCTTTTTGAATTTCATGACATTCAGCTTGGGTTTTTTGTCGTAACTGCTGCACTTCCTGCATGGTGCTGTGACGCATCTGTTCGATTTCATCGAGGGTTTGTTGTTGCAAGGATTCGCACTCCTGCTGAACCCGTTGACGAATTTGGGATGCTTGCCGTTCTGCTTGTTGAATAATACCAGACTCGTCGAGAATTTGGGCGGCCCTTTGTTGAGCGGAACGAAGAACTTGTTGAGCGTATTCTTCTGCTTTAGTGATAATTTCCTGTTCTTCCTGCAAAATTGCTAAAGCTTTCTGTACTGCTGGTGGCACGGTTTCATAGATGAGATCGATTTGTTCGGCTATCTGTCCCTCATCGATCATTGTCCAACGAGTTAGGGGGATATGGAAACTATCAAAAATCATCTCTTGCAGACGCGCCAGATCCTGATAGATATCGAAATCGACGGGTGGACTGGGAACCCCACTATTAGAAGTGTTAGGTACTGCTTTTCTGCGATCATTAGATTCTCGGCGCGCCATAGGTTCAGATCGTCCTCATTGCTGTATTTTAGTATGTTAGCTATAGTATGAGTAAATATCTCTAGAAACATTTTCCGGGACTAGATGACTGACGGAGCCACCGAATTGAGCAATTTCTTTAACCACGCTACTACTTAAAAAACTATATTCTTTAGTGGTGGCTAAAAAAACCGTTTCGATTCCTTCCCAGAGAGTTTTATTGGTGTGTGCCATTTGCAGTTCTTTTTCAAAGTCTGAGAGAACGCGCAACCCCCGCAAAAGTACCTTAGCACCTTTTAATCTGGCATATTCAACCGTCAATCCTGAAAAACTGTCTATCTCAACGTTTTTCAGGTGTTTTGTACAGTAACTGATCTGTTCTATGCGTTTTTCGACGGTAAACAGGGGGTTTTTATGGGGATTGCAGAGAACTGCCACGATTACTCGCTCGAATAGTGGTACACTCCGTTCGATAATATCTAAATGACCGAGTGTAACTGGATCGAAGCTGCCGGGGTAGATGGCGATCATTTCTCAACCTTCACACCTCGCCAAAAAGCGATATATCCTTTAATATTTTGGGCTTTTGGCTTAGGATCGAGATAATACCAAGCGGCATCTTTATTGTCCTGTCCATCTACCCTGAGAGTATAATAACTAGCCTCTCCTTTCCAAGAACAAATGGTATGGGTGTTACTGGGTTGGAAATATTCAGCTTTGATGGTATCGGGGGGAAAATAGTAGTTTCCCTCGACAATTTCGCAGTTATCGCTTTCCGCTACCACTGCACCATTCCAAATCGCCTTTGCCATGACACTAACTCCTAGTTCTGGTTCAAAATCATCTTACAACAGAGTTTGTAAATGTTGAACCAGTTGGTTAACCTGCATCACTCCCTCGATTCGATCGATCGGTTGACCATTTTTAAAGACTACTAAAGTGGGTAAAGCTTGAATACCGTACTTACTGGCTAAATTGGGATATTTATCTGTATCAATTTTGACAATTTGCAGGCGATTTTTGAAATACATTCCCGTTTGTTCTAGAATCGGAGCCATCATTTGACAGGGACCACACCAAGTGGCATAGAAATCCACTAACACGGGAAGATTAGTGGTTTGCAACAGTTCCTGAAAACTGGAAAACTCTTTTTTGACTGCCATAAATTGTCACCTCGCCAGAACAATAGCCTTTTCCCTACTATAGCTTTTCTAGATGCTCCTTAGACCTCCTGCAAAAGTAAGTTCTCGATGTGCTATCGGCTCAAAATATCTTAAAAGTCAGATAAATTTGCGATAATTTTCGGTTTTATGGCTAGGATAGTTGTCTCTTGTCTTTTTTATCCTCATCTCCCCACTCCCTATCTCCCTATCTCCCTACCTCCCCATTTCCCTACCCCCCCATCTCCCCACTCCCCTCTCCTGTCTCGGAGTCTCCTGTCTCCTCACCTAACGGAAGATTTTTGATTTCTTCAGAGCAGTCATCGATCGCCGGGAAAATGCTAAGTTAAGTAAAGACTCGACAGCCAACTTTCCATGAACATCCTAACCAAGCTGCTTTTTCCCGAAACTAAAACCCCAGAGCAAGTAGGTTCACCGCGAGTACAGAAAAGCCGCCGGGGAATCGAAACCAAATCCGCCGCAGAAATCGTTATTATGCGACAAGCGGGTAAAATTGCCGCCACAGTCCTCAAGGAAATTGCCGAGATCGCTCAACCCGGGATGACGACCGCGGATCTGGATGTCTATGCGGAAAAACGTATCCGCGCAATGGGTGCTACTCCCAGTTTTAAAGGTTATTATGGCTTTCCTGCCTCGATTTGTGCCTCCGTCGATAACGAAGTCGTTCACGGTATCCCTAGCGCGAAAAAACGCCTCAAAGCCGGTTCTGTGTTAAAGGTAGATACGGGTGCCTACTACCAAGGTTATCATGGGGATTCCTGTATCACGATCGCGATCGGTTCCGTCTCTCCCAAAGCCAAAAAATTAATCCGCGTAGCGGAAGAAGCTTTATATAAGGGCATAAATCAGGTAAAAGCTGGCAATTATTTGCTCGATATCGCAGGAGCGATCGAAGATCACGTTCAAGCTAACGGTTTCCAGGTGGTAGAAGATTTTACCGGCCATGGAGTTGGCAGAAATCTCCACGAAGAACCCTCGGTATTTAATTTTCGCACTAATCAGTTACCCAATGTCAAACTCCGCGCCGGGATGACTCTGGCAATTGAACCAATTGTCAATGCGGGATCCAAACATACCAGAACTTTGCGCGATCGTTGGACGGTGGTGACGATGGATAATGCTCTCTCTGCTCAGTTTGAGCATACTGTCCTAGTAACCGCCACAGGTTACGAAATCCTAACCGATCGCAATAACCTATAAAATTGTCTATAGATTTTTTGCTCCGGAATCTTAATTGAAAATTTATTTAGCGGCAGGATTTAGTCAAAATGTTTAAAAATATCGTTGTTGCCTTAGATTGTGGGGAATCATCCCATCGAGTCCTTCATGCTTTGAATTCCCTCTCGCTAACGGCAAATTCTTACATCATCATCACCCATATTCTCAGCAAGGAGGGAGATGAATCGGCAGTGGATCGCCCTCACCCCTCCCGTGAGATCATTGAAGATCAATTGCGCTGCTATCAATCCCAGATTGCTACCCCTAGTGAAATCGAGGTCATCTTTGGTGATCCAGCGGAGGAAATTATTCGTTTAGCTAATATCTATCAAGCTGATCTGATCGTCATCGGCAGCCGGGGATTAACGGGAGTTCAACGGGTGATTGAAGATTCTGTTAGTAGTCTCGTGGTGGCAGAAGCGACCTGTTCTGTATTGGTGGTAAAAGCATAGCAGCCAGTATTAAGCGTCGAGACTCCCAGACTGGTGAGACAGCTATCAGGGATCGGATTTGAGCAGCACTGCTGACTAAAATTTGCAAATCTTATTTTTCCCCGATGTTTTCCCCCATACATTCCCCAGTATTTCCCCACTCACTCCCAATGTTTCCACAGTTTACCCAGACTTTTCCACAGGCAACAGCGATAGAATCGGCACTTGCTTCTAGAAAAAATTAATCTTGATTGTCAAAATCTCCATCGATAGATACTGAGTTACTGTTAAGTTAAGTAAATAAAATCTAGCTCTAACCCTTATTCCGTCGTAAATATTAAGTTTTTCTAAAGCATTCCTTTACATCTGGTAATATTGCAACTCCCCCCAACTTGGCTCACAATAGTCCTTACTGTCCAATACGCGAGTCAGGGATTTCCCCACTTCCGATCAGAGGTAAACGATATGAATACATCAGTCAGTATCTTGGCAGAAATCCCCGAAATTCTCCACCAATCCCTACAACAATACCTAGAAACTCACCCCGGTTGGGATCAAGATGGTGTGTTTACGGCGGCCTTGTCATTTTTTCTACTTAATTGTCAATCCCCCGAAAGGATGAATTTTGAGGAACAAAATAGCTGTGCCAAGGTTTATCTAGAAACTTTGTTCCAGCGCTCGGAGTGCTAATTCGGTGATAATAAGAGTCGGGTCCTGGTTAAAAGCCCGATTTCTCCCTATGAATTCCGATAAAACCCCTAATTTAATCATTCCTCAGCTAATTATCGGTTTGGGTAATCCCGAACCCAAATATGATCGCACCCGTCATAATATCGGTTTTGAAGCTGTGGACTCATTAGCGCGAGATTGGGGGCTATCTTGGCAGGAAAACAAGCGATTTCAAGGTTTTATTGCCGAGGGTGACGGTCCTCTCCCGGGCAAAATTCGTCTTTTGAAACCCCAAACCTATATGAATCGCTCCGGGCAATCGGTGCGAGCGGTGCTGGACTGGTATAAACTAGCTCCAGAGTCGATTTTAGTCATTTACGATGATATGGATCTGCCCCTAGGCCGGTTGAGAATCCGTCTATCGGGATCGGCGGGCGGACACAACGGTATTAAATCGATGATTGCCCACGTTGGCACGGAAAACTTCGCTCGTTTACGCATAGGAATCGGTAAATCAACCGAAAAAGCGACTATTTCTCATGTTTTAGGCCGATTCACCCCCCAAGAAAACGAAGTGATCTTGAAAGTGTTAGACTTGTCCAGAAAAGCGATCGAACTTGGTCTCAAACAAGGGTTACAAAAGGCAATGAGTCTCTACAACAATCAAAGTGTAGAGATTGGCTCTAATCTATGCTGATAGCAAATAAGCCCGATTTTAGTAATGGTTATAATCGCCATTTTCGTCTATACTCCTACAGAACCCTTGCTTAAATTTTGATCGCCCTTTGCTAGATTAGGTCAATTTTTATCCTCGATATTAGCAGTTTAAGTATGATTAATCGCCAAAGTTTGCTGAGATTCATCCACAGGTTTAATCTCATTTTATTGATAATCGCTACAGTTTTTTGTCTTTGGGGTAATGCTGCTTTTGCCCATCGTCCCCATGATGTAATTAGTCAAGTGGAAGTTTCTCCTGATTTCCAGACAGATAATACAGTATATATCTTGGTGCGAAATAACTTTTATAAGTCTAGCGACGGAGGTAGCAACTGGAAAAGATTAATTCAAGGTTTAGATTATACGGGGGAATTGAGTTCCTTATCCCTATCTCCCCTCAATAAAAATATTCTCTATCTAGCTTCAAGATCCAATGGTATTTATAAAAGTGAAGATGCGGGGGAATCTTGGCAGCAAGTTAATCAGGGTTTAGCAACTAACTTTATTAACTTTGTACAAATTGCCCCTTCTGATCCCAATATAGCAGCAGCAGTGGGATTAGAAAAAGGGGTTTATTTAACCGAAGATGGTGGTAAAAATTGGTCAAATATTTTCCCCACCAAGGCACTGATAACCTTTCTCGCTATTACTCCCAACAATCCTAATCGCATTTTTTTTGGGGATGAACAGGGTAAATTATACACTTCCTCCGATGGGGGGAAAACTTGGCAGAATCTCCCCTTACCCGCTAATGTGGGGGCAGTAGATACAATGGCTTTTTCTCCTAATCTAGACAGGGATAAAACCTTTTTTGTCGGTACAAAAGAAGCAGGTATTTTTAAAACCGTTGATGATGGTAAAACTTTCCAAGCTGTTAACGAAGGAATTAAGGATAAAATCATCGAAGACATCGTTATTTCTCCCGACTATGCCCAAAATTTAACCGTTTATGCCATTACTTGGCATGACGGAATGTATGTTTCCCAGGATGGGGGCAAAAGTTGGACAAAAATGAGCGCGGGTTTAACCAAAGATAAACAGGCTGATGATTACAAAGTACCCCACTTTATGGATTTAAAAGTCGTTGAAGATACGATGTTTTTGGGGGGATTTAATGGCTTATTTAAAACCACAGATAGCGGCAAACAATGGCAGGAAATAGAAACTTTAGCCCGGGCAACAGTTATCGCTATGGCGGTTTCTCCTAATTATGCCCAGGATGGTACTGTCGTCATTGCTAATTATGTAGGCAATATCTTCATCAGTCGCGATAAAGGGGAAACTTGGACACCAATTAATCGCGGGTTAGAGGTTTATCGACTTGGTAAAGATCCCGAAGAATCAGGACAAGATCCCCGGCGTTTCTTTGACATTGCTTTTTCTCCTAACTATGGAGAAGATAGAACTATTTTTGCTGGGTTTTTACGCAATAGATTTGCCAAATCTGATAACGGTGGTGATTTATGGAAAATTATCGAAATTGATCAGAAAGTACGCGGTCCGAGAATAGTTCCTTCTCCAGATTTTGCCAAGGATAAAACTCTCTTTCTCACCAATCAGCAGGGTAGAATATTTCGTTCTACCGATGGAGGAAATACGGTTAAAAATATCAGTGAAGTGGGCAGAATTTCCGGTAATTATGCCCCTGCTATGGTAGCTTCCCCCGATTTTGCTAAGGATAAAACTTTGTTTGTCACGGGAACAGAGGGAATTTATCAAAGTGTTGATGGTGGACTAACTTGGAAAAATGTCACCCAAGGAACACCCCTATCAAAAACCGCTAATGTGCAGTTGGCAATTTCTCCCAATTATTCCAAGGATGGAACTATTTTTGCTGGGACAATTTCTGGTTTATTTGTCACCAAAGATGGGGCTAAAAGTTGGACAAAGCTAGAGAAACCGGGGTTTAATCCGCAAGCATCAGTAGAAACCATTGCTATCTCTCCTGATTATGCTAATGATCGCACGGTAATGGTTAGTTTACAGGGAGATGGTTTATTTAAATCTACCGATGGTGGGGAAACTTTTAAGCTAATTGGTGATCCTAAAATACCTCTAGTGAAAATTCATAGCATCCCTTCCTCTGGCATCTCCGTCCAGTTTTCTCCTAATTATGCTCAAGATAAAACTTTATTCGGTTTTGGTGGCGCTAAAACTACAGTTTTTCGTTCCACCGATGGGGGAGAAACTTGGACAAGTGTAACTATTCCTCCTCACGCGGAAGAAAATACACCCCGCTATAAAATCGGTGAGTTTTTCTCTGGTCCCCTTGGCACAATCCTACGCTTAGTTATCCCGATTCTCCTAGCAATCGTCGCTTATTTTCTGGTGGGTTTCCTGAAACTGGAGAAAATTATTAATCTTCCTAAATCCTTCTTCCGCATGACAGGAGCATTGATGATTTTTCTGTTTGTTTTCTTCGTTATCATTACCCAAGTTTAGGAGAAATTTTGACCGGCGGGGCTTGACAAATCCCGCCGCTTGCCCTATACTTATATGTATAGTGGGAATCCGTGCCTGCCTGCGACCTCTAATTTTTGTGGCAGTTATCCCCTCAGACAATTAACCATCAGCAACGTAGGGATTGACCATCTTAGCGGGATCAACAATGCGATCAAAATCATCTTCCTCGATGTATCCTAGTTGCAAGGCTGCCACTTTCAGGGTTAAATCCTTTTCTAAGGCATAATGAGCGACGTAGGCAGCCTTTTGGTAGCCAATCACGGGACTTAAAGCAGTCACCAGCATCAAGGATTGATTTAAAAAAGTCTCAATTTGTTTTTGGTTAGCAGTCATCCCCTTAACCAAAAACTGACAGAAATTACTGCAACCATCCGTGAGCAAACGGATAGACTGCATGAGATTATGAATCAACAGCGGTTTATAGACATTCATCTCCAGATGTCCTCCAGCACCTCCCATCGTCACCGCTAAATCATTAGCTATCACCTGCACTGCTATCATCGATAAAGCTTCGCATTGGGTGGGATTAACTTTCCCCGGCATAATTGAAGAACCAGGTTCATTTTCCGGCAGCTGTAATTCTCCGATTCCACAACGGGGACCACAGCTAAGTAAACGGATATCATTAGCAATTTTATACAGGGAACTAGCGATAGTTTTCAGTCCCCCGCTCAAGAAAACGAGAGCATCGTGGGAACCCTGCACGGTAAACTTATTAGGAGCAGTAATAAAGGGTAATTTGGTCAGATTAGCGATTTCGGCAGCCACATCTCGATCAAAATCTGGAGGAGCATTAATTCCCGTACCCACTGCTGTTCCTCCCAAGGATAAACGATAGACTTTTTCTAGACATTTTTCTAGCCAATCGCTGCCGTCATCTAATAAACCCACATAACCGGAAAATTCTTGTCCGAGGGTTAAAGGGGTGGCATCCTGTAGGTGAGTACGACCAATTTTAACTATATTTGCCCATAATTGCACCTTTTCATCGAGACTATCCCGTAATAGTTGCAGACTGGGAATTAATTTTTCTTTGACTGCCAAGGCAACAGCAATATACATGGCCGAGGGAAAAGAATCATTAGTCGATTGGGACATATTAACATGATCGTTGGGATCGACGGGAGTTTTGCTCCCCAGAGGATTCCCCGTCAGTTGACTACAACGATTGGAGATGACTTCGTTGATGTTCATGTTAAACTGGGTGCCACTTCCCGTCATCCAAACGTAGAGGGGAAAGTTATCTGCGTGTTGTCCGGCTAAAATTTCATCGCAGACTTGACAGATAAGATTTTTTCTCTCCTGACTGAGACGATTTTTTTGCTGATTGACAATTGCACAGGCTTTTTTGAGAATGGCATAGGACCAGATCATCTCCCGGGGCATGAGATTATCACCGATACTAAAGTATTGTAGGGATCTTTGGGTCTGCGCTCCCCAAAGTTTATCGGCAGGTACGGGAATTTCTCCCATGCTGTCTTTCTCGATGCGAAATTCTGTCATCTTTAAGTTACTTCTGCGGTCAGGAAAAGATGGTCGTTATCTGGCCTGAAAAAGGGAGGTCGCAGGGCGACACGGATTCCCATTATAAAAAAAGTATAAGTCAAGTCTGGCTGGTTTGTCAAGCCCTATGGGAACTTTTTCTGGCGGCATTTTTACCCGGGAGGTTGACAAGAATAACTGGCAGGTTGCTGGGGCGATTATGAGACAAAAACTGTTATATTGTAGGGAAAATAATCAGTAAAAAAGACGGGATTGGAGACTATGGACACAGCGATCGCATTAAGTTGGACATTGGGAATTATCTTAGGGTTGATGACCCTTTTGTTTATCTTGCGGATCGTGCTGACTTGGAATCCACAGGTAAATTTAAATAGCTTCCCCTTTAATATTATTGCTTGGCCCACAGAACCTTTTTTAATCCCCGTGCGTAAACTGATACCACCCTTGGGAGGAGTTGATATTTCTCCGATTATTTGGGTGGGAATTTGTACGCTGATGCGGGAAATTCTTCTCGGTCAACAGGGTTTGATTACCATGGCCTTAAAATAATTATTCACGCGACTAAAATATGCTGACATAATTTATGTTCTAACTCTCGTTCCTGTTTTTCTAGGGTAATAATCGCCTGTTTGATAATACTTTTAACATCCATCCCTTGGTCGGATTGTTTTAACCATTGTTGTGCGGTGTTACCTTCGCGGAGGATTTTTTGTAGGGGAGAGAGGAAACAACTAAAACCCCTTTCTTTAGCAACGGGATAAACTTGAACATAGAGGTCTTTAATCCAATCCCTAGCCAAGATTTCCCGGCCATCGTACCAATGTTTCAGGGTGGCATCAAGACTAAAACGCGCAGCAGCCTGTTCGTTTTCTTGAGTTAAAGTTAATAAATCTTCGCTGCGATTGCTACTAGGTAATTGACTTAAAATTAAGGGGTCTAATTGGGGATCTTGTAAAAGTTGAGTTAAACGGGCCTCTAAAAAAGCCATAACTGCTAATAAACTAATAGGATCAGCAATCAGGTCACAAATTCGCAATTCTAGACGATTGAGATTATAGGGACGATTGCTACCGTTAGGACGTACCGACACCCAGAGATGACGAACATTCTGCATCGTACCGAGTTTTAATTGTTCCTCGGTCCAGGTGACAAAATGTTTATGACTTTCAAAGAGGGGAACATAAGCGGGAGTTTGGGGGAAAACTTGCCAACGACGGGAATGGGAACCGGTGATTTTACCATCGAGAAAAGGAGAGGAAGCGCTTAAAGCCAAGTATAAAGGAGCTTCTAGGCGAATTAAGCGACAGGCACGCATTAAATCCTCATAATCGCTAATACCGACGTTAATATGAATACTGGCCGTGACTACATTAGTGCCGTAGGTCTGTTCGATATAGTCATGATAGGGATTGTGGGGGTCACTGCGATAAAAATATTGACTATCACCCAAGGAGAGGGTGCTGCCGGGGATGAGGGTATAATCGCCTAAACGACGCAAATATTGCCGTAGAGCTAGACGAGGTTTTAAAGTAGCGCAGAAAAGACGGTCATAGTTAGTCATGGGAGCCGTGGTATATTCTACGTTACGACTATCCGGTTCCCGGACAAAACCATCTAAATCCTTGACAATGCGATCGGATAAACCGATAATTTCCCCGGCTGCCGTTCCGGTGTACATTTCCACTTCAAAACCTTTACTTAGAAGCATCGTCAATTCACCCTGCTGTGTCTATTTTGTAGTTTGACATTATTTGGACTGTAAATGACGTTCGATCAGTAGAATCGCCACTATATCATCAATGGGGCGATCGGGAAGACGCATACCTTGGGGGATGAGTTTCTGTAATCCTTTGGGGGGGAACATTTGCCAATAGCGATCGCGAGCTTCTAGGGTACTATTGCGTTCATCTACTAGAGTAATCGGGATGGTGATACGAGCGGCAATTTTTTGGAGCCAACTTTTTGAAGTGGTTTGATTCCCCATCACCAATAATTCGATCGAATATTGTTGACAGAGACTGACTAAACGCTCGATCGCTTGTGACGATGCTATCACCTCATGGGTATAAATTTTCCCCGTTGATGACCTGACCGCGATCCCACATTTATCCTTACCCGGATCAAAACCGAGAATACACATAGTTTTTATCTCCTGCAGCAGTGGTCGGTTTGATTAAATGATTAAATTAGGGGTTCGGGTGTTGGGGATTTCAGTTATCAGTGATCAGATTGTAGTTTTAAGTGGGCAGTGTTAGGTGAAACCTACTGATTACTGTTTACTGATAACAGCAGCAAGGGAATGCCAAAATTTATTAAGTATCTAAACAAAATTAATTATACATATCTAACCCCGCTCTTGCCTCTTGCCTATCTTCACTAGGAAATTAATTTTGCACGACTACTTATAGATATTTCGACCAAATTGAGATGCAGCCACGGAACCGAACTAGACCTGAAGAGGTAGAAATTTATGAAAGCTGAAGATTTTGATCGCAAATTTGATGATGGAGAAAATATCATCGAATACTTGGATTTAGCTAAAATTAAACGTTCTAATTGCGAGGAAAAATCAGCCAGTTCCAATTCCCTGCAAACAAGTCTCTTTGTTGTTGTTGCTGGGGATGGTTCCATCCGGCGGCATAAATCGACTAAATCCTTATCTGGCAAGAAGAGATTTAAATTAGTTCGTTCTAGAGCGAAAACAATTGATAAAAATTGCTAAACGTCTTTCTCTATAAGCTATAAGGGTTTCATCCCTTATAACCCTCGTCCATTGCATAACACAAACCGATTGCATAACACAAACCGAAGAACCTTATTTTTTCCCTTGCAGTAAACCGAAACGAATTAAACCCGACTCGTAACCGCGCCGCATTAACCCTAAAGATAAGGCCCCTTGGATAGTAGTATAACCGCTTGCTAACAAACCTGCGATCGCATCTGTGGTTAAGGCCGAATCAATCACCACATCCCAAAAAGCGGCCACCGATAGAGACCAATCATCGGTTTTTAGGTCTTGAAAGCCAATATCACGGGCAATATCGGCGTATTCTGGCAAAGAAATCACATAGGGCAGACAATAAACCTGATAAATCTCGTTTAATAGTTTAATCTCTCCTTCCGTTAAATTACCGGCAAGGGAAGTGGTGGGACGATGACACCAAGTAGCCATCAAAAAAGTCCCCCCGGGCTGCAAAACCCGATAACATTCCCGCAGAAATTGCCTTTTATCGGGCATATGTTCGCCACTTTCCAATGACCAGACCAGATCAAAATTATTCTCAGGAAAGGGGGTTTTTAGGGCATCAGCCACACAAAAACTGACTTTTTCTTCTAAATTGAACTCTTGCGCTCTTTGGCTGGCTCTAGCGGCTTGTACCGGGGATAGGGTAATCCCCACCCCTTGGCTGTGAAATTTTTCGGCCAGATAAAGACTACTGCCACCAATACCACAACCGACATCGAGAATCTGATTAGCGCCGGTGACACCACCCCAAGTTAATAATTCTTCTATTAAATCAATTTGTGCCTGACGGCGATCGAGTTTAATCTTACCACCGCGACCGTAGTAACCATGGTGCATATGTTCGCCCCAAATCCTTTCCCATAGTCCACTAGAGGAGTCATAAAAATCGGCTATTCGTTGATAAAGTTCCATGGTCATTTCCTAAGTAAGTGGGTGGAATTAAATATAAGATGAATGGGTAATGTTCTAGCCCTGTGGATCGTATTTCTGCGAGGTAGTCAATCTATTCATTGTGACTTGTTTTGTCCACAGATTCAGAACACTACCGAGAAATTAAATCTTTTCTAGCAAGAGACTTAATTGATTAGTTCGCTCTAGATCAAAAATAATTGACAAAAGCGGTTCTTTGGTAGGTTTGGGAGTGCTATCTAGAAGTAAGGCAGCACTGGAGCAACAAGTTCTAAAATTAATTTCGAGTTTCATGACTTTTCTTCTCTTTTGTCTGAAAATAAAAATTAGATAAATTCTCTGAAGATAGTTTTCATCGGTAAAAAGAGTGAAAGCGGTTGATCTGGAAAAGGAATAAATTCGTATTTTAAATAAAATTCTTTGGCTCTTAAATCTATAGCATCAACTCTAACTGCAAAAATGCCAATTTCCTGAGAAGCTTTGACGGCTCTAAAAAGTGCATCTACGAGTAATTCTCCTCCTAATCCTTGTCCTTTGACTGAGTTATCCACAGCTAACTTGCCAATTAGTAGGGCTGGAATTGGATAGGTGGGCATTCCTTTTTGATAAGATTTTGGGAGAGAGTAAAACTCAATAACACTAGCACTGACTGTGTAATAACCCTCAATTTTTAAAGGCTCAGATTGGGAAATGGCAATAAAGGTTTTAGCAATTCCTTTTTCATGATTTTGCCGAGCGTATTTTTTGAGATAATCATTTAAGACGGGATAACCACAGTCAAAATACTCTCGTTGATACTTTTGATGAATAGGGACAAAATTCCATCTTTTTTCCGCCTCATTGTCCATATTTATCTCGATATTTTTTAATGGCTGTTTTGAGGTTTCCTTGAAGTTCTGGGGGATTTTCCATAATGGACATAAATAAGTCTCGATCTCGATCTGAAAGAATCAATCTTTCCTGAGTGTCTATGTCTTGTTTGGCAATAGGTAACAGGTGAAGAAGAGTATAAGCACTTAAGGAAATTCCTCTGAGGGAGGCGGCTTTTTCGAGAAGTTCTTTTTGTTCTTGAGTCACTCTCAAGTCTATACGGCTATCTTTAACCTTTGAGGTTTCTGACATAAGGGGTTTCTCCAGTATTGAGTTCCGATGTTTCTAGTTTAACAGATTTAGGCGGACAAAGTACACAGAAAAGAAGAGGAGGAAATCATTAGTCTTTAGAGAGAGTTGACAGAAAGGTGGCCAGTGGCATAATATTCTCGAAGATGTGTCGTTAACCTAATCTATTTGTATTTACCCTTGTGCGATACTTGGATTATCTATCTGTAACTCAAATGACTGAATCCACCTTAACAGAACTGCATCAGAAAATCGATGCTGGTGTGAGAATAGCGATATAGGAGAGTCTATCAGCATTTTAAAAGATGGCTAAATTGTCACCTTAACAGCCGAGCAAATTCCCCCCAAACCACAATAATAAATGCTTTCAGGATCAAGATTTGGTAGTATTAAATAGGGAGTGAAATTTTATGACTAGAATTAAGCGTAGGCAATTACTATCCCTGACTGGTTCTTTATTAGCCACTTTAGGATTGAGCCAGTTGGAATTGAAACAGAGAGCCATTCTTTATCGTAGCGTACTGGCAGAGAATACACCTCGTAAACGGGCATTATTAGTGGGTGTTAATAATTACCCAGATACTAGATGGATACCCCTTGAAGGTGCAGTCAATGATGTCAAACTACAACAGGAATTACTCATTCACCGTTTTGGATTTCAGTCCGATCAAATTTTGCTTTTAACTGATCATGAAGCAACTCGTGAGAATATCCTACAAGCGTTTGAGGAACATTTAATTAAATGGGCGCAACCCGGTGATGTGGTAGTTTTTCACTTTTCTGGTCATGGTTCTCAAGTTTTTGATCCCGATCAAATTTTTCAAGATGGGCAAGTTAGCACGATCGTTCCTGTTGATAGCATTCTCCCTCCAGGTTATCCCAACAAAGGAGGAAAAGTTAATGATATTACAGGTCATACTTTGTGGTTGTTAATGCAAGCAATTAATACAGAAAATGTCACTTTTATTCTGGATAGTTGTCACTCTGGAGGGGCAAGAAAAGGCATCTTAACAGTGCGATCGCGCCATGGAAATCGGGAGTTAAACCGGACTGAAAACTCTAACATCCAACTGTTAGCAAGTCCCCAGGAACAGGAATATCAAAAACAACTGATGTCCAGACTCAACTTGACCGCTTCAGACTTGGCCACAGAGCGAAAAAAAGGCGTTCCCAAAGGCATAATTCTGGCGGCTGCTAGAACTGACCAAGCGGCGATCGATGCTTCCTTTGGTGATACGGCGGCTGGTATCTTTACATATATCTTGACTCGCTATCTCTGGCAGCAAACCGGAGGTGAGTCAGTTAGTCAAGTAATGATGAGTGCGACGGCTACTACCGATCGCATTTTACGCGAATATTTCCCGACGGCTGGTTTATTACAGCAACCGGAATTTAATACTAGGGAGGGAAGTAACAACAGCCAGCAAGCGGTTTATTTTCTCAAACCAGATCAGAAAATCCCTGCTGAAGCTGTGGTCACTCAAGTGCAGGGAAATCGGGTGGATCTGTTTTTGGGAGGGATCGATCCGCGTACCTTAGAAGCATTCGGTCGGGGGGCAATTTTAACTTTAGTGGATGGGGAAGGAAAAGAACGAGGTCAAGTTCAGATAGAGTCCCGTCAAGAGTTGACAGCTAAGGGGAAACTGATCCAGACAAGAGATAATATTGCTTCCGGGACTCTACTTCAAGAGCGATCGCGGGTTATTCCCAGGGACTTAACTCTCCGTATTGCCTTAGATGCTTCCTTAGGACGGGAACAAGCAGCCGCCAAGCAAGCTTTACAAGGGATTAAACCCATCGAAGCGGTTTCCTCAGATGAGACGGATATCCACTATATTCTGGGTCGAGTGACTCCCGCTTACTATCAACAATTGCAGAAACTTAAAGTGACTCCCTTACCAGAAATAGGTAGTCTGGCTTTATTTTCTCTGGCTGCGGATCTGATTCCGGGTTCGGCTGGGATTTCAGGAGAAAGGGTAACTGATGGAGTCAAGCGATTGCAAGGGAAACTCAAGTCTTTATTAGCGGCAAGGTTAGTCAAGCTAACCCTCAATGCGACTTCCGCTCGTTTGAGTGTAGCTGCGGCGATGGAAACGGTAGATGGTGGCCAATTGGTGGCAGAATCGTTTACGGTTAGGGGTGCAAAGTCAGGCAGTTTCAGTCAAAATAGAGGGGTGCGCGGTTTAACCAGTAACGCACAAAAAATCAAGCAGGGGACTCAAGTACAATTTCTCGTACAAAATAACGAGTTAGTTCCTCTCTATATTACTGTTTTACTTATTAGCGTAGATGGGACGCTTACTGTCCTTTCGCCTTTACTGGGAAGGGGAGATAATTCTCCTGTGACTCCGGGGGAAAAAATTCAGATTCCCGATCCAAATCGAGGGGAATTGTACAAATTTAAGGTAGAGGGTGAAACGGGAATAGCGGAAGTGTTGGTTATTGCTACTACGACTCCTCTAGCCAAAGCTGTGGAATTGTTGCGGGTTTTAGCTACAGAGAGGGGGGATAATCTGAGAGGGACACCTATAGATTTAACTCAGCCGGATGAGGCGATTTCTAGCCTTCTGGATGATTTAGATGGGGGTAGTCGGAGAAGTGGCACAGTTTCTACTTCAAGAGTGCGTCAGATTGATACTCGACAGATGGCTGCTATGTCGATTACTTTTGAAATTGTTGTCTAGTTCTTAACTTTAGTCAGAGGAACACTCACAGCGAGTTTAATGACTGGAGAGAGCCAATAAAAGTTAAGTACCTAGGCAAAATTAATTACACATATCTAACCCCGCTCTTGCCTCTTGCCTCTTGCCTCTTGCCTATCTTCACTAGGAAATTAATTTTGCACGACTACTTATATCATTTAAGGAGAGCAGAAAACGAAGCTATTACTATTGCTAAACTACTCAATACTAAAGCTTTAACAGGTAATGAAGCCACTAAAACTGCCATCCTTTCCCAATTACCCCAAGCCAGAATTATTCATCTAGCAACCCATGGTTTATTAGATGATTTTAAAGGATTAGGAGTACCCAGTGCGATCGCTCTTGCACCTTCTGGTAATGATGATGGTTTGCTTACTGCTGATGAAATTCTCGACTTAAAACTGAATGCGGAATTAGTGGTTTTAAGTGCTTGTGATACGGGAAGGGGACGCATTACCGGAGATGGTGTAATCGGATTATCCCGTTCTTTAATTACCGCAGGAGTGCCAAGTATTATTGTTTCTTTATGGTCAGTTCCCGATGCACCTACTGCAAGTTTAATGACCGAATTTTATCGCAATTGGCAAGAGAAAAAGCTCGATAAAGCGCAGGCGTTGCGACAGGCAATGTTAACCACCATGAAAAGCCATCCTAATCCGAAAGATTGGGCGGCATTTACGTTGATTGGTGAAGCAGAATAAGACCCAATACTACTCGGTTAAGCCCGAAAACGACTTGCTGAGGGAAATTTAGAATGAAGAATGAACCTGCTATATAGATTATTAATGAATGGTTCGAGGATCGACAGGGATAATTTCTGAATATCGCAGAAAGTCATCTGTGTTGAAGGTTAAAATATTATCAATATTATGGGTAATCATAGCTGCAACTAATCGAGCGTCATGGGAGTTTTTTCCCATTACTTGATATTTTCTAATGAGTCTTTCCCATTGAGGATAAATAGCAGGAGTATCTTGGTAAAGAGAAAAAATATGTTTAATATCTTCAATTTCTAAGGTAGCTTGCTCAAAACTTAATCCTAAGCAATTAACTTTTACAGGTCGTGTCGCTACAACCCAAAATTCAATTAAGTTCTGAGGAACAATATAGAGTTTTTCTGAACGTTTTTTTAAGGTTTTAACGCCTTGAAGCGCACTTAAGTGCAGCGGATGGCTGGTTTGTTTTAACCTAAGAAGAATATTAGTATCAGCTAAATAGGTCATAGCATTTCATCCTCTCTGGTATAAATGCTTTCTCGACTAATAGCTTCATCAGATAAGGGTTGAGCATTAATATTAGAAGGTCGATTAATAAAGTTAGTTAATTTTCTTTCCCATTCCTCATATTCTAAAATTTGGGAGCTTTTTTGAGGTTGATTTTTTAAGGTTTGTTCAATTATCTCTTGAAGATATTGTTCAAGAGTTAAGCCTTTTAATTTGGCTTCTTCCTGAATTTTATTTTCTAGCTCTGGGTTAAGATTTAAGGTAATCATGATAGGGTTCTCCTTGATTTTAATTAATGTTGACATCCCCACCGCCGTAAACGGACGGTGATTCCTCACCACGCCACCTTTTTAGAATGGTCGCGTCAATGGGGCTTCGGCCGTGAGCTCAGCCGAACGGTTGACGCTTCACAGGATGCTGCTACCTTAGCAGTAGCCTTATGCTTTCCGACCCGTCCGTTTTGATTGTCCGAATGCCGGACGGCCACTTTGAACAAGTCGAAAAAATCCCATGTTCAACCTTATTTCCTAGAAAGTTTTACTCGTTCAAGGCCGAATTTGAAGTCTTTTCTGAACGAAACCCCCTACTATCTGTGGTCAAGGTTCAGTTTTTAGCTTGGTTATCGCTTTTTCCATTGTAGCTTAAAGCCGTCCTCAAGGGACGGGGTTCTAACCCAAATTTTCGATAAGACTATGGCTTCTTAAGACCTCTTGCAAAAGTCTTAAGTCGATCCTTGTACAGCAACATTTTTGAAGATTATCAACTACTAATAAATAATTAACTGAAAGTCCCTCCCATTATTGTTTCTATCGTTTCTTTCTGGAGGGTTATCTCCCCTGGTGATGGCGGCAGAAGTAGCAATCGCCCAAACAACCATCCCCCAAACCGATACCCGCACCCAAGCGCAACAACTTTTTGATGAGGGGATGCAACTATTCCAACAAGGGACAGCCGAATCCTACCAACAAGCTATAACCAAATGGGAACAAGCCTTACCCCTTTGGCGTAAGCTGGGGGATAAAGCGCAGGAAGCCTTCATAAATCTAGCACTCGATAAGTGGATGGTACAGCAAGGAGTGCGGAGTCAATCCTTGCCATCGCCGAGAAAACTGGTAATTGGCGCAAGAGATAATAAAAGAAGCTTTTATTAGGAAATACGAACGGAAAATGTTAAGCATTGGCGAGGAAACTAATGTGCTAGAGTTAATTCATGGCAACGCAACCAAGAGAAATTGAGCGTTATGTAACAGCCGATGGTCAAATTCCTTTTGATAATTGGTTTGATTCTATCCGAGTGTCTAAAACTCAAACTATCATCAGTAAAAGACTTGACCGAGTGAGGATGGGCAATTTAGGCGATTACCGTTCGGTAGGAGGAGGTGTTTTTGAATTAAGAATAGACTATGGTCCAGGTTATCGCATCTATTTCGGACAAGTAGGGACAACCATCGTGTTGCTACTGTGTGGAGGTGATAAAGGCAATCAAATTAAAGATATTCGCCAAGCCCAAGAATACTGGAGAGATTATCGGAGTTAAAATTATGTCTAAAAGTATTAGCTACCACCCTTTTTTGCTGGACAATCTTAAAGATCCAAACTATGCGGCTCTTTATCTCGAAACTCACTTAGAAGAAGACGAGTTTGAATTCGATCCCGAATTACTGAAAATGGCTTTGAGGAATGTTCTGGAAGCTCTTGGGGATTCTCATTTAACCGCAGAACAAATTAAAATTTGTGAGCAATTTCTCGATAAATTATTAACAATGCCAGCAGGAATAGGAATTTATAATTTAGGGCTTTGGCTGAAGGCTTTGGGATTAAAACTAGCTGTAACAGTTGATAAAGAGGGGAAGAATGTTGTTGAAAACTTGCCTAGTTTGAATGGAGATAACAAAGAAAAATATGAGGGAGTTTTAACGAAAGTCCCAGATCTATAACCAGAAAGTAGAATAAACGGCTCTTCTGGTTTCTGTGTGCAAACGAAGTCTATACTGATAGAATATCCGCAAAATAGTCTTAAAAGTTTTGTCCAGTAAGCATTTCACGATTCCATAAGCAAAAATTATCACACAAAGCCGAGAAGAGTCAATAAACTAAATATCCTTTCTTAAACCATGCTCAAATCCCTCAACCTCGCTACCCTACTGCTGCTACTCGCCTCCGGCGTGTCTATCTTGCCCATTTCTCAACCCGGAATAGTGCCACCTGTCCAAGCGCAAACCAATGAGACGAAAAAAGCTGAAGCGGAAAGGCTATTTAACGAGGGGATGCAACTATTCCAGCAAGGGACAGCCGAATCCTATCAACAGGCAATAACCAAATGGGAACAAGCCTTACCTCTGTGGCGTAATCTGGGAGATAAAGCACAGGAAGCCTTAATAAACTTGCAATTGGGTAGAGTTTATAGTCGTTTAGGATTCAAACCCAAAGCCCTGGAATACTATAACCAAGCCTTACCTATCTATCAATCCCTAAAAGACCGCTCTGGGGAAGCCGTCACTCTCAATAATATTGGTGGTGTCTATGATGATTTAGGGGAGAAACAAAAGGCTTTAGACTATTACCAACAGGCTTTACCCTTAAGGCGAGCGGTGGGCGATCGCTCTGGGGAAGCCACTACTCTCAATAATATTGGTGTTGTCTATGGAGATTTAGGAGAGAAACAGAAGGCATTAGACTACTTCCAACAGGCTTTACCCTTATTGCGGGCAGTGGGGGATCGCTCTGGGGAAGCCACTACTCTCAATAATATTGGTGCTGTCTATGATGCTTTAGGGGAGAAACAGAAGGCTTTAGACTACTACCAACAGGCTTTACCCCTATCACGGGCAGTAGGCGATCGCGCAGGGGAAGCCATTACTCTCAATAATATTGGTCTTGTCTATTCAGATTTAGGAGAGAAACAGAAGGCTTTAGACTACTTCCAACAGGCTTTACCCTTATCGCGGGCGGTGGGCGATCGCAGAGGGGAAGCCACCACTCTCAATAATATTGGTCTTGTCTATGATGCTTTAGGGGAGAAACAAAAGGCATTAGACTATTACCAACAGGCATTACCCTTATTGCGGGCAGTAGGCAATCGCTCTGGGGAAGCCACTACTCTCAATAATATTGGTGGTGTCTATTCAGATTTAGGGGAGAAACAGAAAGCATTAGACTACTACCAACAGGCATTACCCTTATTGCGGGCAGTAGGCAATCGCGCAGTGGAAGCCACTACTCTCAATAATATTGGTCTTGTCTATGATGCTTTAGGGGAGAAACAGAAGGCTTTAGACTACTACCAACAGGCTTTACCCTTATTGCGGGCGGTGGGCGATCGCTCTGGGGAAGCCGGACTTCTCAGTAATATTGGTGCTGTCTATTCTGCTTTAGGGGAGAAACAGAAGGCTTTAGACTACTTCCAACAGGCTTTACCCTTATTGCGGGCGGTGGGCAATCGCTCTGGGGAAGCCGTCACTCTCAATAATATTGGTCGTGTCTATTCTGCTTTAGGGGAGAAACAGAAGGCATTAGACTACTACCAACAGGCTTTACCCCTATCACGGGCAGTGGGCGATCGCGAAGGGGAAGCGATAACCTTAGACAATATTGGTTACTTACTGCAACAACAAAACCAACCTCAACTAGGGATTATCTTCTACAAACAATCGGTTAACGTCTATGAAACTCTCAGAGGCGATATTAAAGGACTCCCCAAAGAATTGCAACAAACCTACACCGAAACTGTTGCCAATACTTACCGCCGTTTAGCTGACTTGCTGCTGCAACAAGACCGCATTCTGGAAGCGCAACGGGTGTTAGATTTGTTAAAAGTACAGGAATTAGACGATTATTTGCGGGGAGTGCGCGGTAACACAAATACAGAACAGGGAGTTCCTAAACTACCGCCAGAACAAAAAATAGACGAGGGAATTGAGGCAATTGTTAATAAAGCAGTAGCAATTGGCCAAGAAATCAGCCGACTGCAAGAACGACAAAAACTCAACGGCAAACTAACTCCCTCAGAAGAACAACGTCTCGCCCAACTCTGGAAACAACAGGAACAAATTGTGGCTGAGTTTAATAAATTTATCGAAAGTCCAGAAGTTTTAGCCTTAATTAACCAACTCAAACCCCAAACCCGTTCCGCCGATCTCCTGAATAATTTAGACAATTTAATTGGCTTATCTGATAATCTCAAAAAACTCCAACAAAATGCCGTCCTTATCTACCCAATTATCTTTGATGACCGCTTAGAAATCATCCTCACCACTGCTGATTCTACTCCCGTCCGCCACACCGTAAAAGTCAGCAAAAAAGAACTAAACGAAACTATTCGCGCTTTCCGGGAAGCCTTACAAAATCCTAGTCTGGATGCCAAAAAGCCAGCCCAACAGCTTTATGAATGGCTGATTAAACCCCTAGAAAATAACCTAAAAACTGCCGATGCAAAAACGATTATTTATGCTCCTGACGGACAACTGCGCTACATTCCTCTGGCGGCTTTATACGACGGCAAACAGTGGTTAATTGAACGCTACCTGGTTAATAATATTACGGCAGCATCCCTGACTGATTTTAATACCAAACCCGAACCGAAAATGCAAATTTTAGCGGCGGCATTTGTCAAGGGCAGCTATCAGTTTCGACATGAAGGAGAAGACTTCAAATTTAATGGATTGCCTTTTGCGGGTATAGAGGTAGATAAATTAGCACAGACAGTTTCTCCTACTACTAAATACTTCGATAAAGACTTCAATCAAACAATTATTCCCCTACTGGATAGCTATACTGTCGTCCATTTTGCCACCCATGCAGCCTTTGTGGTGGGAACTCCAGAACAGTCTTTTGTTCTTTTTGGAGATGGGACAGTTGTGACTCTACAAACAATGAAAAACTGGCGGTTTAAAAATATTGATTTAATTGTTTTGAGTGCTTGCGAGACAGGTTTAGGGGGTAATTACGGCACAGGAATCGAAATTTTAGGGTTAGGATATCGACTACAAACCGCAGGTGCAAGGGCAGTTATTGCCTCTTTATGGAGTGTTGATGATGGCGGTACACAAGCTTTGATGAATGCTTTTTATGCTGCTTTGAGGACGGGTAAATTGAGTAAAGCAGAGGCATTACAACAGGCACAAATTGCCTTGATTACCAGTAATAACCCAACCAATGAGCAGCGGCGTGGTAGTATTAGAATAGAACCTATTGAAGGAGTGCCATCGGACGTAGCAAACCGCCTCAGCCATCCCCGTTACTGGGCGCCTTTTATTCTCATTGGCAATGGATTATAATCAGTTATCAGTTATCAGTTGTTAGTTATCAGATAAATCTTTAAAATCCTGCTCAAAAATGCTATGATCAGTTTGTAGTTGCGCTTTAGTACCCCACTCTCAAGAACAATTCTCAATCATGACAGTCCAAGATATTACAATTGCCAAAATTCGTCAACTTCCAGAGTCATTAGTTGAAGAAGTGAATGACTTTATTGATTTCCTTACCTTAAAGTACAATCAGCAGTTTTCTGATTTCGTAGAAATCGCAGAATCTGATTTTTCAGATTATTTGTCAAATCTAGAAGATTATGAGGAAAAATTAGCTCGTGGCGAAATCAAATGGTAGCGTTATTCGTGGTGATGTGGTTTTGTGCGACCTCAACCCCGTCATTGGCACAGAACAGTCAGGAATTAGACCTGTAATCATCATACAAATTGATCGAGCTAATTTAGAAACAGCGTTAAGAACAATTCTAGGTTTACTTTAAGAAAATCACTATTCTAAGTATTCTAAGCCTATGTCTAATTCATCTCTAGAACAAGACCTAAAAACTTATCAAGATTTGATCGCCATTCTCCAAGAGCATACTACACCAACAGAAGCCGAAATTCTTAATATTTTACTAGCCCGTGATCGCATTCAAACTAAGCTAACAGAAACCTATTTAATTACTGATAATATACTAAATACCCTCCAAGAATTAGACAACATTCTTAGGAAAAAACAAGCCACAATCGCCCCAACAATCGCCAAATTACGTCCCGATTTTAATCCCGATACTAAAAATTGGTGGTGGCTACTTGAAGTCCCTAAAATTGATTCTCCTTGGCATAAATACGATTTATTGACAAATGGAGCTTCTGTTACTTTCTTGACAATTTCTTTAGGATTAATTGGTGAAATTGGCTCTCGGTTTCTTTCAGGGGGAAGCGATATTTTGGGAGGTGTTTTAGTCAGTTTTCAAAGTATATTAACCTTACTTGCTGCAGGAGGAGTCTTAACTAAAACTGGACAAGAAACTGGAAAAAACTTACTGACACGCTTTGGGATTCAAGAACAATACTGGCAAGAAATTGGCGCTGGTTTATCTTTTTTATTAATGCTGAGTATTTGGGGATTAAGACTCTCTTTACCAACTGTAGCCACCTGGTATAATCATTGGGGTTGGAGTCATTATGAAAAGGGAGATTTGAGCAGTGCAGAAGAAGATTATCAACGAGCCTTGTCTTTAAATCCAGATGACGCTGAGGCACATTTTAACTTAGGATTACTCTACGAAGAATTACAGGATTTTGATTTAGCTAGAAAAGAATATATATTAGCTATACAAGGGGGTAACAATACCGCTATTAATAATCTAGCTCGATTACATATTCTCAATAAAAATTATCCTGCTGCTGTTCACCTCTTACTTAAAGCCCAATCTGTGCCAAAATTAGATCAAGAAACCCAATTTGCTATCTGGAAAAATTTAGGTTGGGCAAGGCTAAAACAAGGAGATATTCCAGGGGCAGAAACAGCTTTATCAGAAGCGATTAAATTAGATAAAAATAGTGCTGCCCCTCATTGTTTACTAGCGCAGGTAAGAGAAGCCCAAAATAACCAAACAGAGGCCTTAAAAGAATGGGAAACCTGTAATCAATACGCTAACAGCTTAAATCCTGACGAAGATAGCTGGAGAATACAAGCACAACAATGTTTAGCAAACCGGGAGAAACAAAAATGCTCACCAAAACCCAACTCATCCTATTAGGATTAACCACAGGAATGCTGACCCTATTTTTAGAAAGTGCTAAAGGGATAGCCTTGCCTGCTAGAATTGAATCAACAACTGGTATCGTCAAGCTAAAAAGACAAAATTGGACTGAATTTAAACCCGTTTCTATTAATACAGAATTAAACAAAGGCGATCAAATTTTTCCTCTTCAGGGTGTTAGGGTGACAGTATTATGTCCCGATTTACAACAACGCCCAGTTAGTTCAGGTGTACCCTCTGGACTAAAGACAATTTGCCCCATCTGGGAAGCGTTAAAAGCCAAAAATCCCCCACCCCCGGGTTCTTTAGGGGGAACAAATGCACTCATTCCCTATCTCATTTCACCCCGTCACACCCTGATACTGACAGATACCCCCATTTTGCGCTGGAATGAAGTTTCCCAAACGAGATATTACACAATAAAAGTTATGGATTCACAGGGGATTATCTGGGAAAAGCAAGTTTCTCAAACCCAAATTTCCTATCCCGGAACACCAGTTTTTCGGCCCGGTATTCCTTATTCTGTGACAATTCAAACCGATGGGGGACAGTCTTCCGAGCAAGATAAAGCTTCTAACATAGAATTCATCAGGTTACATTCCTCCGAAGTTGCAACCATACAGGCCGAAGTTAATAAAATAGAACAATTAAATATAAATAAGCAAACTAAAGCATTAATATTAGCGGATTTTTATGGAACTTATACCCTACCGACTTCAACTTTTAATAACTATGTTTTGTCCTCCAAATCCCTAGCAACTTATCATCTTACCAGTGAAGCGATCACTATTCTAGAAACTACCATCAAACAGGGTCAAAATTCAGCAATAATCGAGAGAAACTTAGCTGATTTGTACTGGCAAATTGGCCTAGCTAATCTAGCTACCAATCATTATCTAAAAGCGATAGAATTAGCTCAGATACCAGAACAATTAGAAGAAAAAACCTTGGCTCAATTTGGTTTAGGCGAAGTTTATGCAGCTTTAGGAGATAATAATCAAGCCAAGATTTGGTATAGTAAAGCCAGAGAAGGTTATCTAACTTTAGGCGATTCTACAAGGGCTAACTTTGTGATCCAATTAATAGAAAGCTTGCCTTAAGTTAAAAAAAGAGTAGTCTAGCTGTTGCGGGTTTTGTCTTTAGCCAACTTCTCGGGTTGTTGCCCCAAGTCGGGGTATCCAAGAAGACTGGCTCCCCAGCAGTATCAGCTAACAGAGCTTGTAGCAGCTTGTTATACTAAATCTGTTGAGTAACGCACAGAAAACGGGTTTCTCCGAGAAACCCGTTTTCTGCTCATGCACTCATGCAAAAAGGGGAATAAATAATCAGTCTTTAATAACCAGATTTAGTATTATCGCCCTTCCAGAAGCCTAGGAAGAGCGATAACCCGAAACTCTCAACCACAGACAAAACCCTTTCAAGTCTATCAATGGCTAGGTGGGGTGAAGAGAATCAAACCCCGAAAATCGTGTCAGAATAGATCAGTGTAGTCACTGATTATCTTTGAGAAAAATATTTATATGTTAGGACGGGACAACTACGATTTAATCATTGTCGGGGGCGGTATAGTCGGAACCACCCTAGCGGTGGCCTTAAAAAATACAGGATTAAATATCGCTATGATCGAGGAACGTCCCCTAGAGGTGGCCGCCTCCCGTCGTCAAGCTTATGCCCTCTCGCTGATGTCCAGCCGGATTTTTACAGGCTTGGGTATCTGGGATAAAATCTCGCCCAGTATCGGTAAATTTCGTCATATTCGCCTTTCTGATGCCGATTTTCCGATTTTTGTCCCCTTTGTGGTCGATGAGCTAAAAACCGATTATTTGGGCTATGTGGGCGAACATCAAGTAATTTTAACGGCCCTGCACAATGCCAGCCAAGATTGCGATCGCATTGACTGGTTATCCCCTGCTAAAGTGTTAGAAGTGGAGTACGGAGCAGCAACAGCCACTGTCACCCTGGAAGAAGCCGGTCAAACCCGAAAAATCACCGCAAAATTAGTTATCGGGGCTGATGGAGCCAAATCTGCTATCCGGCAAGGGGCGCAAATTAAAACCAAAGGTTGGAAATATTGGCAATCCTGTGTCGCTTTCACCATTAAACATCAACTCGATCGCAACGATACCGCCTTTGAAAGATTTTGGCCCACAGGTCCGATGGGCATTTTACCGCTCCAGGGTAATCGCTGTCAAATCGTTTGGACAAATCCCCATGAAGAAGCGAAAAAACTGCAAGAAATGTCCGAAGCGGAATTTATCGACAAATTAGAGGCATATACGGGGGGATTACTGGGAAAAATAGCATTAGTTAGCCCCCGCGCTCTCTTTCCCGTACAGTTAATGCAGAGTGATACCTATGTTAAACCCCGACTGGCTTTAATTGGTGATGCCGCCCACTGTTGTCATCCCGTCGGTGGTCAAGGTTTAAATTTAGGCATTCGCGACGCAGCCGCTTTAGCGCAGGTATTAAAGGAAGCAGCGGAAAAGCAAGAGGATATAGGAGCACTTTCTACCCTAAAATCCTACGAAAAATGGCGTAGATCCGAGAATTTAGCGATTTTAGGCTTCACGGATTTTCTAGATCGTTTGTTCTCCAATAACTGGCCGCCCATCGTTCTCATCCGTCGTCTCGGATTGGCAATGATGCGCGGTTTTCCCCCGTTGAAATTGTTTGCCCTGCAATTAATGACGGGATTAAAAGGACGTATTCCCCAATTAGCTAGATAGCTGGCCGCTAATTCCGGGGATGGGGGAGAAAGGAAGAAAAAAAAAAGCTTGCAAAATGCTGCGATTATCGCTATGATGGTTAAGGTTCAATATCGGGGCGTAGCGCAGCTTGGTAGCGCACTACTTTGGGGTAGTAGGGGTCGTGGGTTCGAATCCCGCCGCTCCGATTGCAGAAAAACAGAATAAAGTAGGGATGCACCTAATCCCTACTTTATTCTGTTTACTCGAAATTTTCTTAATTTATCAGCGTTTCTGATCAAGTTAGTTCACCATTAGGATCACTGCTTTAGTCGAAAATGTCTCATCAAATATCAGCTTACGGTTCCTGGAAATCACCGATTACCTCCGATCTAATTGTGGCAGCATCGATTAGTCTTGGTGGTGTAACCCTAGATGGAGAAGATATTTATTGGTTAGAAGGCAGACCACAGGAAAAGGGGCGAAATGTTTTAGTTAAATTAAACCCCGACGGCACAACCACAGACATCACTCCAGCACCTTTTAATGTGCGAACTCGTGTCCATGAATACGGGGGAGGTTCCTATCTAATTGTTGCCGGAATTATCTATTTTTGTAATTTTGCTGACCAAAGAATTTATCGCCAAACTGCTGATAGTTTACCCCAACCTCTAACACCAGAAAATTCTTGTCGTTATGCGGATTTAATTCTCGATAAATTTGGCAATCGTTTAATCTGTGTTTGTGAAGATCATAGCCAAAAAAATCGGCAACCGGTTAATAGTATTGTCAGCATCGATGTGGATACGGGAGAAATAAAAACTTTAGTATCTGGCGATGATTTTTATACCTCTCCTCGCTTAAGTGCCGATGGTTCTCGATTAGCTTGGATTAGTTGGAATCATCCTAATATGCCCTGGGATAGTTCTTTTCTCTGGGTAGCAGATATTAATAATCTTTATTTGAGTAATATTCGGGTTGTTGCTGGTGGTGAAAATGAGTCAGTGTGTGAACCGCGCTGGTCTGCCGATGAACAGTTATATTTTACCAGCGATCGCAATGATTTCTGGAACTTTTATTGCTTTAACCACGATGAACAAATCGAACCAGTTATCGAACCGATCGAGGCTGAATTTGCCTATCCTCATTGGGTTTTTGGTTTATCTAACTACGGTTTCGCCAGCGAATCAAAGATTATTTGTAGCTATACAAAAGATGGTCGTTGGTATTTAGGAAGTATCGATACTGTTAATCGAGAATTCCAAGAAATTATTACTGCTGATACTAACATTTCTTCCCTACAAGTTAGCGGTAACAAAATAGTTTTTCTTGGCGGTTCTTTCACGGAAGTAACAGCAGTTATCTCAATGGATTTAGCCACAGGAACGAGAGAAATTCTCAAATCTTCCAGTAATTTAACTATTTCTAGCGATTATTTCTCGATTCCGGAAATGCTCGCTTTTCCCACCAGTCAGGGACTAACTGCATCTGCTTGGTATTATCCCCCCAAAAACCCCGATTATACCGCCCCTAATGGCGAATTACCGCCCCTTTTAGTCAAAAGTCACGGTGGGCCGACGGCCTCGGCCACCTCTAGTTTAAGTCTGCGGGTGCAATACTGGACCAGTCGCGGTTTTGGCTATCTAGATGTTAATTATGGCGGTAGTACGGGTTATGGTCGTCAATATCGTCAGCGTTTGCTGGGAAATTGGGGAATTGTCGATGTGGAAGACTGCATCAACGGGGCAAAATATTTGGTTAATCAGGGATTAGTTGATGGGGAAAGATTGGCAATTTCTGGAGGCAGCGCCGGTGGTTATACAACTTTAGCGGCCCTAACTTTTCATGATACTTTTAAAGCAGGAGCTAGTTATTACGGAGTTAGTGATTTAGAGGTTTTAGCCACCGATACCCATAAATTCGAGTCGAGATATTTAGATAAATTGGTGGGACTTTATCCTCAAGAAAAGGAAATTTACTATCAGCGATCGCCCATTCATTTTACCAGTCAATTATCCTGTCCAGTGATCTTTTTTCAAGGATTAGAAGACCGAGTAGTTCCACCCAATCAAGCGGAAATGATGGTAGAAGCTTTGAAAGCGAAAGGTTTACCCGTTGCTTACGTTCCCTTTGCGGGAGAACAACACGGATTTCGTCAAGCTGAATCGATAAAACGAGCATTAGATGCAGAATTTTATTTTTATTCCCGTCTCTTTGGTTTTACTCCTGCCGACAATTTAGACACCGTAGAAATAAAGTAGCTGAATTTTCCCCCTAATCACTCTTATAGCTGGTACTTTTCGATCGATTCAACGTAGAGAGCCAGTTAATGGGAACCATTGGCTAAAATTATATACTTGCATGAGTAGAAAACGGGTTTCTCGGAGAAACCCGTTTTCTGTGCGTTACTCAATTTGCGGGACACTTAGAAATTCCCGACAATATTATCTTGTTTTATCAACCTTCTTGTTGTTCCGAAGTTAACCCCGCTCAGAGAGTTTGGCTTTACCTGAAAAATTCTCTGGCATGGGAAACTTTTAAATCTCTTGATGCTTTAAGAGATAAACTCGATGCTCTTTTAAATCGTTTATCCCATGACACTATCGGCTATTTGACGGGATGATCTTGGATTTTAGAAGCTCTATGTCTGTCAGGAATTTAGAGATTTGGTATGACTTGAAAATAGAAGCTGAAATAACGCAAATTCGTCAATCAGAATATTTTCATGCTTGGCGGTGGCAACTTTGGTATCGGGACTGCCTCCTGGCTTCGTTAATGGGTTGGCTAGGGTCTTTGTAGCCGACAGAATCTTAATTTTTGGCTAGGAATCTGCTTTTCTGGGATTTTTAAAACCTAGAGCCAAACCCACTTAACCCCCTGAAAAAGACAATGGCTTTTATACTCTCGTCTTATTTTGGTAATAGTCGCGGGTTCCCTTCGCATCTAGGGCTTCACCGAGACGATCAATGGCGTGGGCGTAGGCGGCGGTACGCAGAGATATATCGAATTCCTGAGCGAAAGACCAGACTTTTTCGGCTTCTGTCACCATTCTTTCTTTTAAGCGCTCATTTATCTCGTTTAATTGCCAATAAAGACCGCTGCGATTTTGCACCCATTCAAAATAACTCACCGTTACCCCACCGGCGTTAACCAGAATATCGGGAACAACAAGAATCCCTTTTGAGTCTAAAATGCGATCGGCTTCCGAGGTGGTGGGACCATTGGCCACTTCAAAGATATATTTTGCCCGCACGCGATCGGCATTTTCGGCGGTAATTTGGTTTTCTAGGGCAGCTGGAATCAAAACATCCACATCTAGGGCTAATAATTCTTCATTACTAATCGCCTCGTGTTCTACGATATTACAGACGGTATCCTGACAGTAAATAGCAGTAATCCCGCGATTTTCCTGTTTATACTGACGAATACTGGCAATGTCTAGACCTTTTTCCCGATAAATGCCGCCCTGGGAATCACTTACCGCCACCACTTGATAACCAGCTTTGGCGAGGAGATCCGCCACCACAGCCCCGGCGTTACCGAATCCTTGGACGGCTACGGTAGTATTAGCAGGTTTTTTGTTTAATTTTGGCAAAAGAGAGTTAATAACATAAAAAGCTCCCGTTCCCGTCGCCGTATCGCGGCCGCGACTGCCTCCCATGGTTAAAGGTTTCCCCGTCACCACCGCCGGACTAATTTTACGCTGAATGATGCTGTACTGGTCCATCATCCAACCCATGATCATCTCGTTGGTATAGACATCGGGGGCAAGAATATCGACATCGGGACCGATAAAGTCGGCTATACCCTCGATATAGCCCCGGCTAAGGCGTTCTAACTCGGCTTTTGACAATTCTTTCGGATTGAGGGTAATACCCCCCTTAGCCCCACCAAAGGGCAAATCCAGCAGGGCGCATTTAAAGGTCATCCAAAAGGCTAGGGACTGCACCTCATCGATGCTGACGTTAGGATGATAGCGCACCCCTCCTTTGCCGGGACCGCGGGTGTCATCGTAGCGGACGCGGTAGCCTTGGAAGATTCTTAAAGTACCGTTGTCCATACGGACGGGTATGGAGACACTAAGACTAGCCTTGGGATATTTTAACCGCTCGATCGCATCATCGGAAATGGAGACATACTTGAGGGCGCGTTCTAAGCGACTGCTGGCATCGGTAAAGAGTGATTTTGACATGATTTTTTTTTCCCTATCTATCCCCATTAGAACACAGGGAAAAAGTATATTTCACTACAGTTTATTTTTCTTAATTAAGCATGGACGAAAATTGCCGACCAGTGTTCTTCAATAAGGTTTGCTGAATAAATCTAATACTAAATCTGGTTATTAAAAACTGATTATTTATTCCCCTTTGACTTTTGCCTCTCCTCATAACTAGCCTGTACTCAACGGATTTAGTATAAAAACCTTGTTGGCTAAAACTTTTAGACTTTTTTTCCTCAAAAAGTGCCAACCATTGGAGTGATCGGGGGTAAAATTCAGGTAAAAAGTGCCTGAATTTTAGGTAATTGGCTCTTCTCGGTTCTGTGTGATAAGTTTAACTTACAGAGGATCGATCAATCTTTGTGTCCTTTGTGTCTTTGTTGTTCCTTCCACTCGCTCGCCAGAAAGAATGTATTTTAGAATACATTTTGTCCACCAAACCTAAGAGAGCCGGTAATTGACCCCCTAAAAATCGGTAAAACCCTACACACTACACCCTACACCCACGAAAAACCTTTTCAGTAGACCCTAAATAAGGTTAGTGTTAAGTTAACTTTAGTGAGTAGGAGATTTTCCGACACATCATCCACCACCAAAGGGCGATCGCCTAATTCCCTTTTTAATTTTAATTGCCAACGATACTATTAGTGATTATCGCAGTAGCAGACTGGGTAAAGGAGGTTGACAAATAAGATGGAGAAAACCATCCCAGCTAACAGCCACAACCTTAACTATTGCCCTAATCCTCTATAAGTACATAGACAAAATTAATTGCACCTATCGAACCGTGGCCTGTTGTCTATCCTAACCAAGAAATGAAAAGAAAAGATATTAAAATCGGTCGCCGCTATTCTAGCAAACCCCTGCAAATATTTTTAATTATTGCCTTCACCGTCGCTGCTCCCTTTGCTATTTTTTATCTTATTGCCTTGGCCTATCTCTGGCAAGGCGATCGACTTTTGGCTGCGGGGGAAAAGGAATCGGCTCTGTCTGCTTACCGAACAGTTTTATCTTTTGACGAAAATTCAGTCCAAGCCCATATAAAAATCGCTCAGGTCTTGCAAAGTCAAAAACGCTATGCTGAAGCCTTACAAGCATATAATCGTGGCTTTATCGTTAATAATAAACCACCGATGGGACCCTCCCAAAGTAATTATTTAGTGGCTTTGGGGGATATCTTCGCGCAAGAGGAAAAATGGTCAGAGGCGATCGATGCTTACCAAAAAGCAATTATCATTAAACCAACTTTTAAAGCGCAATTTCAGCTAGGAAAAGCTCTCTATAGTTTACAACGTTGGGACGAGGCGGCGAAAGCTCTGCAAGCAGCGGTTTTTCTCGATCCTACTCAGGGAAAGGCCTATTTTTATCTGGGAAAGGCCTACAGTGAACAGCAACTCTGGCCAGAGGCCGGTGATGCCTATCAGCAAGCTCTAGAATTGATGCCTAGTCAGGGTGAAACCTACAAAAAATTGGGAGAAACCCTAGCAAAACAGGAAAAATGGCAGCAAGCAGAGCAAATATATCGACAGGCTTTAATTTACGCTTCTAAAGATGGGAATGTTTATAATTATCTAGGCGAAGCTTTAGCGGAACAGGGAAAACTAGGGGAAGCGATGGCAGTTTTTCAACAAGCGCGCCAAATTAGCCCTAAAAATGCCAAGATTTACGAAAATCTCTGTTATGTATATATTAATATCGGCCAGATTGATGAGGGTCTAAATTGGTGTCGGCAGGCCGTAGAAATTGATCCCAATTTATCAGAAGCTAGATTTGTTTTACAGGAAATCCAACGAGGTCGATTAATTCACGATCATCCCGAATTATTAAAAATGCCAGAGATAATTCCCAGTGTTAAGACTGATCCTCTGGTGAATTTAAAACGCTCAATTGTTAAAATTGTCGTGCGGGGTCAAAATAAAAATGGTATCGGCACCGGTTGGTTATTAAAACGAGATCAAGACACAGCTTGGATCGTAACTAACCGCCATGTGGTGACGAATTACCGTCAAGAAATCGACCCAGAAGCGCGCATTTTTGTGGAGTATTATAGCCAACCACCCCAGGGAAAAATTCGCAAGCGTTCAAAAGCTAAAATTCTCCACATTACCCCCCCTGACGACTGGCTCGATTTGGCAGTATTAGAGGTAAAAAATCCCCCCCCAGATTTAAAACCTTTAGCTTTAGCACCCCTACCAATTGCCCCTAATCAACCGGTAATCTCGATCGGTAATCCTTTTAATCAAAAAGATTGGACTGTCAGCAAAGGCACGGTTAATGATAATAACGAAAAATCCTTAAGTTTATCCATGTTTGTCGTTTCTGGACAGTCGGGAAGTCCAGTTTTAAACGATAAAAATCAAGTGGTGGGAGTGATTTCCCAAGCGGGTTTATTTTGTGCTGATACCTCTACTCCCAAACCCCTAGAAAATGCCGTAAAATTGGGCTGCGGTTTAGCGGTTCCCATTGACAGAGTGCGAGAAAGGTTAAGAGAGTGGGAATTATGAATTATAAATTATGAATTATGAATTGGGGAGTGGGGAACTTTTTCAGTTATCAGTGATCAGTGGATAGTGGATAGTGGATAGTGATCGATCACTGATAACTGATAACTGGTCACTGATAACTGATAACTGGTCACTGATAACTGATAACTGGTCACTGATAACTGATAACTGGTCACTGATAACTGATAACTGGTCACTGATAACTGATAACTGGTCACTGGTCACTAATAACTAATAACTGATAACTGGTCACTGATAACTGGTAACTGGTCACTGATAACTGGTAACTGGTCACTGATAACTGATAACTGGTCACTGATAACTGTTTACTGGTCACTGATAACTGGTAACTGGTCACTGATAACTGGTAACTGGTCACTGATAACTGGTAACTGGTCACTGATAACTGATAACTGGTCACTGATAACTGGTAACTGGTCACTGATAACTGCTATGCTACTCTAGGCAGAAAACCATTCGATCGAGAACACCGTGGCTAACCAAGAAGCAACTTCCCCCGCTATTCGTACCCCCTTATACAACTTAATTGCCCAACAAACCAGCAAATTTACCCCTTTTGCGGGTTGGGAGATGCCGATACAGTTTAGCGGCCTAAAAATCGAACATAATGCTGTCCGCAAAGGTGTCGGGATGTTTGACATTTCCCACATGGGCAAATTTATCTTAACTGGAGATAATCTGGTTCAATCTCTCCAAACCCTAGTTCCCTCTAATTTAGCCCGTTTAAGGGCAGGAAAGGCACAGTATAGCGTTTTACTTAACCCGGACGGTGGCATAATCGATGATATTATCTTTTACTACCAAAGCGAAAGCCAAGGCGTATTAATTGTTAATGCCTCAACCACCGATAAAGATCGAGAATGGATTTTAGGCAATTTAGAGGGATCGGGGGTCAAATTAGAAGATTTATCGCGAGAAAGGGTCTTAATTGCCCTGCAAGGACCCAAAGCAGCCACAATTTTACAGCCCTTGATTGGGGAAAAATTAAGCGATTTTGGCCTATTTAATCACTGGGAAAGCCAGCTTTTCGGGGAAAAAGTTTTTATCGCTAGGACTGGTTACACGGGAGAAGATGGTTTTGAAATTATGGCCGCTCCTGAAATCGGGCAGCAACTTTGGACAGAATTCTTAAATTTAGGGGTGACTCCCTGCGGTTTAGGGGCCCGGGATACCCTGCGTTTAGAGGCAGCTTTAGCCCTTTATGGACAGGATATCGACGATAGCACGACTCCCCTAGAGGCTGGCTTAAATTGGTTGGTTCACCTGCCAGAAAAAGGCGATTTTATCGGTCGCAATGTCCTCGAAGACCAAAAACTTAATGGTGTCAATCGGATCTTGGTGGGATTGCAGATGTCCGGCAAACATATCGCTCGTCACGATTATCCGGTAATATTCGCCGGGGAAGTGGTGGGTAAAGTCACCAGTGGCACTTTATCACCAACTTTAAACACAGCGATCGCTTTAGCCTATCTTCCCACACCTTTCGCCTCGATCGGACAAGCGATCGAAGTGGAAATCCGCGGCAGCACCTACCCCGCTACCGTCGTCAAAAAACCCTTTTATAAAAGTAAAAAGTAGGGTGCGTTAGCGCAGCGTAACGCACCAAGAAAAAAGGAGCAATAATTTGGTGGGTTACGGCGAACACAAAATCAATACTAAACTGTAGCAGTTACCGTCGCCTAACCCACCCTACAGCTGAATCCTGAAAATGCAATCCCTAGACTTTACCACCCTCAGTGCCACCTGTGCCGAAATTGCCGCCACTTGGCTACCCGCCAGACTAGAACAAGTGTATCAAATTGATCGCCAGACGATCGCCCTCCATTTACGAACCTTTGATCGCAAGGGATGGTTAATTATTTCTTGGCATCCCCAAGGGGCGCGGCTGCATATTGGCGATCCACCGCCGAAAGTCCCTGATACCTTCACTTTCAGCGATCAATTGCGTCATCAACTTAATGGTTTTGCGCTGACAAGATTAGCATTTGTTGCCCCGTGGGAAAGAGTCATTGATCTGCAATTTGCCAAACGTCCTGATGATCCAGCCCTGTGGCATTTATATATAGAAATTATGGGCAAATATAGCAATGTGATTTTAACTACGGCTGACAATCAAATTGTCACCGTTGCCCATCAAGTTAATGCTACCCAGTCTAGTGTTCGCACCGTACAAACGGGACAAATCTATCAACTACCCCCAGTTTTATTAGGAACAAATCCCAGTTTAGAAGAATCCTTAAGCAGTTGGCAAGCCAGAGTTAGTTTAATCCCTAAAACTATCGAAAAACAGTTAGTTAGTACCTATCGTGGGGTTAGTCCCGTCATCGCTCGATCGCTGTTGCAAAAAGCCAAAATTAACCCGAAATTAAACACGGATCAGTTAGATACTAACGATTGGGAAAAGCTCTTTTTAACTTGGCAAGAATGGTTAACAATCCTTGAAAATAAAACCTTTCAACCGGGATGGACGAGAGAAGGTTATACAGTGATCGGTGGGGAGATGCTGGCGGCAGCTAAAAATGTTCAAGAATTATTAAACCGTTATTATAGCGAGCAAATTAATCAAGAAAGCTTTCGACAACTACAGCAAAAGTTAAATCAAAAAATTACCTCTTTACTGACTAAACTGCAAACTAAAGCGGAGGGATTTCAAACAAGACTAGCAGAATCCGCTCATGCTGATCGCTATAAACAGCAAGGGGATTTATTAATGGCCAATCTGCAGCAAATACCGCAGGGAATGACTAGCATTACTTTGGCAGATTTCGAGACAGGAAACCCTGTAATTGTTCCTCTCGATCCCGAAAGAAATCCCGTGCAGAATGCCCAATATTTGTATAAACAACATCAGAAATTAAAAAGGGCGCGGTTAGCGGTGGAACCTTTATTAGAGGAAGTGGTTAGTGAAATTAATTATCTCGAACAAGTGCGATCGAGTTTAAGTCAACTAGAAAATTATAGCAGCAGCGAAGATTTACAGACCCTAGACGAGATACAAGAAGAATTAATCCAACAGAAGTATCTAGAAAGCAATTACCAGCGTAATCGGGCGAATAATAAAGAATCCGAACCCATGCGCTTTACTACTCCCTCTGGAATAGAATTATGGATTGGCAAAAATAACCGTCAAAATGATCGGCTAACTTTTCGTAGTGCCAGCGATTACGATATCTGGTTTCATAGTCAAGAAATCGCTGGTAGTCACGTTTTACTCCGTTTAAACCCCGGTACAGTTCCAGAAGCCGCCGATCTGCAATTTGCCGCCGATTACGCCGCTTATTATAGTCGCGCTCGCCATAGTGAACAGGTTCCCGTCGTCTATACCCGTCCCAAATACGTCTATAAACCCAAAGGAGCCAAGCCCGGTATGGTGGTTTACAAACAGGAAACGGTAATCTGGGGCTGTCCTCAGAGGGTTGATGATTACCGCAAAAAATAATTTTTTACCAAATTGTTTACTTTTTTTTACACAAAATGGGTATTGTCTGTTACAATTTTTACCAGAGAGATAAATGCAGTTCAGGCGCTTGGGAACGCAAGAACTATATTTCCTCGGATTACAACAACAAACAACAGCAAACCAGTGGTAGCAGCCGATGGTCGGGGGAAAGACACCAAAAACCGACTATTCAGGTGATGTTAAAGCGACCACTGGTATTTTATTCTCACCTAACTGGTTCTATCACTTTCCTCAACTTTCTTTCAGGTTTCCGAGACTTATTGCCCAGATGAATGATATTAAATCCTGTTATAATAAAACAAGTAAAGACGAGGAAATAAAATGCCCAAGAAAGCTTACTTAGCCGAACATCTGAGTTCAGAGGAACTGAAAGATAGATACAGAAGCAGTCAAGACTCAGTGGAAACAAGAAGATGGCACTTGTTGTGGAAAATATCCTTAGGATGGACAATCAAAAATGCGGCGGTAGCTGTGGGGTTAGATTATCAATATAGTTTTAGAATTCTCAAGAAATATAATGAATTAGGAGAAGAAGGA
>VYKP01000128.1_pt1 | contig 38772 bp, 34 predicted proteins | sample 5114551 | NCBI WGS metagenome assembly VYKP01 (sample SAMN12291777, study PRJNA351875) | freshwater metagenome | isolation source: freshwater lake | place: USA: Michigan, Baseline Lake | collected 2013-08-09
TGGAAGGTCGCATCGCCCCGACGTTGTTCCGCCTCGCGTGGCCGAACGTCCTCGTGATGCTGGCCCAGGCGTCGACGGGGCTCATCGAGACGTGGTTCGTCTCGCGGCTCGGCACCGATGCGCTGGCCGGCATGGCGCTCGTCTTTCCCGGATTCATGATGATGCAGATGCTCTCTGGCGGAGCTGTGGGCGGCGCGATCTCGTCCGCCACGGCACGCGCGCTCGGCGCCGGTCGTCGCGACGATGCGAACGGCCTCGTGTGGCACGCGATCCTCGTGAACGGGGTGCTCGGTCTTGCCTGCTCGGCGGCCGTGCTCATCGGTGGCCCGTGGCTGTACCGCGCCATGGGCGGCACGGGCGGATCCCTGGACGCGGCGCTCGCCTATTCGAACGTCGTCTTCGCGGGCGTCGTGCTCGTCTGGATCGCGAACGCCCTCGCGAGCGTGATCCGCGGCACCGGCAACATGCTCGTCCCCTCCGTCGCGATCTGCGCGGGTGTCGCATTGCTGGTGCCGCTCTCCCCCTGTCTCATCTTCGGCTTCGGACCGATTCCGGCGATGGGGATCGCCGGTGGCGGTATCGCCGTCGTGCTCACCACGGCCCTCACGACGGCGGCCCTCGCGTGGTACCTGTGGTCCGGCCGCAGTGTGCTGCAGCCGCGCTTCCCGCGGCTTCGGTGGAAGTTCTTCGCGGACATCCTCCGCGTGGGCGCCGCGGGCTCGATCAGCACCGTGCTGACGACACTCGTCTTCGCGCTCACGACGGCGCTGGTCGGCAGGGCTGCCGGCCCCGACGCCGTGGCCGGCTACGGCACGGGTGGCCGACTCGAGTACCTGCTGATCCCGCTCGTCTTCGGGCTCGGCGCGCCGCTCGTGGCGCTCGTGGGGACCAACCTGGGTGCAGGCCAGCGTCAGCGCGCGCTGCGCATCGCCCTCACCGGCGCCGCGCTGGCCTTCGTGCTGACCGAGTCCATCGGCATCGCCGCGGCCCTCTGGCCCGAGGCATGGCTGGGTCTCTTCGGCGACGACCCGCGCATGCTGGAGACCGGGAGCGCCTACCTCCGCATCGTCGGGCCGACGTACGGCTTCTTCGGACTCGGGCTGTCGCTGTACTTCGCCTCGCAGGGCGCGGGGCGCCTGCTGTGGCCGCTGCTCGGCGGGTTCGTCCGCCTCGTGATCGCGGTCGGCGGCGGCGCGCTGGCACTGCACCTCACCGGGTCCCTGCAATCCGTCTTCGCGGCGCTCGCGCTCGGGCTCGCGGCGTACGGGCTCATCGTCGTGATCGCGATCGGTCGCGGCGTGTGGTTCGAACCGGCACAGCGGGCAGGCCTCGCGCCGTTCCATCCCCGTTCACATCACCGGAGTGCACCTCATGGGTAGACCCACTGCCATCGTCGTCGGCGTCGGCGCCGAACAGGGCCTCGGCGCGGCCGTCTGCCGGCGGGCCGCGCGTGAAGGCCATCACGTGTTCGTCGCCGGCCGCACCGCATCGAAGATCGATCAGGTCGTCGCGACGATCCGTGCCGCGGGCGGAAGCGCCGAGTCCGTCGTCACCGACACGACCGTCGAAGCCGACGTCGTCGCCCTGTTCGACCACGCGATGACGTCGCGGGCAGGGTTCGACGCGCCCGATCTCGTCGTCTACAACGCCGGCAACAACCGCATGCTCGACTTCCGCGAACTCTCCGCCGAGAGCTTCGAGGACTACTGGCGGATCGGCTGCTTCGGCGGGTTTCTCGTGGGACGCGAGGCGGCGCGAAGACTCGTCCCGCTCGGCCGCGGCACGGTCATCTTCACCGGCGCCTCGGGCAGCCTGCGCGGCAAGCCGGGGTTCGCGCACTTCGCCGCCGCGAAGGCGGGCCTGCGGATGATCAGCCAGAGCATGGCCCGCGAGTACGGGCCGCTGGGCATCCATGTCGCACACGTCGTGATCGACGGCGGCATCGACGGCGAGCGCCTGCGCACTCGGGCCCCCGACATGGTGAAGGCTCGCGGCGAGGACGGCCTGCTGGCGGTCGACGCCATCGCCGAGACGTACTGGCACCTCCACCGCCAACCCCGTTCCGCCTGGGCGCAGGAGATCGATCTGCGGCCGTTCAAGGAGACTTTCTGATCGCGTCGCCCGACGCGACGACCCGCGGGAATCGACGCTGACTCTCGACGGCGTCCAGGGTCTCGCGCGTCGGGCGCAGGTACCCGCAGCGCCTGAGGCCTGTCGGGATCATTGACGGTCGGGGATGGCAGCCGCCCGTGTTCTTCGACAGATCAGGGACATGGCACCCCGCGCACAGGGATTGCTGAGGACCATGGGGAAGCCCCGCCCGTTCGGCGGGACTACTGCAATCCCTGGAGAAACACCCCATGAAGAAGCACCTGCTGGCCGCGGGCCTCCTCGCCCTCGCAGCATCCTCCGCGTCCCACGCTGTCACCGTCACGTCGATCACCGGCACCGGCGACTACTGGAACGACCCAGCCGCCCTGCTGAACGATGGTGACTTCGCCCTCGGCACCTGGTGGACGGACCCCCAGAGCGTCTACTGGCAGGACCAGACCGGCCCCACCGGCGTAGCGTTCACCTTCACCTTCGACCAGCTCTACAACATCACCGACATCGCCATCGGCGTCGACAACAACGACCTGTACGTGGTGCAGGTTTCGACCAACAACACGACGTGGAACACGCTCTTCCTGAGCCTGCCCATCTCGCTGGATCCCGCCTACGAGTACGACGGCAAGTCGATGATCAAGCGCAGCTCGAACCCCGCCGACACCGCCTCCTACTCGGCGCTCATCGACTTCCCGGCCGTGCAGGCCCGCTACGCGCGGATCTACGCGTTCGCCGGCGACAGCAGCTACGCCGTGAGCGAAGTGCAGTTCACGGGCACCCCGGCCGTGCCGGAACCCGAGACGTACGCGCTGATGGCCACGGGCCTCGCCGCCGTCGGCTTCGCCGCTGCGCGCCGCCGCCGCACCGCGTGATCGACACTTAGTTGGCAGCACCCCTGCCGAGGGCCGGGCGACGAGAGTCGCCCGGCCCTCGGCGTTTCCGCGCCCTGATCGACGCGATCGATTGCGCCCCCGGATGCCGCTGCCTATAGTCCCGGCGCCCCGCAGCCGTGGGGCAGCCATCGAACAGGGACGGAGACGACACACCATGGATCTGGGCATCGCAGGGCTGCGGGTACTCGTGACGGCAGGCGCCGGGGGCATCGGGCTGGAGATCGCGCAAGCCTTCGAGCGCGAGGGCGCCATCGTGCACGTCTGCGACGTGGACCGGGCCGCACTCGATGCGCTGAAGAAGTCGAACCCTGCGATCGGCAGCGCCGTGTGCGATGTCGCGGACCGTGCCGCTGTCGGCACCTTCTTCGCCGACGCCGTCGCGACACTCGGTGGCCTCGACTGCCTGGTGAACAACGCGGGCATCGCCGGCCCCACGGGTCCCGTGCACGAGATCGACCCGCTGGAGTGGGACCGCTGTCTCGCGGTGTGCACCACCAGCCAGTTCAACTTCACGCGCCTCGCCGTCGAGCATCTCAAGCAGTCGCGCAACGCCTCGATCATCAATCTCTCGTCCGCCGCCGGAAAGTTCGGATTCCCGAACCGGTCGGCCTACGCCGCGGCGAAGTGGGGTGTGGTCGGGTTCACGAAGACGATCGCGATGGAACTCGGCCAGTACGGCGTGCGCTGCAACGCGATCCTGCCGGGCGTCGTCGAGGGCGAGCGCATCCGCCGCGTCATCGAAGCGAAGGCGCAGGTCGCGGGCAAGACGCCGCAGGAAGTGCAGGACGCGTGGCTCGCCCATGCGTCGATCAAGGAACTGATCCAACCGGGACAGCTGGCCGACCTCGCGCTGTTCCTCGCCTCCCCGCGCGGGCGCACGATCTCCGGTCAGGCACTGAGCGTCGACGGCAATCTGCAGGCGCTGGTCTGAACACACCCACCGAGGCAACCCCATGAGCTACCCAGGCCCCGTCGTCAGCGCGCAGTGGTTGAGCGAGCACCTCCACGACCCGTCGATCCGCGTCGTCGACGCGAGCGTCCATCTCCCGGACACCGGCCGCAATGCCCGCGCCGAGTACCTGAAGGAACACATCCCGCGCGCGGTGTTCTTCGATCTCGAGAAGATCGCCGATCCGGCCAACCCGCTGCCCCGCAAGATCCCGCCGCGCGATCACTTCGCGGCGGAGGTCGGTGCGCTCGGCATCGACAACCGAACCCACGTCGTCGCGTACGACACCCCCGGGCTCTACAGCGCCGCGCGCGTCTGGTGGCTGTTCCGTCAGTACGGCTACGACAACGTGTCGATCCTCGACGGCGGGATGAAGGCATGGAAGGCGCGCGATCTTCCGCTCGAAGCCGGCGAGTTCACCGTGCCGCCGACGACCTTCGTTGCGGGCGAGAGCCGCGACCTCGCGGCGTTCTGGCCCGATGTCCTGGACGCGTCCAGGAGTGGCGGCCGGTTCATCCTCGACGCGCGCACGCCGGGTCGTTTCGCCGGGACGGAGGTGGACCGCTATCCCGGCGCGCGCCCCGGCCACATTCCGAACAGCGCAAACCTCTACTGGGCCGATCTGCTCGACCCGCAGGCGCGCACGCTGCTGCCGGTCGACGAGCTGCGGCGCCGATTCACCTCCGCGGGTCTTGCGGGCGACAAGCCGGTGACGCTCACCTGTGGATCGGGCCTCACCGCCTGCATCCTCGCGCTGGGCCTGCACCTCACGGGCCACGACGACTGGCGCGTGTACGACGGCTCCTGGGACGAATGGGGCCGCCGGGCGGATCTGCCGGTGGAGGCCGAGGGCGCACCACCGGCCTGACGCGATGGCGGTGCGTCAGTCGACGTCGTCGTCCTGGCGGCGCGCGAGCTTCCCCGCCCGCCGCCGCGCCTTCGCGACTTCGTCGGCCGTGAGCGCGTAGCCGGGCGACCGCCCCCCCATCAACAGGCCGGTCAGGGCATCGCCGCCCTTGTCCGGGTGGCGCAGGCCGAGCACATGGCCGAGTTCGTGCGCGACCGTCCGACTCAACGAACCCCGGTCGACCGCCCCGGGTTCCGTGAGCTGGAAGCGTTCCGGCGCGCGGCGACCCTTCGATGACTTGTCGGTCCACTGGGCCACGAACACCCGTCGGAGACTGCGTTTCGTATTGCCCTGGGAGGCCTCTCCCAGATACGGCACGAGGTAGACGTCCACCGTGCCCGGGGCACCCGAGGCGAACTCGACGAGTTCGCTCAGGTGCCGGATGCGCTCAGGATCGGACTCCCCGTCCACGTCGCGCTGGGCGGTGACCACGGCATCGATCAGCGCCCGGCGGTCCGGCCGATCGCGCGTCGAGGCCGTCCCGACGGCGTCGAGCCGGAAAGCGACGTCGGCCGCCCGCCAGATCCGGTTCACCTCCGGCAGGATCACGTCGCGGACCTGCCGCTCGGTCACCCACGACTGCATCGCGAGACCGTCCTTCGGCATCACGAGATCCCGGACGATGTGGATGCGGACCGGTACGGTGATCACAGGCTCCGCGCGCGCCATTCCCGCAAGCGACAGGGCCGCCAACAGGCAGGCGACGGCATTGGATGGATTCATGGCGATGTTCCGAGGACGAAACGACAGTGGTCAGTCCTGATCGACCCGGCCCGCACCGCCTTGAGCGCACGCGAATGCATGGCCCTGGGAGCACCGGTTGCCGAGCCCCGGAGCGGTAGCCACCGCGGCTCGGTCACCCGGGTCTGCTACCGGTGCGCCGTCGAAATTCTTGGCAATGCGGGTCGACAACTCACCACAACCCTCACAAAAGCGAATTATTTCAGCGCTCCGGGCCGGGAACGAGGCCGTGGGTTCCGGTGGGCCACAACGCCTGACCGCCTCAAAGGAACCGTTCTCGATGATTCCTTTCCGCACCACTGTGATCGCCGCCCTGCTGACCGCTTCCGCGGGCAGGCCGCGCCGGACTTCGTCGGCGACACGACCTTCACCTATTTCTCCGTGGACGCGCTGGGACGTGGCAGCCGCGCCACCGTGACCGTCTCGGTGATGGCGGTCCCCGAACCGTCCGAGTACGCCATGCTGATCGGCGGCGGCATGCTGCTCGCGCTGATGCGGAAGCGTCGCCGCACCGTGTAAGGCACGATGGCGGGGGAAGTCTCGGGCACGCGAGGCTTCCCTCGATAGAATCGCCGCTTCGCCATCACGGAGCGCGCGATGAAGATCTTCATGACGGGGGCGACGGGCTACATCGGCGGTTCCGTTGCAGTGAAATTGCTGAGCCTCGGCCACGACATCACGGGCCTGGTCCGCTCCGAAACGGGGGCCGCAGAGCTGCACGCGCTCGGCATCCACCCGATCCACGGTTCACTCGATGACCTCGACGTGATCTCGCAAGCCGCGCGTGACGCCGACGCCGTGGTGGACGCCGCCGAGGCCAACCACGACGGCGTGGTCGTCGCGATCGCCGATGCGCTGCGCGGCTCCGGCAAGGCGTTCCTGCACACGAGCGGTTCCGGCATCGTCGCCACGCGGGCCGACGGACAGTTCGTCGAACCGGTGTACGACGAGACCACGGCCTTCGTCCCCACCCTGCCCCGCATGCAGCAGCGCGCCGCGATCGACCAGGTCGTGTTCGACGCAGCACGCGATGGCGTCCGCGCCATCGTGATCCGCCCGAGCATGATCTACGGCGGCGGTCACGGGCCCCGCAAGGAAAGCTTCCAGGTCCCCGCGCTCATCGAGGCTGCAAAGGCGCAGGGCATCGGCCTCCACATCGGCCCCGGCGAGAACCGCTGGGCCAACGTCCACATCGACGATGTCGTGGACCTCTACGCGCGGGTGCTCGAACGCGGCACTGCGGGCGCGCTCTACTACGCCGAGAACGGGGAGGACTCCCTGAAGGCGATCGCCGAAGCCATCAGCCGCATGCTCGGATTCGGCGGAGGGACCCGCGTGTGGCTGCCCGAGGAAGCCGAGGCCGCTCAGGGCGTGAAGGCCCACACGTCGTTCGGTTCCAACAGCCGGGTGCGAGCACGGCGATCGCGCGAGGAACTCGGCTGGCACCCGACAGGCCCGACGCTGCTGCACGAGATCGAATCCGGATGGTATCGACGGGTGCATCGCGGCGGGTGAGGTCCGCGGCGCAGTACGTCGTCAATCGATGAGGGCGCGCACGTAGTTGATGGGCGCGTGATCCGCGAGGTCGCGCAGCAGCACGTTGCCGCTGACCCACGTGCCCTGCTTGAGATATTCGGTACGGGCTGCGGCGCGATCGGTCTCGATCTCGGTCGGTGTGATGTCCGGTCGCAGCGCGCCGTGGCGATCGATGTAGCACATCGGCTCGACGTGCCGATACCAGAGCCCCGACGGCGGCACCGACGTCACGATGTCGCAGCAGTTCACATGGCGCTGCGTGTCGATCGCCGACATCCCGGCCACGAAGACGTCGTCGCCGACCCGGGGTGACCCGAACGTGACGAGCACGGCAGCCCTCCGATGCGACGCCGCGAGCGTCGCCAGCGCGGCCCCGAGGCTGTGGCCGGTGAAGACCGGCGGCGTGCCGTCATCGTGGGCATCGAGCCAGCGGTCGACCTCGGCCTGCACGCTCGCGTACGCGCGGGCGAATCCCCGATGCACTTTCCCTCCGTGCGGCCAGCTCACGAGAGTCGCGAGGAGATCCGTCCCGATGTCGCCGACGGCATCCGGCTCCGTTCCGCGGAACACCACGATGCGCCGGCCATCGAGGCCACGCGTGGCGAACGCCTGGGTGTGCGTTCCCGGCGCGAAGATCGGCCTCGCCGGCGCAAGCCCGACCCGCGCGAGGGCATCGTCCAGGGAGGACTTCGCGGCGGGATCCGATTCGAACTGCAGATAGGCGAGACGCGACAGCTCCGCGCAGAGCGCGGGCAGTGCGGGGGCGGCGGACTGCGATGAGAACACGGTCTCGCGGAGCGCCGGGCGCAAGAGCGCATCGCGCGATGCGTCGTAGGGAATCGACGGCATGGTCATCCTGGTGTTTCGACAGCAGCGACGGCGGGTGCCGCCCGGATGATTACACGGGGTCCGGCGTGACGTCCGGAATGGGGGCCGCCTGCGCCTCCAGGAGACCCGTGAACTTCGCGGCGGGCACCGGCGGGCTGCACAGGTAGCCCTGGAATTCGTCGCAGTGCATGGCTTTCAGCACGCCGAGTTGCGCGTCGGTCTCGACGCCCTCGGCAACGACCTTCAGATTGAGCGCGTGCGCCATGGCGATGACGGCATTCACGATCGCCAGCGAGTCCTTCTCCGCGGGAAGCCCCATCACGAAGCTGCGATCGATCTTCAGCTCGTCGAGCGGCAGCCAGCGCAGATAGCCCAGCGACGAGTACCCCGTCCCGAAGTCGTCGACCGACAGGCGGATGCCCATCGCGCGCACGGCCTTCAACAGCGCGACCGCCTCGTCGATGTTCGACATCAGCAGGCTCTCGGTCACCTCGAGCACGAGCGACGGCGGATCGATGCCGGTCACGGCCAGCAGTTGCCGCACATCGTTGAGAATCGCGGAGCGGGTGAACTGCGCAGGCGACACGTTCACCGATACCGACAGCGTGTGGCCCTGCTGCCGCCACTTCTTCAACTGGCGCCCGGCCTCGTAGAGGACCCAGCGACCGATGTCGACGATGAGGCCGGCCTCCTCCGCGATGGGGATGAAGCGCACGGGGCTCACCATGCCGAGCCGCGGATGGTGCCAGCGGATCAGCGCCTCGGCGCCGAGCACATGGCCCGTCTCGATGTTCACCTTCGGCTGGTAGTAGACCTCGAGTTCGGAGCGCTCGATGGCACGCCGCAGGTCGGCCTCCAGCGAGACACGTTCGGCGGCGCGCGCGTTGAACTCCTGCGAGTAGAACTCGTGATCGCCGCGGCCCTTCCGCTTCGCCTGGTACATCGCCATCTCGGCGTGCTTCAGGAGATCGTCGGCATCCCGCGCGTCGAGCGGGTGGAGCGATATCCCGATGCTCGCTGTCACGAAGATTTCGTGGCCGTCCACGACGAACGGCGCGGTGAGTCCCTTGAAGACCGTGCGCACCACGCGCTCCGCGCTGCCGGCGTCCCGCAGGCAGGCCGTCAGGAGCGCGAACCCGTTGCCGGAGATGTGCGCGACGTTCACCCGCACGTCGGTCTCGCCCGCCGCGGAGATCAACCCGGTCTCGACGTCATGGGCGATCCGCTCGATGCGCCGGGCGACGGCATTGAGCAGCGCATCGCCGACGCGGTAGCCAAGCGTGTCGTTGACGTGCTTGAAGCGGTCGATGTCGATGTTCAGCAGCGCGCAGGAGACAGCCGGACCGTTCGATTCGCCGAGCATGTGCCGGAGGTCCATCTCGAAACGCCGGCGATTCCGGAGACCGGTCACCGGCATGTAGTCGGCGAGCCGGTCCTGGTAGGCCTTGAAGGCGAGCGTGTTGCGGACGCGCAGCTGCAGCTCGCTCGGATCCACCGGCTTCATCAGGAAATCCGTGGCGCCCATCTCGAGCGCCTTCAGGCGGGCACCGTGCTCGGTTTCCCCGGAGAGCACGATGACCGGCAGGAACCGGTACTCGTCCCGGGCGCGCACCTGCGCCATCACGTCGAAGCCGGTCATCCCTGGCATCACGAGGTCGAGGAGCAACACGTCCGGCCGGTGCTTGTCCAGGAGCGTCAGCGTCTCGGTCGGATCCGTGGTCGTGATGAACTTGCGATAGCCCACATCGTCGAGGAAGGTCTCGACCGCGAGCAGCATCACCGTGTCGTCGTCGACCATCATGATGGTCGCGAGGCGGATGGCGGCGAACGGGCCGTCCGCCGAGGTCTCGGCAGGCGACTGCGGCCGCGGCACGTCAGGGCCGGCGTCGGGCGCACGAACAGCCGACGGCGGCGTCGCCGCCGGGCCGAACGCCATCACGTCGGGCTCGCGCTCAGGCATGTGCAGCCGTCTCCTGCGAGTGGGCGCTCGAAGGGCCCACCACCCGATCCGCGAGATCGAGCAACTCCGCGATCAACAATTCCAGATCCGCCTCGCTGCGCGCGTGGGCGGCGGCCTCCATCGACCGGGCCGGCGCCGTGAAAACATCGAACCCCGCTGTCCCGCCGGTCCCCTTCAACCAGTGTCCGAGCGATGCCAACGAGTCGTAGTTGCGGTCCTCCCACGCCTGCCGGATCGCCGCCTTGCGGGTGTCCAGCGTGTCCACGAACGATTGCGCGACCACCTTCAGCTTGGGATGGTCGTGCAGTCGCGAGCGCACCGGCACCGCGCCGGTGGGTGGGGGATTCACGGCTGCTATCGGCTCGGGTTCGGGCTTCATGAGGGTGGCAGCACCGGCGGGTACCTGGGTCCCGCCCAGGAGACCGGCGATGGTGCGGAGCAGGACATCCATGTCGATCGGCTTCGTGACGAATCCCTTGCAGCCGGCGTCCAGCAACCGCGTCTCGAACCCCTTCATCGCGTCGGCGGTCATGGCGTAGACCGGGGTGGGACACCCGTGCTCACGCAGGTATTGGGTCGCCTCATAGCCATCCATCACGGGCATCTGCATGTCCATGAGGATCAGCGCGAAGTCGCCGCGCATGGCCATGTCGACACCGATGCGGCCGTTCTCGGCCTCCTCCACCTGCAGGCCAGTGGGCTCCAGGACGAGGCGGACCAGTTCACGGTTCGGCACGCCGTCGTCCACCACCAGGACTTTCGCGGGCGGGAACGACCACGTCATGCCCGAGCCGAGTGCCGCCGGCGCATCGGTGCGCAGGGCTTCCACCGGCGAAAGCCAGCGCACATCGTCGAGGGGGCCGGCGTCGATGGTCGCCGTGAACACGCTGCCCACGCCCAACTGGCTTCGGGCAGTGAGGTCCCCGCCGAGCCCGCGGGCGAACTCGCGGCTGATCGTGAGCCCCAGTCCCGTGCCGCCATGCTGCCGCGTCGTCTCGGCACTCGCCTGCGTGAACGGCTCGAAGATGGCGTCGATGCGGTCGGCGGGGATGCCCATCCCGGTGTCGCGCACCTCGACCATGAAGCGCGCATCGCCCCGCGTGGCCTCGGCCGACAGGCTCACCGTCACGGCGCCCTTCGACGTGAACTTGATCGCGTTGCCTACGAGGTTGGTGATGATCTGGCGCAGGCGCGTCGGATCGGTGGTCACCCGCTCCGGGATGGCCGTGTCGCATTCGAGCCGCAGTTCGATGCCCTTCTCGCGGGCACGTACGCCGAGCACGGCCACGACCTCCTGGGCGATCGAGTGCGCAGCGGTGGGCGCGCGTTCCAGCTCCATGCGGCCGGACTCGACCTTGGCGAGGTCGAGGATGTCGTTGATCAGTTCGAGCAGATGGGTGCCGCTGCCGTGGATCGTGTCGAGGTGCCGCCGCATCTCCGCGTCGTCGCGGTGATACCCGCGGCGGAGCAGCTCGGTGAAGCCGAGCACCGCGTTCATGGGCGTGCGGATCTCGTGGCTCATGTTCGCGAGGAAGTCACTCTTCGCGCGGTTCGCGGCCTCGGCCTCGTTCTTGGCGACGCGAAGCTGGATCTCCTTCTCCTCGAGTTCCGTCACGTCGTCGAAGCTCACCAGCACGCCACCGGGACGCGTGCCCGCGCCCATGACCGGGGATGCGTTCACGAGGAAGGTGCGCAGCTCGCTGCCGGCGTTCGGCAGCCGCAGCCGGAAGTTGCGTTGCGTGACGCCGGTCTCGAGCGCGGCGTTCCACGGCTGGTCGTCCACCGGAAGCGGCTCCCCCTCGCCGTTGCGGAACTCGAACACGGTCACGAGGCGGCCCACGATCTCGTCGGGGGCGCGGCCCACCACGCGCGAGAACGCCTCGTTCGCGAGGACCACGTGACCCTTCGGATCGAGCACCAGCAGACCTTCGGCCATCGTGTCGAGGGCGTTGCGCACGCGGGCCGGGACGGCGCGCGACGGATCGAGCTGCCGGAGCACGCGACCGAGATAAAAGTAGAAGGTGATGAAGCACAGGCCCACGACCGCAGCGATCATCCGCATCCGCGGATCGAAGAGCACGCCCATCCAGCCCGACACGCCGAGCTCTTCGAAGCGCAACTCGAGCGTGCCCCACCTTCCGCCCATCGACTGGATCGGCACCTGGACGTTCGCGTCGGTGGAGAGCGATCCCACGCCGGATCTCCATTGCCTCTCGTGGTCACCGGCGCTCGCGACGAGCTTCCCATTGTTCGCGCGCAAGCCCGCCGACAGCAGGTCGTCGTTGCGCTCCGCGACGAACGCGATGGTCGCCTGGATACGGGCGAGATCGCCCTGCGCGATGAAGACCGACGTGCTCGCCGCAAGTGCCTCGGACAGCGCCGCACGGCCATGCCGCTCCGCCTCCAGGCGATCGGGCACGAGGCCGACGAACATCGCGAGCAGCAGCGCGCTGGCGAGCATCGAACTGAGGCCGAGCGTGATGAAGAAGCGGGTGCTGGGGCGCTTCATGGCGATGGGGTGGTCGACGGGCAGGCGGAAAGGCACGACGCCCCTTTATCGACAGTCGCGGTCTTCACTTGCGGGGCTCCGAGTCCGGCGAGGGTGCCTCCGCCACGCGGCCGAGGGCCGAGCGCGCGCGCACGAACAGTCGCTCGAGGGGGTCTTCCGGTCCTTCGCCATCGGGTTCGTCGCCATCATCCCGGGTCCGTCCGAGGATCGGCAGCGGATCGAGAACCCGCCATGCCGGCAGCGACGACATCAGGCTGGAAAGCAGCACACCGCCGCGTACCAGCCACATCACGTAGCCCACCGTGAGCGAGCCGGCCACCGCGGTGCTCGATCCGACGACGAGAGCGTCCAGCCGTCCCTGCGCGACCGTCGCGGCCTTCGCCTTCTCGAGGGCCTCGCGCCATTCGGCGTTGCCGAGGGCGGACTGCGCCGCCGCGAGGTCGTTGCGGTCCATCGTCAGGTTCGCCGCGTCGAAGAGGCCTGGCGCACGGGCCGGCACGACAGCCGGCAGTGCGGCCAATGGCGTCATGGACCCCGCCGGAGGGGGCACGAGCACTGCCGTGGGGGGCGTGCCGCCGACCGGAGCACCCATCAGCTGGGTGCCCTCGGGGGACGTCGGGGCGGGCCGACTCGTCTCGCTCTCGCCCGGCGCCGGATCTCCTGCGGTCCGAGCGCTGCGGGCAGGCACCGATCGCGGGATGGCCATCGGGACGGGCGGCCGTTCAGCGATGGATGCCTCGACCTGCTCCGGGGATTCGATGGCCCGCACGGCGCCGGCAGCGGTCGAGCCGGCACCAGGTACCGCCTGGGAGGACGTCGCCACCACCGTGGGTGCCGACGGTGCGCCCGCCGCAGCGAGCAACGCCGGGTCGACCGTGGCCGCGAGCGTGACAGTCGCTCTGATGAATGCCGTCGTGTGGACCGTGTCGGTTGCGGACACCTCGAAGGCAGGTACCGCGCTGCTGGCGTCGGTCATGAACCGGATATCACCCGCAAGAATCTCCGCGGCCGAGAATGTCGTGATCGGTATGCCAGCCGCGGCGATCCGCTCGAAGGCGCCGCCACTCACGTTCCGCACCGTGAACGAGATCGGCCCTGCGGGACCATCCGGGTCGCCCACCGTGAACATGCCGGCGGTAAGCACCACTGCGCCCCCACAGGCACCGTGAGCTGCACGGCGGACAGCGCGACCGGATCGTCGACCGGGGTCACGGTGAACGTGAACGTGTTCGCGACGGGTCCGGCGAGCCCGGTGTCGAGGAGATCGAAGCCGAACGCATCGACGGTGGTTTCGGATCCGTCGTGGACATAGCTGACGACACCATTCGTGATGTCGGCCTGCGTGAAGCGCTCGCCGACGCCGAGCGCGATACCGCCTCGCCGGAGCGTGCCGTGTGTCGGAAGCGACTGCACGACGTAGCTCAGCAGTGCGGCAGCATCCTCGACATCGGTGGCCGCGAGCTGACCCGGAGCAAGCACGACCGTGCCACCTTCGAGCAACGTGGCACCGGTGTTCGCCGTGATGACGGGTACGTCGTTCACAGGCGTGATCATCACCGTGACCAGCTCCGTGTCCGACTTCGGGCCGCCGAGGCCGTAGTTCCCGAAGTCGTAGGCGTAGAAGCGCAGCGTCACGCCGGCCGTCGCATTGGCCGCAGGCCGGAAGACAAGGCCGTTCAGCGCCGCGTTGAGATTCGCGACGGTGCCGCCGATCGCCATCGCCGCGGTGCCATCGGCGCCCGATCCGAACCCGATGCCCGTCGTGCCTGCGAGATGCAGCGTGCCGCCCGTCGCTGTCAGCTCGACCAGTGCGCCGTCCATGCCGGCATCCGGATCGGTGATCGTGACAGCGTTGCCGAGCGCCGCGAGGAAGACGAGATCGGTGTCCTCCAGCACGGTCTGGGCCCCCGGCACCGTCATCATCGGGGCATCGTTGTCGGCGACGACGGTGAGGGTGGTCGTCACCAGGGCGCCACTGCCAGCGCCGTCGTCGACAGCGAACGAGAGGCTGCGGATGGCGACGCTGGGGGCATCGCTCGTGTTGCGGTAGGCCACGCGACGGAGCGCTGTCTGATAGTCCGCCAGGGTGGCAGTGCCCGACAGGGTCAGGACGCCAAGCGACCCGTCCCAGGTCCCCGTGATCCCCAGCTGGTCGGTGAAGAGCAGGCGGTCCTCGACCGCCTGGTAGTTGCCCGATATCGCGACGACCGCCGAGACGAGGTGCGTGCTGTCGGCATCGGCGATCGTGAGCGACGCGTCCACATCGACATCTGCACCGCCCTCCGTGAACGTCACCGGAGTGCCAGGCAGCGTCACGACCGCAGCAGCCGTCGGACTCAGCGTGAGCGTGATCACATCGGTGTCCGACCGTGCGCCGCCGCTGCCGGTGTTGCCGCCGTCATCGGTCGTGAGGGTGAGGGTGGCTGTCCCGCTGTATCCGGCCCCGGGTGTGAGCACCATGCCGTTCAGGGCCGCGTTGATATCCGCGACGGTGCCGGTGAAGACCATCGCGGCGTCGGCCGCGCCGTCGCCGGTCGTGAAAACGAGCCCGCCGATGCCGGTCAGTGTGACGACGCCGCCGTTGTCGGCCGCCAGCGTCACGGTGACGACGACGCCGCCAGCGTCGACGTCGGCGACAGCGACACGGTTGGTGACGGTCGCGAAGGTGATCGGCGTATCCCGATGGCCCGCCACGCTCGCCGGTGCGGTGTTCACCGGCGCGTCGTTCACCGCGGTGATGACGAGACTTGCCGTGTCGGTGGCGGACGAGAATGCCGTCGTGCCTCCGTTCGCCGTCGTGTCGGCCGTGCCGCCGTTGCTTCCCGTGGCGCGATCCCACGCACGGAACGTGATGGCCGTCGCAAGCGCGCCGTTGGTGTCGGCATTGGGCCGGTGGTACAGCCGGGTGGAGGCATCCGCAGCCAGCTGCCGGGCTGCACCAGGTGTCGGCACGCCGAGCGCGAGCCACGTCGCGCCGCCGTCGACCGTGTACCACCAAGCCCCGAGAGTCGCGTCGGCCGCGGTGATCGCGATCCCGAGTTGCGGGGACGTGTTCGCATCGGTGACGTTGTCCATCTGCCCGCCCGGCGTCGCGAAGTCGACGAGCTGCGACACGAGTGTGCCCACGGCACCGGCGGGCGCCACGGCATCCTCCAGCACTGCACTGAGCACGGGACTCGCGGCGGCATCGAGGACCGGTGCGGCATTCAGCTCGGTGACGGTCACGTTCGCCGAGAACTCGGACGTGACCACGAGCGTCCCCTGCGCGAACGAGAGACTGAACTGGATCGCCGTGGCGTCGGCGGTGCCGGCAGTCCCCGTCCCGCCGACCGTCCCGCTGCCGATGAGGGACACGCCCTCCCCGTGACCGCTGGCATCGTTTGTCGACTCGTAGAACTCGACCACCGCGCCAGCCGCGGCTTCGCCTGTGATCGTCACGACACCTCCGGAGAGGGTCACCCCGTAGATCACCGGGAAGTTGAGCAGATCGTTTGCGCCGGCATCGGTGTCACCGGCATCGTTGACGGCGACAGCACCGTCGGCGCCGAGGTCGATGCCCTGACCGGCGTTCGCGTGGATGAGGTTGGTCCGGATGACCGCTCCGGCAGCTGGCGAGGCGAGCGCAATGCCGGCACCACCGTTCGCCGTGACGACATTGTCGGCGATCGTGTTGCCCGTGGATCCGGAGACGACCCGGATGCCCGCGCCCCCGAATTCCCGGATCTCGAGCCCCAGGATCGCATTGTTCGACGACTGCAGTTCGATACCGGTCGCGCCCCCCGCAGTCAGGCTGCCGTTGACGATGGCCACCGGAGCGCCCGCGTAGTCGACGTCCGAAGTGCCGTCGATGGTGACCGCGTCCGTGATCACCGGAAGCGCCGACGCGAGCAGGATGGTGTGAGGTCCCGCGCCGTCGATGCTGAAGCGGATCGTGTCGGCACCGGCGGTGTTGTTGGCGGCGATGATGGCTTCGCGCAGGGACACGAACGGCCCTTGATGCGCATGCAGCCACGCGATCGTGTGCGCCGCGTTGCCGCCCACGATGCCGCTGATGTTCGTGTCGAGGGCGGTGCTGACGACCAGCGTCGGCGCGACGTCGGCGAAGCTGGTGCCCACGCGGATCTCGTCGAGCATGGCACTGTTGGCAGCGGCGCCCCGGGCGTTCGCGATGCCGATGCGGGTGAAGGTCCCCAGGTCGAGGTCGCTCTTCACGGCCGTGAACGTGGCGTCCGGCGAGGTCCGCCCCGGCGTCGGATTCACGTACATCGAGATGGTGTCGTTGCCCGCGGCGGAATCGATCCTCACGACGACGAAGGCACCCTGCCCAGCAGACGCCGAGATGCCGCCGACCGTGACCCGCCCGGTGCCGTCGGCCTTCTGCAGCACGAAGCTGGTGCCGTCGTAGCCGGCGAACGCGACGTCCCCCGCGGCGTTGCCGAACTCGAGGCCCATGGTCGCCCCCGCCCCCGTGCTGTCCGGCTGCACGAGAAAGCCGATCCAGGTCGTGGTGCCGTCCGCACCGATGGCCGCACCGAGATTTCGGATGGCTGTCACCGAAGTGGATGGAACGGTCAGGTTCCCGATTGCCGAGCTGCCGCTGGTGGCGAGCAAATCGCCGGGGTCCGAGAGGTCGAGGCCGGTGGCCAGCATGCTGGTGACGGCGACGCTCCAGGCGCCGCCCCAACCCGCACCACTGCCAGCCCCGTCGAGGTTGCCGGTGACGACGAAGCCGTCCTCGGCATGCAGCGCAAGCAGTCCGTCGTAGGCGAGCTGGGTGCCCGCGTTCACCGCCAGGGCGGTCTCAACCGTGCCGAGGCGGTACTCGAGCATCCAATCCCCGCCCAGCGCCGCCGCCCCGGTGGCGTCATCGCTGGCGGCCACGTCGGTCCCCGCCAGTGCCCCGAGGGTCTCGAGGAAGCGGACACCCTCGAGATTGCCGGCGAGATCGCAGCCGTAGAGCAGGATGTCCGCACCGGCCCGGAAGGCGCGATGCCACTTGGCGAGTGCGGCGGCGCGGACGTCCAGCGCGTCGGCATCGAGCGTGACGTCGCCGAGTTGGAGGGCGCCCGCTCGACCGTGCGAGATCACGTGCAGCGCGTCGAGGTCGGCGCGCTGCGAGAGGAGTTCGGTGAGCTGCGCGAAACCGTCCGAGTCAGGCGCGAGGACCACGACCTCGACCTCGCGACGGGTGTCCCCGACGATGCCGGCGACGAGCGTGTCGAGGTCGGGCAGCCCCCCGTCGATCACGACCAGCTCGCGCCGCGGCACATCGAGGTCCGCGACCACCGCAGGCACCGGTGGCCACGGCGCCAGATCGACGATCGGAAGCTCCACCGGCACGAGGTCGGCGGACATCATCCAACGGGATTCGAGTACCTCCATGATCGGCCGCGCCAGCTTCGGGGCAGGCTTCTGCTTGCGGATCTGGGAGCGCTGACGGCGTAGGACCGACATGCGGATCGGGTCATGCCCTTGGTCACTGATCGGCTGTTAGCGGCCGACCCGCCAGGCGCTTGATGGTGATGTCGCAGTCCTGCGGAGTCCATGCGCTACCAGGGGCGGACGTCCCCCCGCAGGCATTGGGACCACCGACACATCCCGCCTGCCCGGTCAGAGTCCTCGCACCCGCTCCGGAAGCCGGCCGCCCCGGGTCACCTCTCCGACCGACCTCTCACGGCGGGCAGACCGACCTCGGCTCGGCCACTTCCTTGCAGTGCTCGTAGGCTTCGGCGCGGATGCCGCCGGTGGCGGTGCGGAACGGCTGGAAGCAGGTCTTGGCGTCCAGGAACAACCGCCATTCCTTCTGGCAGGCCGTTTCGTTCGCCGGCCCCGACGCGGCGGGCTTCACGGGCTTGCCGGCGGACTGCGACTTCGCATCGCGCTGGGCCTTCAGCGCCTCCACGGCGCTCCTCTCCTTCTGGAGGCGCTGGACCGCCGCGTCGCGATCCGCCTGCGAGGGTGCCTTCTCGACCTTGAGCGCCTTCTGCTGCTTCTGATAGCGATCGGGCACGCGATCGCCGTAGTGCGTCTTGCCGTTCTCGTCGACCCACTTGAACAGCTCGGCGTGGGCCGCGCCGGCATGAGCGAGGGCGAGGGCGATTGCCAATGACAACAGGGAGCGGGTCTTCACGGGGCCTTCCTTCGTCGATGCCTGGAAATGGGGACGACGTCCACGTCAGCGCCGGTTGGCCGCGTCCCACGGATGCGACATCGGCACCGACACCCGGGTTCTTGATCGCGGTCGCTGTCCCATCCCGAGGGAGCCTCTGCATAGCATGCGCCTCTGTCGCGGGGACGGGTAAACCCTGCTCGCCCGTCACCGTGTCACATCCCGGGCACCGGCAGGCATTCCATGACCTCGACGGCGTCACCCGGGAAGATCGCGAAATGAGGATGGTTCCGGAACATCGCGGCGGCGGCCTCGTGCGACTCGGCGGTCACCACGACGTACCCGCAGATGTTGTTGCGCGAGGCCTGCGTGCCGCCCGGCGACACGCGCAACGTCTTGCCGATGGGACACCCGGGCACCTCGATCCGCGCCTGGTTCGCATCCATCCACGCGTGCCACGCCTGGATCCCGGCCTGCGTCCGCGCCTGCTGATCGGCCTCGCTCAGCTTGCCCCAGTCCGATTGCGCCATGGCTTCCGGGGTGCCCGTGAAGACCGCGAGGAATGATTTCATCCGATGCTCCCTGATCGTGTGGGTAGGTCGCCCCACCGCGCGGTGCGCGGCAGCCCTACCCGCTACGACGAACGATGGCCGGATGAATCGACATGCGGCTGGTGGTTGCAGTGACGAGACCGAGCTTCGCCACGCGAATCCATCGGAGTCTCTCTACGCCGTGCGTTCGCGCAGGTGAACGATGTTGCCCTCGGGGTCACAGACGTTGCGGACCCGCAGACCGGGCCCGGGCCAGACGGGGCCATGGACCCTGCCACCACACTCTTCCGCAACGCGCTCCGCCACGTCGAGACTCTCTACGGTGAAGAACGGCTTGATCGCCTGCTCCTCGCGCGGGGTGGGCGGTGAGGCAATGGTGATCGCCTCGGCGACGTGCGCAGGGATCGCGTGGATGATGAGCTGGACATCCGGCGACTGCAGCACCCGGTGTTGGCTGTCGGCGTGCAGCACTCGCGCACCAAGGACGCGCTCGTAGAAGACGGAGACTGCCTCCAGGTGTTTGGCATAGATGAGGACGCCGGCGCGTGCGGGTGTGGTCATGGATGCCTCCTGGCGTTGCAGGGTCGGGATGTCGCGAGGCAGCCGGGCCGGCACTGGGGCCGGCGACCATCCCTCACGGATTGCAGCGGTCGCATTCCCCGGGGTCCGCGAGGGCGCGGTCCGTGCGCGGCTTCACGGAGGCATGCGTGCAGCGCGCGCACGTCCACACCTCGGCGCGATGACTCCTGGTCGGCAGGCCGCAGGCGGCACACGGCAGCCCGGGCTGTCGCTCCGTCACCCAGTAGCCCGGGGCGTCGCAGACGGGGCAACCGGACTGCACCCGCCGCAGCAGGTCGCGCGCCGCCTGCGCGATGACCTCCATGCGGGTCGGATTGGCAAAGGCCCGGAGATCCGTCTCGACGAACACCAGCCGGTTGCTTGCCTGGGCGAGACACTCCGCGAATGCGGCTTCGAGGCGGGGCCAGTCGGCGATCCCCTTGTGGAAGCGCGGATCGTCCTGACTTTCCGGGCGCAGCACCAGACGATGCTGGGGAAACGCCTGCTGCTCGGCGAAGGATTCGACGGCGGGCCAGTCCCCGGTCAGGAGATGCCCGCTGCGGGCAGCCGCCTGCGCCATGCCGACCACCTCGATGCCCGCCCTGTCGTCGATCCAGACCAGCAGTTCGACGTTCCACGGGAAGAGGCCGGTGAAGGGGTCGGGACCGAAGCTGCCCTCGCTGGCAATCCCCAAGGGAAGGCCCGACAGCTCCATGCCCATGCGCGCCTTACGCCGGGCGGCGTCGAGCTGGGTGCCGGGCCTCGGGGTGTCCCGCGTGAACGTGCCCAGCTGGTCGGTATCGAACCCGCTCACGTGCCGGATCCGGCAGTCCAGGCCCGGCTCCAGGATGGGGCCGATGACTGTCTCCTTGCCGTGCTGGGTCAGCAGGGCCACGGACTCTCCTGCGCAGGTGTACATCCGATCGACTCCAGCGGCGCGGGCCGCCATCCACAAGGTTCGCATCGTAGCAACCGACGCCGATCGGAGCCTCCCGGCTGGCAGGCACCCCCGGTGCGACGGTATCGGGCCGCGCAACGCCACGGCGTTCGAACACCCGGCCGAAGCGGATACCATCGGCAGCATTCGTGCGGGGACCTCCGCCCCGCGCGCGCTTCAGAGGAGCATCACCGGGTGTTGCGTCGCTCTCGTCCCTCTCCGCGGCAGCCTCGCCGCGGCGGCCGCGATACGGGCAGCGAGGCCGCCGCGGCGAGGCGAATCCGCGGCTCGGACTCCCGCCCATCGTCGTCAGCTCCGAACCCGGTGACCCGGCGTTGCAGGTCGCGCTGGGGCGGAAACTCTTCATGGACCCGCAGCTCGCGGAGGACGGCACGATGGCCTGCGGCACGTGCCACATCCCGGAGCACGCCTTCGCGCTGAACGGCCTCGCGGTCGCGTTCGGACGGGGCGGCCGCGCGTTGCGGAGGAACTCGCCGACGATCCTCAACGCGGCACTCGCGACCTCGCAGTTCGTCGATGGCCGGATGAAGACCCTCGAGGAACAGGTCTGGGGCCCGCTGCTCGCCGTCGAGGAGGCGTGGAACCCGACGGTGAAGGACGTCGTCGGGCGCCTGCAGGGCCGGGCGGACTATCGCGACGCCTTCCGTGCCGCGTTCGACGGTCGACCGGTGAGCCAGCGACTGATCGGTGCCGCCATCGCGGCCTACGAGAGGAGCGTGACATCGGGTGGGTCCCGATTCGACGTCTGGCACTACGGCGGGGACCGCACGGCGCTGGACGCCGACGAGCGCGCGGGCTTCGAAGTGTTCCGATCGAGCGGTTGCGGCGGCTGCCACACCATCGACGCGGCCTACGCCGCGTTCACCGACAACACGTTCCGCAACACCGGCATCGAATGGGCACGCGCAAGGGGTCGGCTCGGGACGCCGAAGGCAACACCCGATCCCGGCCGTTTCGAAGTCACGGGCCGGGAGGCGGACCGCCACGCTTTCCGGGTGCCGTCGCTGCGGAACGTCGCCCTCACCGCGCCGTACATGCACGACGGATCGCTCGCCACGCTGGAAGACGTGGTCGACTGGTACGACGGCGGTGGCGGAGAAGACCCGGGGCGCGACCGCACGCTGAAGCCGCTCGGTCTGGATGCCACCGCGAAGCGACAGCTGGTCGCGTTCCTGCGCACGCTGACGAGCGGTGAGGTCGAGCGTCTGGCGCGCGAGGCGCGGGCGAGTGCGGGGGCGTTCCGGGAACGGAAGCTGTAGCGCGAGCGGGGCCGCCCGCCGTGACCGGCGCGGGGATTCCGGACCGGCCGGCCACCTGCCGATGGGACCTACTTCAGCGAGAGGATGTACTTCGCCAAGGCCAATGCGTCGTCGTCCGAGACTTGCGGCTGTGGCGGCATGATGTCCTCACCCCAGACGCCAGTTCCGCCGGCCTGGATCTTCCTGGCCAGCATCCGGACGGCATCGGACTCGTTCGCGTACTTGCCGGCCACATCCACCAACTTGGGGCCGTACTTTCTCTTGTCGATCCCGTGACAGGCGAAGCAGTTGTTCTTGAGCAGCAACTCCTTGTCGGCGAATGCCGGACTTCCGGTGCCGACAAGACACAGTGCAAGGAAAAGAGCAGACAGAAACCGCACCAAACACCTCCTGGTGACCATCGATGATGTCTCCGGGAGCGATGCCCCGAAGATGTTGTATTCGCCTGATGTCGCTCGGCGTGCCGCACGCCGCCTTCAGCGCGGCCGTCGGCAGCTACGGATGACGGTTCCGGAGAGGAAGCGGGACGCGCTGCCCGCGGGCAGCGCGTCCCGGTCACACGCTTACTCGGGCGTCACACGGATGATGTTTCCCTGATCTTCCAGCGCGACGTACAGGTTGCCGTCAGGCCCTTGGACCACGGACCGGAAACGACCGGTGGCCGTGGGCCAGGACACCTGGGTGACCTTGGCGGAGAGTCCGTCCGCGCTGATCCTGAGCACATCGAGACGGTTGCCGACGGGCGTGCCGTGGATGCCGATGCCGGTGTAGCCGACCACCAGCGCGCCGTCCCAATCCTTCCACTTGGCGCCGGAGATGAACGTGGACCCGAACATCCCCTGCGAGAGGCCGTTGTTGTTCCAGGCCGGCTTCATCGCGTTGGGATAGGTCTTGAGGTCCGTCATGGGCATGAACGCCGCGCGCTCCTTCGGGTCCATGGCGCCCATCTGGTTGGGCGAGTAGCCGCAGTAGTCGTCCGGGCAGTCCTTCCGGCCGGCCACGTTGGGGCGGGGATCCCAGCCCGCATTGCCACCGTTCACGAGAGCGGTGACCTCGTCGCTGTGCCACGGACCGTTCTCGGAAGTGAACGGGCGGTTGTCTCCCGGACGGAAGGTGATCCCCTGGGGATTGCGATGCCCGTACGTGAAGACACGCTTGTCGAAGCCGGCGGGCGGATTGTTGCCGGGCGCCGCATTGCCGTCCCTGTCGATGCGCAGCACCTTGCCCCCGATGTAGGTGGGGCTCTGCGGAGCGATGCCGAGGTGGTTATCGCCGGTGGTCACATACAGGAAGCCATCGCCGGGGCTGAAGCGGACGCGGCCACCGTTGTGGGCGCCCGGACCGCCGAACGGGTGCTTTGTCGCCTTGGGCTTGTAGCCGATGTCGGCAACGATGTCCTTGCGATCCGAAACGCCCGTGAACGTCGGGTTCACCTTGAAGCGCATGACCCGGTTGACGAGCTTGTCGTTGAGGTTGGAGCTGGAGTAGACGTAGATGTAGCGGTTGCCGGCGAAGTCGGGATCGACCGCGACACCCATCATGCCGGCCTGGCCGTCGCAGAAGAGGTCCGCGCTGGAGGAGTCGTAGCCGGTGGAATCACCGAGGCCGTGCAGCTTGTTGATGGCACCGGAGGGCAACTGGACGGACAGCCCCTTGCACTTCTCGGTGAAGAACATGGTGCCATCCTTGAGGAATGCCATGTCCCAGGGCAGTTCCAGTTTCTTGACCACCACCTCCGTCGAGAGGTTGGGCGCTGCGGCGAGCAGGCTGTGCGACGCCATCAGACCCACGGACGCCAACATGATGCGAAGTGCAAGCGACGTTTTCACTCTTGTTCCTCCTTTGGATGACCCACCGTATAAAGCCATGTATTGGGAAACTCCCGGGAACATCTTCCGAAAATTCCCGGCACATGGTTGGACAAATTTCCTTGCTCACCAGCTAGATACGACGCATCTGAGTCGCATTTGTGAACGAGCGGCGAGGGTAATGACGGCGGGTATCGTTGTCAACGAAAGGCCTTCTTTGATTGCAAAAACACCATTGTTTGTCTATGTCAATATGGAAGGCCCACGGGATCTCCTGAGGTAGGGGGCGGATTTTTGGAGACCTGCGAAGAGCGTCTCGTCGGCGGAGCAGCCGTGAGGTCGGAACGCTGACCTTCGTCGTCCGGGGTCGCGATTGCTCGATGGCCATGCCGCGCGGATGGTGGCGACGCGCGTGCGGAATCCACGTCAGCGGCGGGAAGACGAGGATCTCGGGGTACCAGGGGTGGTGATCACGCGCGATGGCGGCGTGTGGTCAGGCGGGAGGGAAGACCTGCCCCCGGGGTGTGCTTGCGCTGCCTGGGAACTTCCGGACTCGCGAGATCGACGAATCCGGAACCGAACAGCCTACGAACGGCGCCGCATCGAATTCCACAGGGCGACCAGCGGGGCGAGTCCGTACTTGCCGAGCACGGTGGCCAGACCCCCCAGGGCAAGACCGACGAGCCCCGCGACGGCCGCGCTCGCAAGCCAGCCCGGCAGGCCCCCGCCGACGGCCGTGGCGAGGTGGTGGATGCCCGCCTCCGGTGCCTCGACGCCGAACACGGCGAGCCCGTGGATGACGATGCCGCCGCCGACCCACAGCATCGCGAGGGTGCCGACGATGCTCAGCAATGCGAGGACATGCGGCATGCCACGGACGATCGCGCGCCCGACTGCAGCCAGCGGAGGGGGTCTTCGAGCGAGTGCCAGGCCGGCATCGTCGGCCTTGACGATGATGGCCACCGAGCCATACACCGCGAGCGTGATGCCGAGCCCCACCACGGCGAGCACCGTGGCCTTCGTCGCGATGCCCGCGTCGCCGACGACCGAGAGCGTGATGGCCATGATTTCGGCCGAGAGGATGAAATCCGTGCGGATGGCACTGGCTACCTGGCGTTGCTCGCGTAGAACCGGATCGATGTCGGTGGCATCGGCGTCGGTCGCCTTCTCCGGTGCGGGGCTCACCATCTCCCGGACCTTGCCGAAGCCCTCGGCACAGAGGAACAACCCGCCCAGCACAAGCAGCGGCATGATCGACCACGGCGCCAGCGTGGAGAGGGCGATGGCACCGGGCAGCAGGAACAGCATCTTGTTCCGCGTGGAGCCCCAGGCGATCTTCGCGATGATCGGGAGTTCGCGGTCGGCGGTGAACCCCACGACGTAGCGGGGCGTCACCGCCGCGTCGTCGATGACGATGCCCGCCGCCTTGCTCCCGGCCTTGGCGGCCTGGCCCACCACGTCGTCGATGGATGCCGATGCGACCTTGGCGATGGCCGCCACATCGTCGAGCAGTGCAAGCAGACCGGAGGGCATGGGGATTCTCGTCTCGGGGATGGATCGGCGGTGCCGCGTGGCACGCGAGGTGGTCGCTTGGTCGGCCCCGGTACCAGGGCACGGGTCCGCGGGGCGACGTCAGGGTCTGCAATCAAGATCTGCGGACCGCATGCATCTCGGTTGCACACGACTGGAGTGGGATGATGCCCGCCGCCTCCTCGGGCAGCAAGGAAACACGCGCAGCGCGCAGGCCCACAATCGACCCCTTTCCACAGGAGACCCGCCATGTCCGATGCGCCCACCACGTCCTGGCCGCAACTCTCGTCCCAACTCGAGCGCTGGCTTCGGCTGCGCCATCCGCCGTTCGCGATGAAGCTCTTCGAGCGGATCGAGGACATGGATGCCATCCCGAAGATCCGCCGACCGAAGGCCGTGCACACGCTGGACCAGATCGTGGCGCAGGCCGCGCGGCTCGGGCGCACGGTGGGTGTCACGGCAGAAGATCTCGTAGGCGATCAATGCCGCGCTGTAGTGGGTCTCGGCGGCCAGGACGACGCGTGGTACTCGGGCGAGAAGATGACCGGCGTGTGGTACGCGACGGGGCAGGACGCCGCCGGTCACCAGGCCGCCATGGAAGTTGTGCCGAAGGGCCGCTACCAGGCGCTGGCCGTGTCGCCGCTGGCCACGGGGCGCCTCGATCCGCCGGACATCGTGCTGTTCTACGCGACGCCCGGCGCGATGATGTACTTCATCAATGGCCTGCAGTGGTCAGGCTACAAGCGCTTCGACTGGAGCGTTGTCGGCGAATCGGCGTGCGCGGATTCGTGGGGCCGGGCGCTCTCCCGCCGCGAGCCGAGCCTGTCGATCCCCTGCTTCGCGGAGCGCCGCTACGGCGGGGTGCTCGACGACGAGATGCTGATGGCACTACCGCCGGAGCATCTCGAGAAGGCCATCGCCGGGATGGACGCGCTGTCGAAGAACGGCCTGCGCTACCCGGTCCCGCAGTACGGCATCGAGCAGGATGTGCGTGCGGGGATGGCGGTGAGTTACGGGAAGGGGTGAGGGGTTGCACGCCGAACGGGACGTTTCAGGAGCGTCATCTCCTCATCGCCTCCAATGCCATGGCCAGGAACAACGGCAGGGACCGCCGGCACGGCCCCGACCGGAGCAATCTCGGACTGTCGGGAGCCTCTGCACTGCACCGCCGTCGAGCCGATCACGGCAGACTCGACCCCGAAAGTGAATTGCATCGCCTTCCGCGACGCGGGCCGTCCCGGATGACCAGACGACGGATGACGTCAGCCTGCACGGTGGCGTGTCAGCAACCGCCGGCATACGACACGGAGATCTCCTGCACGATCCGTGACTGGAAGCGGACGGTGAAGCGATAGCCCTTCAGCATCGGCGCGCAGGGTTTGGCTTCTTCCTTCGTGGCCATGCCGGTGTTGCCGAACTGCCGCGCGATGGCCCGGCGCAAGTCGGTCGCGGTGTACGCAGGAAATGCGGGCATCTGCAATGCGAGGACATCGGCACCGATGATGAACCTCTGACCCTTTCGTTCCAGTCGAATCTCCGGACCGAGCCCCTGCTTCCACCCGTCGAGTTCCAGATGCGGCCCCTCGTAGTCGCAGTGCATCACGGACACGGCGCGCACCCGGACATCGAAAGCCTCGATCGGCTTGCCGTCCTTCGCCGAGACCGTGACATGGGTCATCTTCGCAATCAGCTCGTCTCCAGGAGACTCTTCATGCACCGCCGATCGCGTGAAGGTGCGGGCCACCTCGGTGATCCGCTGATCGCCTGCATAGATCCCGATGCTGCGAAACGGCATCGCATCGGCGATCGATGCCATCTGCTTGGAACACGCCTCGAGCCTCGCCAGAAGGGCCGGGGTCACGCGATTGACCGGTCGGTCCGTCGACCGGAGGGGCACATCCTTGAAGGCTTCCGCCAATGTCACGAACTGACCCTCGTGGAAGATCAGGAAATTGCTCGTGTCGACACGCGTACCTGACCCTGGTACGCCGCAAGTCGCCCCCGCGGCAAAGCCCACGTCGTAATACAAGCGGCCGCCCTGGTTACCGTCCGGGCTGCTCGAATACTGCGCCTCCAGCAACGGATCGCCTTCCGCGTGCAGCGTGGCGCTACCCTCCGAATCGTCGATCGACTGGACATTCGAGACCCGATAGAAGGTCGTGCCCGCAATGATGAGCCGCCCATTGATCGAGCTCGCCACTGCCTTCAACTTCGCTGCCGCTGGCGCAGTGCCGGCTGCAGCGGCGACGGAACAGGTGAAGGCGGCCAGCCAGCTGGTCGCCAGTGCGAATGCAACGCCCCTCGTCAGCCTACCCTTGCCTGGCCTCATCCCAGGCATGTGCAGATGGTGTCCCGCTTCTGGCATCTCATGGTCCCGACGAAAACTCTCGACGTCCGAGCGCAGCGCCCGCAAGCACCGCTCGGGCCAACGGCGCTTGGTAAAGCTCGCGACGAAGATCGGATCCGCCGCGATGCGCGATGACCGTGAGCGGAGCGTCGAAGAACGTGGTGGCACCGGCGAGCGGTGCAGCCGCGGCGAGCGCCCGAGCGAGGGGGAACTTCAGGGTCGAGGTCATTGGCTTCATGGTGGATTCGAGCCGTCGACTCGCCGGGTCCCCACGCTCAGAAGGCGAACTCGCTCGCTTATTGCATTGCGCCCTGCGTGGCCTCGCGGCACGACCTTCGCGCTCGCGATCGCCGTTGGGCCGTCGGCCCTTCGCGCCTTCGTCACCCCGACCAGCGATCTCCGTAGATGCTGGAAACGGTTCAATCCGGCAGGTCGTGGCGGGCATCCAAAGGCAGCATCGGGGGTCAGGTTGCGCGATCTCCGATCGGACGCGAGACGCATCCAACCCTCGGGTCAACGGCAGAGCCCGTGGCTTGCACCATCGAGCGCGGCATCGGGTTGCGAGGGCCGACCCCATGCGCGGGGTTCAGGCACGCCGGACTGCCCGATCGGCTGATCGCCAGAGGATTCCAACAGGCTCGCCCTGTACGGGTCTCCTCCGCTCGCCTGATCACGCTCCGCTCTCGGCCCGACGGCACGGTCATTGCAAAGATGCCCTCGGAAGCAGCCTGTCTGGAAGTTTTCTCGACGTTTGCCTGGGCTGGATCAAGGACTGTCGAGCGTTGCGAGACGGCGCCCTGGGTCGGTAGCGACCCCTCAGATTGATTCAGGAAGGAGGCACCACCATGCACCGTCGGAAATCGTTGCAGCACCTTGCCCTCGCAGCCGCGTTCCTCGCAGGAGCAACGGCCGCCGAGGCGAACGAGATCAAGTTCGAGGACGCTTACTCGGCGACGTGGGAGTTCATCGCCGCGGACTACGGCTCCATTGTCAACGAACTCGACACCCTGCTCGAGACCAACACCGGCGGCCAACTCCAGTTCTGGCCGTCGGGCTACAGCAACCGGCCTGCCGCGTTCTCCGGCAACGACTCCGTCGGCCACATCACGCTCACGCCGCTGAACGGTCTTCGGATCACCCTCGATTCGTTCTTCCTCGGCGGCTATCTGAACGCCGGCAAAGTGGTCGCCTACCGGATCGACAACCTCGACACGCCCGGCCTCGACGTCGACGCCCCCGATGCCCTGGTCGACGCGAATACCGGTTTGACGGTGACGCCTGCGATGTCGTCCTTCGCGGGCATCCGAATCAGCTTCGGGCCGGACGGCTACAACGGCGGGATCAACAACATCCAGTACACCCTGGCCGCCGTGCCCGAACCCGGGACGTGGGCGATGCTCAGCGCCGGGTTGGGGCTTCTCGGTCTGCTGGGGGCCCGACGCCGCGTGTGACCACGTCCTCCGGGGTAAGCCCTCCGGGGGATTGGCCGCGAGCCCGGCTTGGCGTGGCGTCGGTCACGCGTAGCGCAAGAGCGACTCGCCACTGACGTCAGACGCCTCCGGCTCATTCAGGCGAGAATCGAGACCTGACCCCATCGTCCGGGCGAGTCAGAACCTCGCGGCTGGAGGTCACGATCACTGCTCCGGACTCGATCTCGGCATCGCGACTTGCGGCGATGGCGTCCCACGCCTCGTCACGCTTCCGGTCCGCATCGAGGCTCGCCACGATCCGATCAAGCAGCTTTGCGCGCGCATCGGTTGGTAGGTTCAAAACAGCATCAGCGAGAGTTTCGATAGGGCCCGACATCCTTTGCCTCCGAAATCAGCAATACAGCGGGTAGCTTGCCACGGTCAGGAGGGACAGCGGGATTGGCGGTGATCAATTTGCGAGGCGGAAGGGGGCGCGATGCTTGCCGAACGTTTCCGACCTTGCTGAAGCCGGGTGGCCGACGAATGCTGTGAGGCAAGGAGCGAGACCTGCCGCCATAGCCTGTCAGCAAGGTCAGCGGTGCTCCGCGCTCGTCCGCACTCTGTTGCCCGTTGCAAGAACGGAGACCTGACCCCTTAGCCCGCTACAGGACGATCGGCATCCCGCCAATCCGCCGGGATCCGCCCGCCCACCGTTCGTTCAACCAGCCGACCACTCGTGCAATGGCGACCGCCTTCGTGACCGAGGCTCCGTATCCTGCCCACTCGTTCCCCGGTGGATGGGGCCCCCACAACACAACACCACACAACACCATGAGGTGCTTGAACATGTTCCAGCGGATTTCCCCCAAACTTCTAGTACCCCTGCTTTGCATCGGTCTGACACCTGCCGCCGCGCTGGCGCAGGCGGAATCCAAGGGTTTCTACGTCACGGCTTACGGGCAATACAGCAGGATCGGCTCATCCAGTTTTTCCGAGTCCGGCACGCTCGGTGACGGAAGCGGCCTGCGCGCCGAGTTCGGAAGCGGCTCGGGTTGGGGCGCGGACGTCGGCTGGCGCTACGGCAATGGCTGGGCGGCCGAGGTTGAGTGGAACTACCGCAGCCATTCGCTCGATAGCCTTCAGCAGGGCGGCACCAACCGGGCCCGCGGTGGCGATTTCGCGTCGAATATCCTTCTGGTCAATGGCCTACGCCGATTTCCGACGTCCGGCGCGTGGACACCTTACCTAGGCGGTGGCTTGGGTTGGGTGCAAGAAATCGACTTCGACATCAAACCCGCTGGAAGTGGCGCCAATCGCAGTTACTCGGCCAGCAACAAACTCGCATTCCAGCTGATCGCAGGCATCGAGTACGCGCTCACGACCAACTGGCGGCTGACCGCCGACACACGCTGGATGCGTGTGGGCTCCGTCAAAATGGACAACGAGAGCGGCAACAGTGGGGGTAGCGCTGATTCGCTGGAATACAACCCGCTATCCGTACAGGTCGGTTTACGTTACAGCTTCTGATTCAGCGCTGCGGCGGTATTGGACTCCGTCGCCGAAGCGCGCAAGCACTTCCACTCGTCGGCGACGGCTGACCGGTACATGTCGGCCGTCGCTCATCACGCAGACCACCCCAGCGGCCGAACGTCGTACGCTAAGGACATGCTTGCAGGCCACCCACCAGGAGCGGTGCACCCGCAGTCCATCAGACGCGCTTTCGGCCTCGACGTCGGCCAAGGCACCGAGGATCAATGCGCAACCCCGAGGAGTCCAAACGCGCAGGTACTGCAGTTCCGAAGCGACGGCGATCACATCCGTACCGACTTCGGTGGGGAGGCGCTCGCACCATGTCGGTCGCGGTGACGCCGATACCGGATCGGTGAATGGCGTCGACACCACTTGGTGCGAGTCGGCAGGACGGTCGGGGGCATGCTGATGGCGGCCATCAGCATGCAAATCCACGCGGGGGTCGGCCTCGGCAGATCCGGCGGCGGGCCCCTGCGCCATCTGAGCGGGTAGAGTCTTCCGGTGCAGCAGCGGTGGTACAAGCCAGTGGAGACGAGGCAGGCAAATCAGCAACCAAGCCGCCGTGACCGGGCCGACGATCTGGACGTACTCCTGGAGCAGCGGGTTGCCCAATGGGATCCCGATGAGATCGTCGCCTTCCTCATCCGGAATGACAGGGTAGCCGAACCACTGCTCCATCAGCCCCTCTCCGATCAACCAGTAGACCGGAGCGAGAACGACAGCGCCAAGCACGCCCGAGATGAGCACCAAGACCCAGCTCGACACGTGACTTGCACCATAGCGGCGGGTCAGCAGATACAGAACAAGCTGCAGGACAATCAGTCCGGTGGAGACCTGCAGGCTCCAGAACAGCAGCCTGGCAGCGGGCGGCGCAGCGAAGCCCACGTCAGGTTCCAGGGTTGTCATGAGGGCAACGAAAATGGTCCCTGCCACTGTCAGGTAGCGGGCGATTCCTCGTGCGTTCGCGCCGCCCGGTGTCGGTGCGCGCGTCGCGAAAGTCTTGTCTTCGGGCATCAAGCGTAGAGCGGTGGAGGTGATGAGCGGCGCCGCGGCCGTGACATCTCGAAGATAGCACGGTGTGTTGACGCCGCCCGAAAAGTGACCCACCGGGAGGCCAGCGGCGGCAGGTCGGCGTGGTGCTCGGCCTTCGGGCTGACAGGGCTCATGCGGGTCTCCTGCGGGTCACGTTCTCGTCGGGGTCGCCGAGGCTTACGGCTTCCGGAAACGCAGCACAAACCGGTCGCTGGTGCCGCGCCGCTCGCCCGCCACGCGCGGCGAATCGTTCCAGTCGCGCGTGTCGGCTGCGTTGCGGAGGAAGTCGGCCGAGCCGTCCAGCACGAACCCGGCGGCCTGCACTTCGCTCGTGACGAGGCTCTCCTCGATCCGGTGGAACGTGTCGGCCACTTCCGCGCCGTCGCCCGGCCGCGCACTGTGGTCGACGATCACGTACACGCCGCCCGGCTTCAGCGCGTCGAACACGGCCTTGTTCATCGCGGCGCGGTCCACGCCGAGCCACACCGTGTCGTGATAGAAGAAGACGAGCGTCGCGGCATCCAGCGGACGCACGTCGGCCGTGAAGGGCGCATCGAAGTCGCGGTTCAGGCGCACCACGTTCTGCATGAGCGGCTTCGAGAGCCGCGCGCTCCACGGCTTCTCGATGAACTTCTCGAGCAGCATGGGCGAGTTCTGCCCGTACACGAGCCCGCCGGTGCCGACGGCGCGTTGCAGGAGTTCCGTGGTGTAGCCGCCACCCGCGCCGAGATCGGCGACGACCCAGTCCGGCTGTACGCCTACGAAGGCGAGGAGTTCGGCCGGCTTCCGACCGGCATCGAGCGCGCGGTCCTGCTCGCTGCGGTCGGGCGCTTCGACGACAGCCTTTGCCAGGGCGGCGGGATCGGCGGCGACGGCCTGGGTGCCGATGGCCGCGGCGGTGATCAGTGCGGCCAGCAGCGATGCGAAAAGGTGTCTCATGGGAGGTCTCCGGGGTGAGGCGATCCGAGGGATCGTCGGGGAGCATCGTACGCCGCTGGCCAGATCGGCAGGACTGCGGACATGCGTCTTGGGTGCGCCACCTGGACTCCACCCGCTCGGCGATAATCGCGCCGGTCCACACTCCATCCCCCGCCATGCCCAACATCCTCGAAATCCGCACGACCCCCGTCATCGCGCCCATCCCCCGCCCGGGACCGCTTCCCCGTCGTGCTCATCGATGTCGTGACGGACGCCGGGGTCACGGGTCACGCCTACGCGCAGGTCTACCTGCCCGATCTGCTGCGCTCGCTCGACGAGACGGTGAAGGCCCTCGGGCGGTACATCACCGGCATGCCGCTCGCACCGCGCGATCTCCACGCGCATCTGCGCAAGCGCCTGCGGCTCTGGGGCGTGATGGGCACGGTGGGGACCGCGCTCGGCGGGCTCGACATGGCGTTGTGGGATGCGTGGGCGAAGGTGCAGGGGCAGCCTCTGTATGCGGCACTCGGGGCCTCGCCGCGCGCGCTGAAGGCGTACTACAGCGTCGGCATGTACGACGCGAAGACGGTGCACGAGGTCGCCGACGAATGCGTCGAGCGCGGCTTCGAAGGTCTGAAGATCAAGCTGGGGCTGCCCACCATCGCGGACGACATCGCCGTGGTGCGCGCCGCGAAGCGCATCCTCGGCGACCGCGCGCTGATGGCGGACTACAACCAGTCCCTCACGCCACTCGAGGCGATGGCCCGCTGCCGCGCGCTCGATGGCGAGGGGCTCGCGTGGATCGAGGAGCCCGTGCTCGCGGACGACTTCGCGACGACGGCCGCGTTGGCCGTAGCGATCGCGACACCGATCCAGATCGGCGAGAACTTCCACGGGCCCGACGACATGCGCGCCGCGATCGCCGCGCGCGCGATGGACCTCGTGATGCCCGACGCGCAGTTCATCCAGGGCGTGACGGGCTGGATGGAAGCCGCGACGCTCGCGCGCCTCGCCGACATCGGGATGTCGTCGCACACGTTCGTCGAGGCGAGCATGCACCTGCTATGCGCGACGCCGACGGCGGACTGGCTCGAACACATGGATGTCGTCGGCAGCCTGCTGGCCGAGCCATTCCCGCAGGTGGATGGCCGCTTCACCCCGCCGGACCGTCCGGGCTGCGGGATGACGTGGGATGCCGCGAAGGTAGCGCGGCATAGGGTGCAGTGAGCGGGCGGTGCGTCACCCCCTCGTCGGCGCGAACGCGATGATCGCCATGCCGAGAAGCGCGACGCACGACCCGACGATGTCCCACGGGCCGGGGCGGATGCCGTCGACCCACCACAACCAGACGATCGCCACGGCCACGTAGACGCCACCGTACGCGGCGTACACGCGCCCGGCGGCGGCGGGGTGGAGCGTCAGCAGCCACGCGAAGAGCGCCAGGCTCGCCGCCGCGGGCAGCAGCAACCACGCCGTCCGGCCCTGCTTCAGCACGAGGTACGGCAGATAGCAGCCCACGATCTCCGCGATGGCGGTGACGAGGTAGAGGAGGACGGTTTTCGCTTCGTGCATGGTGAGGATCGCCTGCGGTCGATGGCGGCACTGTAGCGTGCGCCAGCCGTGGGCAGCGCAGTGCAAACCACCCATCCGGCAAGGGGATTGCTGAAGCACTGCCCGGTCGTCATCCCCCCGGAGCCCCGCCTTGCACCCTTCCCCGGTCCAGGACTATCTCGATGCGCTGCATGCCTGGCATGTCGGATCCACCGACGGACACGTGGCCGACTACATCCCCGAGTTGTCGAGCGTCGCGCCGGACCAGTTCGGCATCTGCATCGCCACGCACGACGGCCACCTCTACGAGACGGGTGATGCGCAGCAGGCATTCACCATCCAGTCGATCTCGAAGGCGCTGACGTACGGGCTCGCACTGGAGGTCCACGGCGAGGCGGCCGTGCTCGAGAAGATCGGCCTCGAACCCACCGGGGACGCCTTCAACGCGATCAGTCTTGTGGGAGCCTCTGCATAGCCTGCGCGGTCGCGACGGAGGTCTTCCGGGCGGATGAGGCGAAGGACCAGGCCGCCGTGTGCTGGAGCACACAAGGACTGTGCCGACAATGTCAGCCGCCCGGAAGGCCCCGTCCCCGTCCCGGAGGGTTGCAGTCGGAATCGATCGCTGGCTGCGTTGCTCGGCTTGTCGATATTCCCGATATCGACTGCACCTCGCGCCTTGCCACCGGTCGATTCCGACTGCAACGCGATCCGCGCAGGCTATGCAGAGGCTCCCCGACCCCAGAGCGGTGCGCCTTTCAATCCGATGATCAATGCCGGTGCGATTGCCGCCTGCGGCCTCGTCCCCGGCGCCACCGCCGATGCCAAGATCACGCGCATCCTCGACACGTTCTCGAAGTACGCCGGCCGCACGCTCGACATCGACCATCGGGTCTACCGCTCGGAGAGCGAGACCGGGCACCGCAATCGCGCGATCGGCTGGATGCTGCGCAACTTCTCGATCCTCGTCGAAGAACCGACGGCGACGCTGGAGACCTACTTCCAGCAGTGCGCGATCCGCGTCACGTGCCGGGACCTCGCCATGATCGGCGCGACGCTCGCCAACGGCGGCGTGAACCCGGTGACCGGCGACCGCGCCGTGCCGCAGGAGATCGTGCAGAGCGTGCTGTCGGTGATGGCCACGTGCGGGATGTACGACTTTTCCGGCGAATGGCTGTATCGCACCGGCCTGCCGGCGAAGAGCGGCGTCGGCGGCGGCATTCTCGCGGTGCAGCCCGGGCGTCTCGGCATCGGCGTGTTCTCGCCCCGCCTGGATGCCCAGGGCAACAGCGCGCGCGGCATCGCCGTGTGCCGCGAGCTGGCCTCGGATCTCGGGCTGCATCTCTTCGACGCCGGGCAGCGGGCCGTGCCGGCGGTGCGCTTCTCGACGACACGGCGACGGCTCGCCTCGAAGCGCCAGCGCACGCCCGTGGCCGACGAGTACCTGCGCAGCAACGGCAGCCGGCTGCGCATGCACCATCTCCAGGGCACGCTGGCCTTCGCGTCGATCGAGCCGGTGATCCGCGATCTGATGGCGCACGCGGCGGAGGCGGAGTGCTTCATCCTCAATCTGCGCGTGGTGCAGGCAATCGACCACGCCGCCGCGCGGCTCCTCGCCGGCACGCGCACCCGGCTCCTCGAACTGGGCAAGCACCTCCTGTTCACGGAAGCGACCGCGTGGTGGCAGGCCCTCATCGACGCGGGTGTCGACCGGGACGCGTTCTTCGCCGACGACGATTACGCGCTCGAATACGGCGAGAACCTGCTGCTCGCCGAGAGCTTCGCGGATCAGGACTGGGACGCCCCGGTGACGCTCGCCAACTGCGCGCTCTTCACCGGTCTCACGGCTTCGCAGCTCGCCCAGCTCGAGCCGCTGCTCGCACGGCGCACGTACGCGAAGGGCCAGACGATCATGGCGGCAGGCCACACGTCGGACGAACTGTTCGTGATCACCGCGGGGTCCGCGATGGTGACGCTGCCGACGGATGAAGGCATCGCGCGGCTCGTCGTCTTCACGTCCGGGATGAACTTCGGCGAGCTGGCCTTCATCGACGGCTCGCCGCGCTCGGCCAACGTGACGGCGATGGGGCCCGTCGAGTGCCAGGTGTTGACCCGCGACGCCTTCGCGCGCCTCGACGCGGAAGCACCGGCGATCAAGATCCGGCTGCTGGAGAACATCGCGCTGAGGATGACCGGGATGCTGCGACAGGCCAACCGGGAGCTGGCCGTACTGAAGTAGGAGCACGACGCGGGCTGGCGCCGGTGGATGCCGCGATCCGCGCTACTCTCCGCCGATGTGGATCGGCACCCTCTTCGCGCTGATCGCCGGGCTCCTGTGGGGCCTGGTGTTCATCGGCCCCCTCCTCCTCCCCGAGTACCCCGCCGCGATGCTGTCGTTCGGGCGGTATCTCGCGTTCGGGATCGTCGCGCTGCCGATCGCCTGGGCCGGACGCAGACAGCTCCGGGCGCTCACCCGCGCCGACTGGATCGAGGCCGCGAAGCTCTGCCTCGTCGGCAACCTGCTCTACTACCTCTTCCTCGCGAGCGCCATCCAGCGGGCCGGAACACCGCTCGTCGCGATGATCATCGGCACGCTGCCCGTGGTGATCGCCATCGCATCGAACCTCCGCGACGTGAAGCGAGACGGCCGCGTGCCATGGCTGCGCCTCACGCCGTCGCTCGCGCTCATCGCAGCCGGGATCGCGTGCATCCACCACGTGGAATTCCTGCGCGTGCAGGTCGCGCCCGACGGCGATCCGCAGCGCTATCTCGTGGGCGCGATGCTCGCCGTCGGCGGCGTTGCCTGCTGGACGTGGTACCCGTTGCGCAATGCGGACTGGATGAGAGCGCACGCCGATCGCGATCCGCGCACCTGGGCCACGGCGCAGGGCATCGCGACGCTGCCGCTCGCGTTGGCGGGGTATGTCGGATTCCTCGTGGTGGAACGCCTGTCGGAAGGCACGTGGTCGGCACCGCTCGGCCCGCGACCCTGGGCCTTCGTGGCGATGATGTTCGCCATGGGGTTGCTGGCGTCCTGGGTGGGAACGCTGTGCTGGAACGAGGCGAGCAAGCGATTGCCGACGACGGTGGCCGGCCAGCTGATCGTGTTCGAGACGCTGGCGGCGTTGACGTACGCGCAAGTGCTGCGCGGCACGGTGCCGCCAGTGCTCACGGCGGTGGGGGCGGGATTGCTGGTGGCGGGGGTGGTGAGCGCGGTGAGGGCGCGGCGGCAGGCGTAGGCGCGGGGCGAATGATTCCCTTGTAGGAGCGGCCCATGGCCGCGAAAGCGATCGTTCTGGTTGAAGCGGTTCCCTGCATCAACGGCTTTCGCGGGCATGGCCCGCTTACACGTCGCTTCAATCACGGACGGTGGATGAACCACGAACTGTAGGAGCGGCCCATGTCCGCGAAAGCGATGGTTCCGGTCGAAGCGCTTCCTTGTATCTACCGCTTTCGCGGCCATGGGCCGCTCCTACAGAAAGCGTGATCTTCTTTCGCGTCAGGTGGCGCATCCACGGGGGGACATACAAGGGGCCCTCCCCTTGTTCGTACTCCACGCGGGCCCCCCGCCGCGGGCCAATCGGCCCGAGAGGCGGGCCATGGGCCCCTCCTACAGGCGCGTCGCTTCGATCACGGCACCGTCACCAACGGCATCCGCGCCAGGATGATCCCCGTCTTCCGGCCGAGCGCCGGTGACCCGCGATTCCGGTCGTAGTACCGCGGGTTCGGCACCATCGACGCGAGGCGCGCCGACTGCTCCGGGCTCAGGTTCGCCGCGCCCGTCCGGTAGTAGTGCCGCGCCGCCGCCTCGGCACCGAACACGCCGTTGCCCCACTCGATGACGTTCAGGTAGATCTCGAGGATCCGCCGCTTATCCATCACGCCCTCGAGCATCAGCGTGATCAGCGCCTCCTGCAGCTTGCGCCACGGCGTCTTCTTCGACGACAGGAAGAGATTCTTCGCGAGCTGCTGGCTGATGGTCGAGCCGCCCGCGACGATGCGGCCCTTCTTCAGGTTCTTCTCGTACGCCTTCTGCAGGGCCTCCCAGTCGAAGCCGTCGTGGTCGAGGAACTTCGAATCCTCGGCGGCGACAATCGCGCGCTTCAGGCTGGTCGAGATCTTCTCGTAGGGCACCCACTGGTGCTTCAGCTCGGCCTCGGGGTTCTTCTCCTGCAGGATCTCGAGGCGGTCCTCCATGAAGCTGGACGACGACGGGTTCACCCAGATCCATGCGACCACGTGCGCGAAGATCCAAAGCTGGTAGACAAGGACGATGACCGTGAAGAGGGCCAGGCCCCGCCAGGCGTAACGCCAGAACTTGCGCATGGATCAGGCCGACGCGCGGAGCATGGCGAGCACGGGCGCGGTGTCGGGCCGCACGCCGCGCCATACCTGGAAGGCTTCGGCGGCCTGCTCGACCAGCATGCCGAGGCCATCGGCCACGCGCACCGCGCCATCGTCGAGCGCGAACCGCGCGAAGGCGGTCTCGCCCTTCCCATACATCATCTCGTAGGCGAGTGCCCCGGGCGCGAACACGCCGCGCGGGAGTTCCGGTGGCGCGCCACCCACCGCGGCCGACGTGCCGTCGACGACGAGATCGAACTGCTGCCCGGCGAGATCGCCATACCCGCAGCCGGTGACCTCACCCCAACGCGCGAAGTGCTGCGCGAGATCGCGTGCCTTGTCGGCCGTGCGGTTGGCGACGACAAGCCGCGCCGGCGCGCGCCCGAGCAGCGGCAGGATCACGCCGCGCACCGCGCCACCTGCGCCGAGCAGCAGGACGCGC
>VYKP01000018.1_pt1 | contig 37510 bp, 41 predicted proteins | sample 5114551 | NCBI WGS metagenome assembly VYKP01 (sample SAMN12291777, study PRJNA351875) | freshwater metagenome | isolation source: freshwater lake | place: USA: Michigan, Baseline Lake | collected 2013-08-09
AAAGCTTATTAAAAGAATGAGTTATGGATTTACCAATTTTGAACATCTTCGACTTAAGCTGTTTGCTTGCTTTAATTCATAACAAAAATTAACACACGAAACCCAGAAGAGCCACTTTTTTTTTGCCGACGGAAGGGGAATTGGTAGAGCGGATTCGTTTTTGTTGGCATAATTGGTTCAAGAATGAGCAGGATCAAGCCTTAATTATTTTTGATGATGTGCGTCGCTATGAACAAATAAAAGACTATTTACCGCCTCAAGGTGAAAAGCGGTTTAAGGTGATTATTACGACTCGTAATGAACAGATTGCTCGTAATTTTAATCCGATTGATTTAGAAGTCTTAAGTCCTGATGCGGCGGTAGAATTGTTAGCTGTCTTTTTACCTAATGCGGTAGTAAATAACCCAGAAAAAGCCAGAGAATTAGTCAAATGGTTGGGGTATTTACCGTTAGGGATTGAGTTGGTGGGACGCTATGGACAGTATATGAGTTGTGAGTTAACAGAACTTTTAGCACAGTTACAGGCGCAAAAATTAAAGGATGAGAGTTTACAATTTCCCCAAAATGCTTTTATGACGGCTCAAAGGGGGGTAGCAGCGGCGTTTGAGTTAAGTTGGGGGGAGTTGAGTGAGAGTTCTCGATTAGCAGGAGAATGGCTCAGTTTATTTGCGGAAAGTCGGATTAATGAAAAGTTAATTTTGTCTTTGTTTGAGGTAGCAAAAACAAAACCTCTTTCTGCAAAACCGACAGATGGTATCAGTGCAAAAATCGAGAAACTTTTCCCGACATTTTCACGCTGGTTTGGTCTATCTAAATCGGTTTCTGCGTCTATTGATCCGCCTGATTTACCGATACCGACTAGGACTGATTTACGACATTTGGTAAATTTAAATTTGCTAAATGATGTTGATAGTCAGAACTATGAGTTGCATACTTTAATTCGGATGTATTTGCGCGATAAGTTAGAAGCATCGGCGTTTAAGGAAGAAGCAAAGCGAGCCTATTGTCAGGTGATGGTTGGGACTGCGAAAACTATTAAGAGGACTTTGACCTTAAAAGACATTGATAACTTGGAGCCAGATATTGAGCATCTAAAAGTTGTTGCAGAGGAATTATATCAATGGTTAGATAATGAAGATTTAACGTGGTCTTTTGATGTGGCGACCAGTCTCAACAATCTGGCGGAACTTTATCGCGCTCAAGGGAAATACGCAGAAGCAGAACTTCTCTTTTTGCGATCACTGACGATTTGGGAAATAGCTGACAATAATTATAACTTTTTATTTCTCTTGAATTCTATATTCTAAAAACAGAACTATCTTCCTGATTTAACCCCGTTAGTTCTCAGCCAACCTCTTTGATTGCTTGAGTATTTATACTTAATTTGTCCAGCCAATTGTTTTTTTTATTGTTCGCCTCTCCTAGAAAATAGTTGCTTCGTACTATATTCTCCCTGCCAAAATCGGGGTTAATGCTCTATTTATTTCAAAATGAGAATTGCTGTTAGGGAAAAGCAATTAGGCAAAAATCATCGTGACTTTGCTTACAGTCTCAACAATCTGGCGGGTCTTTATCAATCTCAAGGGAAATACGCAGAAGCCGAACCACTCCTGTTGCGCTCGCTGGCGATTTGGGAAAAGCAATTAGGATCAGAGCATCCTGCTGTGGCCACCAGTTTCAACAATCTGGCGTTACTTTATAAATCTCAAGGGAAATACGCAGAAGCAGAACCTCTCTTTTTGCGATCACTGGCGATTACAGAAAAGCAATTAGGAAAAGAGCATCCTGATGTGGCGACCAGTCTCAACAATCTGGCGAGTCTTTATCGCGATCAAGGAAAATACGCAGAAGCGGAACCTCTCTTTTTACGCTCGCTGGCGATTTATGAAAAGCAATTAGGAAAAGATCATCCTAATGTGGCGACCGGTCTCAACGGTCTGGCAGGTTTTTATTACGCTCAAGGGAAATACGCAGAAGCCGAACCACTCCTGTTGCGCTCGCTGGCGATTACAGAAAAGCAATTAGGAGCAGAGCATCCTGATGTGGCCACCAGTCTCAACAATCTGGCGAGTCTTTATCACTCTCAAGGGAAATACGCAGAAGCAGAATCTCTCTATCAAAGAGCGATTGCTATTTGTTCGGAAAAATTAGGAGAAAATCACCCCAACACTCAAACAGTAAAAAGTAATTATAATCTGATGCTGTCCCAACTTCCTGATGAGGAATTAAGCCAACGCTTTCCCCCCGAAATGGTGGAAATGTTGCGTAACCTAAGACAAAATTAGCTTTTTTTAAAGGAAGAATAAAAAACATGAACATTAAACAGCAACTACTAGAAAAATATCGCAAGCAAGGCTTAGAATTATGATTTTATGCGACACAGGTATATCCCCCTCGCCATGACACGCTATAATCGTCATCTCAGGAAAATATTGCTTCGAGGGTTTCTTGGTTTAGACATAAATGATTTCAGCGACTCAATTTGAATTTCCCTTATCTAAGGCTAACTATCTGCTCAACCACACCACTAAAGCAGGCGTTGGTGGAGATAAACGTAAGTTTTGGCGTGAAGTTATGGGATTTGATAATCCTGAAGCGATTCGAGAAGCTATACTAGAGACAGTATCTCTCGAAATATTACAAAAACAAGATACAACAGAGTATGGTGATCGCTATCGTGCTTATGTTAAAATCAGGGGATATTCTGGTCAATTACATCAAATTCGTACTGTTTGGATTATCCTGACAGGAGAAGACGTGGTGAGATTTGTCACAGCAGTACCTGCTAGTTTCAATCAATAAAAATTTAGGGTAATAAAAATGAGTAAGTTTAAATTATTTGATGATATTCAACTAACGGAAGATATTCCCTTAACCGATGGCGGAATCGCGCCTATCGGTACAGTCGGAGCAATTGTAGAAGTTCTGAAAAATGGGGAGGCTTATCTAGTAGAATTATTTGGCGATTGGGTTAAATATGATGGACAAGGAAATTTTGTCTCAGCCACTCAAGCAGAAAAAGAAGCATTTATGGAGACAATTGGCGTAGAAATTGTTTATCCTAATCAATTAGTGTTAGCTGTTCCCGCTAAAGAGATTATGCAAGTTACGGCTTAAATCATTACTGAAGTTGTCATATCGCCTTCTTCTCGATCAGAACCGAAAAGCCCAAAATAAATCATGAAAACATCTTTTGCTTTATTATAAGAGTAATCCCCACAAACCGTAAGCGATTTATGTATCAAGTCACCGTTGATTACGCCAAAGCCAACCTAGAAGAACTCTGCGATCGCACTGAAAAAGAACCCGATGGAGTAGTGATCGTTCGTGAAAATCGCAGTTATATTCTCATTACTCAAGAAGAATGGGAATCCTTAGCTGAAACCTCCGAACTCATGCAAGATTCCAAACTATTACAACATATTGCATCAGCACGACGAGAATATGCCGCAGGAGAAACCCTCACAATGGAACAAGTATTTGGATGACAACCTACACAATTGTCTTTTCTAAACAAGCGCGAAAAGATACTGACGAACTCACCCAAAAACAAAAAGTCAAACTTCAAGAAATTTTAACTAACATAATTGCAATTAATCCCTATATTGGCAAATCCTTAAAAGGCGATTTAGAAGGCTTGTATTCCTATCGCCTAAATAGAAAAGATCGTCTGCTTTATGAAATTTATGAAGACGATCAAACTATTCTGATTATTCGTACCAAAACACACTATGGAGATTAGGTAAGAGCGGTCATAACGCCTGAAGTCATCCCCGTTTAGAATATAAGTACCTAAGCAAAATCAATTACACATATCTAACCCCCCCTTTGCCTCTTGCCTCTTGCATGAGTGCCTTTCTTCACTAGGAAATTTATTTTGCACGACTACCTACATATTTCACATTTATTCAGCAAACCCTAGTTAAATAATCTTTGCAGAAAAGTGCTTTGATCCCGCAGGAAAACCTGAGCGCAATTACGCCCCGGCATTCCCGAAATTGAGCCGCCGGGGTGAGTTCCTGCCCCAGTTAAATAAAGGTTTTTAATGGGGGTTTTGTAGTTAGCTATTTCCGGTAAAGGACGCAGGAAAATCATCTGATCTAAGGTCATATCAAGATGATAGTAATTACCCTTATAGGAACCCAAACGATTAGCTAATTCGGCCGGACTTTCCACCCGACGGGCAATGATCGAAGATTTGAGATTGGGAGCATAATCGGCCAGTTTATCAAGAACTCGATCGGCCACGCGATTTTTTAATTCTTCCGTCCATCCCGTGCCGTTTAATCCCGTTCCCTCGGCGCCGGCAATCTGATAGGGGGCAAAAAATTCGATCCAGAGGGTATGCTTGCCCTGGGGAGCCATAGAGGGATCGAGAATAGTGGGGACATCTAGGTACATCGAGGGATTTTCGTCGGGAATCTGCCCCAAAATCGTTAAAGCGTGGGCTTGTTCAACGTGACGCACGGAATCGGCGATAAGAATTGTTCCCTGTAAATACTCCTCTTTGTGATCGTAAGCCTCGAACCTTGGTGCTTCCGCGAGGGCGCAATCAATTTTAAGAATTGTTTCATTGTTATTGACAATTCGCCGTTCTACCCTTTCTCGCAATTCTGGATCGGCGGCATCCACATCGGCGGGAGCGACTAACTGTAAAAAAACTCGTCTAGCGTCAATATTAGAGATAACACCCGCTTTGGCTAGATATTCTTGTCCAGAGTCCACCCTAACCCCGATCGCTTGTCCTTCCTCGATTAGAATCTGTTTAACTTTCTGCTCGGTTAAAATCACCCCACCGAGACTGACAACACATTTCACCAGAGCCTCGGTTAGTGCGCCTGTACCACCACGAGGGCGAGCCACCCCGGGGGAGTGACGCATCGCCATCGTCATCATCCCGGAGGTAATGCCTTTTTGGGAGGGAGGAGCGCCAATTTCTGCCGCTAGACGAGCCAGGGGTGCTTTGACAAATTCGCTCTCAAACCACTCATTGAGGACATCTTCGGGGGAAGTAATCATCGTGCGGATGAAGTCGAGCAGTTTCTTTTTCGAGCCGATCGCTTTCCAGACACTAGCTAAGGCACTAGAATTATAATTGCGGGCGATTCTGAGCAAATCTTGAGGCGGAGCGTTAAACCAAGGACCGATCGCATTCATCAACTGCGCCCAATAGTCGATAAACTGAAGGTAGCGATCGGCATCTCGCGGACAAAACTGGGCAATTGCGGCGTGAGTTTTTTCCAGAGAGCGATAGGAAAGAAAATATTGGCCAGAGGGATGGGGACAGAAAACGGTAGGATCGAAGAATAAATACTCTAATCCGTGGCGTTTTAGCTCCAATTCCTCAATTACTGGTCCTAAAAAGATAAATTCGTGATCGATCGCACAGAGATTAAACTTAAAATCGGGGGCTAGATCCGGGATAACCGCTTCTGTGGTAGCCGCTCCTCCCGGTACGCTACGCTGTTCGAGAAGGAGGACGCGATAACCGGCTTTGAGGAGATAGGCGGCACAAACTAAACCATTATGCCCGGCACCGATGAGGATGACATCGTAACTTTCCATGCAGTTTCAAAAATTCCTATTTTTAATTTTGCGCTTTTCTTGACCCTAATATGTTAAAAATAGTTAAAGATTGGCTGCTGTGAGCAAATTTCAGCGAGCAGTTATCAGTGAGCAGGTAGAAAACATTTAATTTTTCCTTTTTTTTATGAGTTCTGCGATTAAAGTTATTCAACCATCCGGTATTTTAGATGGCAACCAAGCCAGCGAATTTCGCCAAGAAATTGCCGAAGCCGTGCAGGGAGGTTCCGAGGTTATTATCGTTGATTTCAAGGATGTCACCTTTATGGACAGTTCTGGTTTAGGGGCGTTAGTTTTATCCTTAAAAACCGTGCGTTCTGCGGGGGGTAAACTATTGATCTGCTCGATTAATGAGCAGATAAAAATGTTATTTGAATTGACTGATATGGATCGAGTTTTTGAAATTTTTAATAACCGAGAAGAATTAGAACAAAAAATTTTAGGAAGTTAATCAGCGAAAATCCACCTGCATAATCGAAAGATCATCCTTAAAATTGCCATCAAATTGTAAAGCTTGAATTTTTTCAATAAAATTATCGAGATTTTTAGCCGAATTACCGTGATAATTTCGTAAAGATTGAATAAAGTTCTCCAGTCCCCACATCCTCCCATCAGCACAATCGATCTCGTAAATTCCATCACTAAAAAGATAAAGGCTACTGGGTAAATTCAGGGATTGAACCTGATTAATATATTCTGCTTCTAGAAACATCCCGATGGGAAAACCGGGGGCTTTCAGTCTGGTTTCAATCATCTGGCCAAAAGGTTTTTGAGTCAGGAGAACTGCTGGGGGATGACCGGCGCTGGCATAGGTTAACTGTTGTTGTTTCCGATCATAAATTCCGTACCAAATAGTAAAATATTTATCATTCTTAGGACTGATTTGATAAACTTGGTTTAACCCTTGTAAAACCTGATTAGGTTGATAGTAATTCACCTGACTTAAACCACGGGAACGGAGTAAATTAATTACCGAAAGGGAAGGTAAAGCCGCTCGTAAACCATGACCCGCCACATCTAAAAGATATAACATCAAATGGTCATTATCTAACCAATAATAATCAAAACCATCGCCCCCCAATCGACGAGAAGGAAGGAAGCGAAAATCGATAGCAAGTTTTGGAGAAATAAAAGGTTCTGGCAACAGCGATCGCACATAGTCCGCCGCCTCCGCTAACTCCATTTCTAGTAATTGTTTTTGTGCTTGCAGATCATGACTTAATTGATGCAAACGCATTCCCGCTCGCACCCGCGCTTTTAACTCATTAATTTCGATCGGTTTGCATAAAAAATCATCGGCCCCCGCATCCAATCCCTTCACCCGATCCTCCACCGATCCCAAAGAAGTTAAGAGGATAAAAAAAGTCGTTGACAGTTGGGGATTAAGCTTAATTTGCCGGCAAACTTGCAACCCATCGATCCCCGGCATCATCCAATCACAAATAATCATCGCCGGTTTTAGTTGCCTCGCTTGCTTTAATCCCTCTTCCCCATCACTGGCAACAAAAACCTCGTATTCCTTCTGCAAAGCTCGTCTCAGGAACGTTTGAATTACTCCATCATCATCAATTACTAGAATTCGTACCATCTTTTTTGTGACTTGACTACCTCAATCTTACTGCTTACCCCCGACCCCTAACAGATGACTTTGCTTATACCTCAAGATAAGATTAAATCCAGAATCGAGCTAACACATCAGTCATAGTTTGGGAAAAATGGTATAACTTCTAGCGTAAGGCATTGCAGAGGTAAACCGGGGGTGAAGATTTCTTTTCAGGTAGATAGCGATCTCAGGTCCTTAGATACCGTTTTAAAGTATTTTGAGCAACTTAAACCGGCGGGCATTCCCCAAAAAGACTGGCTCCAGTGTCAGCTTGCTCTTGCCGAAGGTTTTACCAATGCTGTCCGTCACGCTCACCGAAACCTCCCCCCCGAAATCCCGATCGAGATCGAGATCGAGATTGTTCCCCACCAGATGGAAATTCGCATCTGGGATCGGGGTTCCGTCTTCGATTTAGAGAGCTTTATCGAGAAAAATGTCCATCGTGACCGTATTTTATTAGGTCATGGGCAAGGACTGCCGATTCTCCAAAAAATCGCCGATCAACTCAGTTATACTCGCAGCGAAGATCAGCGCAACTGTCTATTAATTATTAAACAATTTTCCCGCCATGAATCCGATCGCACCCCTCGTTTCTCCTAGTTGGTTAGTGACTAATCTCGATCGCCCCGATCTGATGGTTATTGACTGTCGTTTTCAATTAAATGATCCCGATCTCGGTTATCAAGAGTATTTAGCCAATCACATTGAAAATTCCTTCTATTTACACCTAGATCGCGATTTATCGGCTCCCGTTGCCCGTCATGGCGGCCGTCATCCTTTACCGAATCCGCAGACGATAGCCGCTAAATTAAGCTCTTTAGGGGTGATTTCTGGTGAAACCCATGTCATCGCCTACGATTCCTCCCGTTTTGCCTTTGCCAGTCGTCTCTGGTGGTTATTACGTTATCTCGGCCATGAAAGAGTTAGCATTCTCGATGGAGGTTGGCAAAATTGGTTAAATGCCGGTTATCCCGTCTCTAATCAGATACCTGTGCCGAAAACCGGCGCTTTTCTCCCCCAAGTTCAAGAGGATTGGGTGGTGACGATCGAGGAGGTAAAAAGGCAAAAAGAGCAAGGGGGAGTGGTGTTAATTGATGCCAGGGAAAGCGATCGCTATCGGGGTGAAAGGGAACCGATCGATCCGATCGCCGGTCACATCGAGGGAGCGCTTAATTATCCCTGGTTGGAAGTCACCGATAGTCAGGGTTTTTGTCAACCCCAGGACCTGCAAACACAACGTTGGCAAGAGCGGCAAGGCGATCGAGAAATTATCCTCTACTGTGGTTCAGGAGTGACAGCCTGTGTTAATATCTTTTCCCTGACCCTAGCCGGATACGAGAATGTTAAGCTATATTCTGGAGGTTGGAGTGATTGGTGTTCCTACCTGATCTAACCGGCCTTGTTGATGCTCATCTATCGAGAAAGATTATCAAAATGACCTAATTACTGTACAATCCCCCTATTATCACTTTTAATTATTCCGAAACTATTATCTAATTTGTCTCCTCAGTGGGTGGGTGGAATTAAATATAAGATGAACGTAGGTTGGGCTTCGGCCGTGAGCTTTTGCCGAACGGTTGAAGCATGAAACCCAACGCCCGCATGGGTTACGCTACCGCTAACCCATCCTACAAATAATTGTGCCTCCCTACTTAGACAAAAAAGCTAATTTTTATTTTAGTTGCTATCTTTTTGCTCTCAAATCACCGCTATTCCTCAAAGAATAGTCGTTTTCCCCCGTAAAATTACTAAAAAGTAATTTTATAGTTAAACTCTATAAAAAATTAGGTATGTATTTTGTATGACAGAAGCCGGTCTGTGTCATTGTAATGGTGGCACCCGTCCGAAGGATCGCCTTTCGATTTTTGTGGATGGCAATAATATGTTTTATGCTCAACAAAAAAATGGTTGGTTTTTTGACCCGCGCAAGGTGTTAAATTACTTCACCAACGACCCGAATATTATGTTAATTAATGCCTTTTGGTACACGGGTTTAAAAGATTCCCAAGATCAAAGGGGTTTTCGCGATGCTTTAATTAGTTTGGGTTATACGGTGAGAACAAAAATTTTGAAAGAATATTATGATGATAGTTCCGGCCGTTTTTCCCAGAAAGCTAATTTAGACATCGAAATTGTCGTTGATATGTTTAATACCGTCGATCAATACGATCGAGTGATTTTATTTAGCGGTGATGGCGATTTTGAACGAGCGATCGAACTATTGCGCTCTAAAAATACTCATATTACCGTAGTTTCTACGGAAGGGATGATCGCTAGGGAATTGCGAAATGCCACCGATCGCTATATTGACCTGAATGATATTCGCAAAGATATCGAAAAAAGTGATTATTAATCGGCTGTTTTGTCTTTAAACCGGCCATTTATCCCCTTTTTCTTTATTGGTAGTCCTCACCCCAACCCTTCTCCCAGAAGGGGATAGGTGAGGCAATTAACCATCTCTTGTTTATTTTTCCTTGAGTCGAAAGAGTAAAAACTGATTGACCTGATTCGGATTAAAATTATCATCACTGACTAAAATCAAAGAGCGACTACCATCAGCTAATCTTGGACCGAGGGTCATTGCTTCTAAATTATCTAAATCAATCCCCAAAGTCCCTAAATCTAGTAATAATTTTTTCCGCAAGGGTTGCACCTGTAAAGCTTCTAATTCCCCCGGTATTCTGGCGATTTTCGAGGTATCCGTAGCACTCCCATTAACTACCTGAAATAGTTTCGCTCCAAAACCTTCTAAACCAAAAGTTCGCTCTAAACTGAGAAAATAACCCTCTTTTTCTAAAGCTAATAATTCCGTTAAACCGTAGGATCTCGCACCGCTGGGTGGCTCATCTAACACATACAATTGTTCCGATACTAACACAGGCGCACCAATCGGATCAATCACATAATGAAGAAGTCGCACTCTGAGATTTTCTTCCCTTTTTCCCGTGGGACTATCTTGAATTAAAGCACTTTCTGTGGCAGTAAACAAACGAAAAGGATCGTCTTTGAGGGTGCTGGTAATCCCTAAAGTTAAGGATTCAAACCCTAAATTATCCTGTATTCCTTTTTGATTGCTATCATCCGGTAAAAAGCGATTAGGAATTAACAAAGACTCCTTTAATTGTCCCTGCAAATCAAATTCAGCAATAAAAGGAGCAATTCCCTCTTTAACCGCACCTTCACTGGAAATAAACAAAGTTTGTCGGGGCGAAAAAGCGATACCTTCTGGGTCGATCGATCCCTTTGTAAAAGTTTCTCCCTTGCCATCTTTTAGGAACGTGACTGCCTCTAAATTCACTTTTTCGATTTTTTCACCATTTATCTGCAAACTAGCCCGATAAAAGCGGGCTGGAGCTTTCTGAGAACGATCATCACTGAGGAGATAAAAGCGGTTATTGGCCCGATCATAGGTAATTGCCGATAATCCCCCCACCCTTGTGTCTTGATAATCCGCTTGTGGTAATTGATATTCTCCCAAAAACTCGACCGAGAGGGGTAGAAACATTCGTTGTTCTGCCAAAACTTGTGGGGAGACACCACAGGCAGCCAGACTAAAGGTTACAATCAAACTAGCAATTAAACCCAAAATTGGGAAACGAAAATTTTCGGCAGTCAGTCTCTTATAGAATCGATCGATCACAAAATATCACCCTCTACTACGCTCTTATCAATCTATTATGCTACGTTTTTCTCTCAGTTTATGGCTCTGTTTGATCGGTACTTCCCTTCCTCTCCTAGCACAAACAGAAACCCCTGCACCCAATCCCCTCGAAACTCCCCTAAAAAGTCCTTTATTACCCGGAATCGATCGCCCTTTAACTCCCTTGGAGCGTCGTCAACTGTTATTATACATCGAGCAACGGGATGCTGAAGCTCAAGCTAAATACGATGCGGGATTAAATGAGGAAGCTTTTCCCATCTGGTATGAAGTGATTAAATTAAATCGTTATTTAGGAGCAAAAGAAGAAGTAAAATCTTTGGGAAAAGTGGGGTTAGCAGCTTGGAATCGAGATCGAACCGAGGATGTTAAATTAATTACGGCTCGTTTAAAAACTGTGCAGCAAAACGCAGAAACTAACCAGACAATGGACGGGGAATTATTAGCATTACTAGGTACATCCTATCAACAGTTACGAGCTTTTAATGAGGCGATAATCATCTATGATCAAATCCTAGCTAATGCCAGAAAATCAGGGGATAATGCGGCAGTAGAAGCAACTTTAAATCAACTTGGTCAAATTCATTTATCCCGTTTTGATTATCAAAAAGCCGCCCCAGTTTATGAAGAATTATTAACTATTTCTAAGGCCCAGAATAATTCTCTAACTCAAGGAATCTATCTGCAAAGACTAGCAGAAATTTATCGAGAATCTTTGCAACCAGCTAATGCAGTAAAAATTAAAGAAGAAATAGCTGAAACCCAGATCAGAAATCAGCAAATACAGTTAATTCCCGATCTAAAAATTCAAATTGGTTTAGATTATCAAGCTTTAAAAGATGCAAATAAAGCCAGCCAAAACTTTCAAGAAGCCTATTCTCTCGCTTTTGCTTTACAACAGTACGGCACCGCAGGAGAAGCTTTAAATAAATTAGCAGAACTTTATAAAAGTTATCAACAGGTAGATTATGCTTTACAAATCTATCAAGAATTAATTAAAATCCATGAATTGGGTTATAATTACTACGGTTTAATGAACACCTACGATCAAATCGGTCAAATTTATCTAGAGAGAAAAAATTATCGCCAAGCTTTACTCGCTTTCCAAAAAGGTGCGGAATTAGCCCAAGCTATCCGTTATCGTGAACAATATTTTCAAACCCAAATCACCCAAATTAATCAAGCGATAAATAATCCTGAACAGTGATCTTTAAGTCTTTGAATAGTTAACTAATGGACAGAGAAATGGGGGAATGGGGAAATGGGGGAATGGGGGAATTCAACTAAAACCCTAAAACCCCAACACCCTAAAACCCCAACACCATAAAACCCTAAAACCCTAAAACCCCAACACCCTAACACGCAAAACCAAACCCACCAATGGAAAATTCCTATTCTCAATTAACCGAAGACCTGCGGAAATTGCTGCAACATTTGCCCCACTTAAAAGATAGCAAATGGATTCAAAGATCTCTAGAAGCAATAGTCAGAATTGCCGAGGAGGAAATCGATCGCCTGGATTGGAAAATTTTAACCTACGCGATCGAAGATCTAGAAAAGGGATTTCAGGTATTTTACCCCTACCGTCACATTCGTAAACTGACCATTTTTGGCTCGGCACGCATCAAACCCGAGAGCAGTGAATACCGTCTCGCAGTAGAGTTCGCGCGCTGTATCAGTCAATACGGTTTTATGGTGTTAACCGGTGCTGGGGGTGGTATCATGCAAGCGGGGAATGAAGGCGCTGGACGGGAAAATTCCTTCGGATTAAACATTCAACTACCCTTTGAACAGGGGGCTAATCCCTACATCATAAATGATGCCAAATTAATCGACTTTAAATATTTCTTTACTAGAAAACTATTTTTTCTGCGGGAAAGTGACGCAGTAGCTTTATTCCCCGGTGGTTTTGGCACCCAAGATGAGGCCTTTGAAACCCTTACCCTCTGTCAAACCGGTAAATATGGACCTGCACCCCTAGTATTAATTGATGAGCCTGATGGGGATTACTGGCAAACTTGGCAAGCACAAATTAGTGAAAATCTGCAAAAAAGAGGACTGATATCCGCCGAAGATCGGAATTTTTATACAATTACCAACGATCTAGACCACGCTTGTCAAACAATTCGCCACTTTTATCGGGTGTATCACTCCAGCCGTTTTGTGGGAGAATCCTTGGTTATTCGTCTTAATCACGAACTAAGCGGGGAACAGATCGAACAAATTAACCAAAACTTCGGCGATATCCTAGTTAAGGGTAAAATCGCACCTAGTCAAATTCTAGAACGGGAGAATCGGGATTCCAGCCACCATTTACCCCGTCTAGTTTTTTACTTTAATGGCAAGAGCTACGGACGCTTGTATCAATTAATTGATCACATCAACGATTTGAGTCCTGTAGTTGCCCTAGAAGAGCATCCCGAGAGAAAATAAACCCTAGGCCAGAGTTTCCGGACAGTATCCTAAACCCTTAGTAAATTGTTGCCGAAAAGCCTCTATATCTTGCTGATCTGGGGTACCATGGGACACGATCGCCACTTGGTAACGACGCATGACATCAATAGGAGATTGTCCCGTTTCCAAACTCCAAAAAACCATCTGGAGACGCATTTCTGGTTGATAGGGAATCCCTAACTCATTCATGTAGGCGCGAAAATCCCCGTGTTGGCAAGGAGTAAGCATTTGATTAAACTTTACCTTGACCACCCAACCGTTAATCTGATGAATGACCGTCATGACGGAGGAGGGTAGATGAGTCATCGATCGCAGATATTCGGTGACTCGTAGCGTTAAACTAGCGTTAGCAAGAAAATAGAGATAGTCCATATTGGCCGCTGGGATGTTGGCTAACAGTCACGATTAGTGTTATATCTCTAGTCTGACGATAAATCGTTCCAGATACCAAGGGGAGAAATCCCCGATTTAGTGAAGTTCGCCCGGGTAGAATTACCCAACTTTTGCGAAGATCTTTATAATGACAATGACGATGACCCCCGATCAATTACTCTCTAGCTACGATTATCACCTTCCCCCGGAGTTAATTGCCCAAAATCCCGCCGAACCCCGGGACAGTTCCCGTCTTTTGGTGGTAGATTCTCCCAATAGTCATAATTTAACTATTTTTCGGGATTTACCCACTTGCCTAGAGTCGGGGGATTTGCTGGTTTTCAACGATACCCGCGTGATTCCGGCCCGTTTATTTGGCCGTAAAGTCACCGGCGCCCCCGTAGAGATACTACTATTAGAAGAACAAGATGATCATCTTTGGTTATCCCTAGTCAAACCGGGAAAACGCTTTAAAGTCGGTTCAGAAGTCCTTTTTTATCCGAAAACAGGGCGAACGGAAGACCAAGCAAAATTATGGTTAGCGAAAGTAATCGATCGAGATTTGAACACCAGTGGTCGTCTGCTGGAATTTCAGCGTCATCCCGGGCGCAGTTTTTGGGATATGTTGGAGGGGTACGGTCATATTCCTTTTCCCCCCTACGTCACCGAATCAGAGGCGGAAGAAGACCGTTATCAAACAGTTTACGGTGATAAACAGGGTTCTGTGGCCGCTCCCACGGCCGGACTACATTTTACTCCCGAATTATTCCATAAGCTCGCCCAGAATGGTATAGATACTGCCTACATCACCCTTCATGTGGGAGTGGGGACTTTTCGTCCCGTGGAAGTGGAAAATATTACAGAACACCTAATGCACCAAGAATTTTTGCAGATTTCCGCCGAAACTGCCGAAAAAATCGCCCAAACAAAAGCTAGAGGTGGCCGGGTTGTCGCCGTGGGAACCACGGTAGCTCGTGCCGTGGAAGGGGCAATTAAAGAAACTAAGAGCGATAAATTAACCGCTTTTCAGGGAAAAACCAATTTATTTGTCTATCCGGGTTATCAATGGCGGGTTATCGACGGCATGATCACTAATTTTCACCTACCCAAGTCCAGTTTGATGATGTTAGTCAGTGCCTTAATCGGACGGGAAAGACTACTGGCATTGTATCAGGAAGCTATCCAAGAGCGTTTCCGTTTCTATTCCTTCGGTGACGCTATGTTAATCCTACCCAGCGCTCGCAGCAGTAATCAGTAATCAGGGGATTATTTCTATTTATTCTCCCCACACCCCACTTCCCACTTCCCAACTAAAAAAGGGAAAGAGCTTGGCTCTTCCCTTTTTTTATAGTTTATTCAAGATGATTGTAGATGCACAGCAATCGAGGCTGAGATTACATTAAGCCTAACTGAGCAAGGATGCCTTTGTGGGTTAAGTATTCCGTAGCTACGCCAATAACGAAACCGAGCATGGCTAAACGACCATTCCAGTTTTCAGCGAAAGCGGTGAAACCGAGTTTGTTTTCTTGCTTATCCATGGTGAATTGCCTTCCTATAAGAAAATTGCGTTTAAGTCAAGTGCTTGATATTTAATGTAACATAACTTCCCAAACTATGCAACATTTATTTACATAAATTTTATTAATGTTGACCATAAACTTTTATGGGGGTAGGGTCAAGGGTGGGCAATGGCGGCCGAAAATCAGGTCTTCCCTTAGTTCTAGGACTAAATAACGGTTTTCCCATCCCTGACCGAAAAAGATTACAATCAAGCGAAAGGTCAAGAATCGATCGCCATCGAGCGAGGAGTGAATATGCGTGCCTTACTGATTTATCCCGTTTTTCCGCCGACTTTCTGGTCCTATAACAAAATTCTGGAATTAGTCGATCGCAAAGTCTTACTTCCTCCTCTGGGTATGGTGACGGTGGCGGCGATTTTACCGCAGGAATGGGAATTTAAACTGGTCGATCGCAATATTCGGGCAGTGACAGAAGCAGAATGGGACTGGGCCGAAATAGTGATTCTTTCCGGCATGATTGTCCAACGTCAAGATTTAATCGAGCAAATTCACGAAGCCAAACAACGGGGTAAACTGGTGGCCGTGGGTGGTCCCTATCCCACTTCTATCCCCCACGAAGTTGCTGAGGCCGATTTTCTGATTCTCGATGAGGGAGAAATCACCATCCCGATGTTTGTGGAAGCATTGGCAAAAGGAGAAACTAAAGGTGTTTTCCGCACCACAGAAAAACCCGATGTGACAATTACCCCGATCCCCCGCTACGATCTGCTCGATTTTGAAGCTTATGATTCCATGTCGGTGCAGTTTTCGCGGGGCTGTCCCTTCCAGTGCGAATTTTGCGATATTATCGTTCTCTACGGTCGTAAACCCCGCACCAAAGCCCCCGCACAATTATTAAAAGAATTAGATTATCTCTACGAATTAGGTTGGCGCCGGGGCGTGTTCATGGTGGATGATAATTTTATCGGTAACAAGCGCAACGTTAAATTACTTCTCAAAGAATTAAAGGTTTGGCAAGAAGAACACCAGTATCCTTTCCGGTTTAACACGGAAGCGTCGGTGGATTTAGCCGCCGATCCCGAATTAATGGAAATGATGGTCGATTGTTATTTTGATGCGGTCTTTTTAGGTATTGAAACCCCCGACGAAGAAAGTTTACAATTAACCAAAAAATTCCAAAATACCCGCAGTTCCTTAACTGAGACGGTAGAAAAGATTATTAAAGCCGGATTGCGTCCCATGGCGGGATTTATCATCGGTTTTGATGGCGAGAAAAAAGGAGCGGCCGATCGCATCATTAATTTTGTCGAAGAAGCGGCCATTCCTACGGCTCTATTTGGAATGTTACAAGCTTTACCGAATACCGCCCTATGGACTCGCTTGGAAAAAGAAGGACGACTACGATTAACGGGGAAACAGGACATTAACCAAAGTACCCTGATGAATTTCGTTCCCACCCGGCCGATCGAAGATATTGCCACAGAATATATTGAAGCCTTCTGGACATTGTACGATCCGGAGGTATTTCTCGATCGCACCTATCGCTGTTTCCTGAAATTAGGCGCACCTAAAGCTAAACCTGCCTTTAAACTGCCTCGCCGGGCCGATCTCTATGCCCTAGCGGTAATTATCTGGCGACAGGGCTTTAAACGTTCCACTCGCTGGAAATTCTGGCAGAATTTATTCGGTATCTTGCGCCATAATCCCGCCAATGCCGAACACTATATCACTGTCTGCGCCCACAACGAGCATTTCCTAGAATACCGTCAGATTGTTCGGGATGAAATTATGGCACAATTAGCCGAATTCCAACGCCAAGAGGCATTAACATCGGAAAAAACAGCTATAGCGGCCTAATTATGCAGAGGATGGGTAAATAAACCCATCCTTAATATTTTCTGTCCTGATGGTGGACGATCGATAAATCAATAATATTCCTATTTTCTGGTTAAAAATTCCCTCAATCTCTGCCAAAGCAATTCAGTATAAATTCTTAATTTTCTAGATATAATTACATTTTTTCCCTAAAATGTTAGCTTGAATACTGAATAAATCGTAAAATCTTGATAAAGCCAGTATTTTTAGCTCCTTAACCCTATAAATCAAGGGAAAGTCAATGATTACTCGTCAAGAACTTAAGAAACTACAATCCCTAACTCAAATACCCGCTCTTTCCATTCTCTTACCCACCCATCGCACCTCACCGGATAACAAACAAGACCCTATTCTCGTTAAAAATTTGGTCGATGAAGCAAAGCACCGATTATCGGAAGAATTCTCTAAACGTGAAATCGAACCTTTGTTCGATCGCCTCGATAGTCTAGTGGCTGAAATAGATTATCCTTATACTCTAGATGGATTAGCTCTCTACATTGGCCCGGATATTGCCAAGCTTTATAACCTGCCTTTTTCTGTTCAGACAAGAGTTATCATCGATAAAACCTTTGCTACACGGGATTTAGTTTATGGATTACATCGAGAACAACCCTATTGGCTGTTACTATTAAGTCAGGGTTCTACTCGTTTAATCTCCGGTACAGGAGAAACTCTCGAAGAAATTCGCGATCAGAATTTTCCCCTAGAAATGACCGGACCTGGGGCCACCTCACCACTGCCTTTTGATGCCGATACCAGTTATCTAGATGATAGAATCCGGCGATTTTTCCAACAGGTAGATAATGCTCTGGGTGAATACATTGATGATTCTTCCCCTTTGATTGTGGGTGGAGTGGTTCGTCAAATTTCCTTCTTTCAAGAAGTTTCACAGTACACATCAGCAATTGTTGGCACTTTAACTGGCAATTTTGACAAAACCTCACTGTCAGAATTAATGCCACAGGTATTGCCGATTATGCACTCAGTGCGTCAGACTCAAAAAACTGAAGCTCTGCAAGCTTTAGATGCGGCAGTCAGCGCTCAAAAAGTTATCTCTACCCTGGGAGAAGTGTGGCGTTTAGCGCAGGAAGGTCGAGGAAAATTGTTATTAGTAGAGAAAAATTACCATTTACCCGCAGTTTTAGGCGAAAACGGTGATTTAGTGTTGGTGGAAAATGTCGGTGGTACGGAGGTAATCGATGATGCAGTGGATGAAATTATCGAAGCGGTATTGGCCAAGGGAGGACGTGTAGCTTTAGTCGAGGAGGATTCCTTGAACGATTACCAAAAAATCGCCTTGATTTTACGTTATTAGACCTAAGACTCCGTTTCACAAGCACCAATACTAACCCATTGACTAGATCCATCAGACCAGTATTCTTTTTTCCAGATGGGGGCATTATGCTTGAGAGTATCAATAGCATAACGACAGGCTGCGAAAGCTTCCCCCCGATGGGGACAACCCACCGCTACTAAGACGCTAATTTCCCCGATTTTGAGCTTACCAGTGCGATGGTGAATGACAACTCGATTGGTGTCGGGCCAGGTTTGCCGAATTTGCCGAGCAATTTGCCGGAAAACTTCCATCGCCATGGGTTCGTAGGCCTGATAATCAAGATAAATAACCGGTTTGCCGTCGGTTTGCTCCCGTACAGTACCACTCATTAGTACAATAGCACCATTAGCCCCATCATCGGCTAATTGATATACTTCCTGCAAAGATAAGGGAGCAAAACTGATGCGAAAACTATCTTGAGTCATGGATGGGGTGTGGGGGAATTATGAATTATGAATTATGAATTATGAAGTGGGGTGTGGGGAGAACAAAGCTGCCTTTTGCCTTTTGTATTCTGACGACCGTATCCTGACGGCCGAGAGCTATATTAATCGAGGGTGCGACGAATTTGGATACAACACCATTCTTGACGTTTCCACAGGGCAGCCACTGTCCAGCCGTGGCGTTCTAAAATACTTGTAACTGCTTGTGCTTGGGTGAAGAGGATGCCGCTTAAAATTCCCCAAGTGGTGGGTTTTGCTAGAAGGGTAATTTCCGGCATTAAAGCGATAATTGTCTCGGCTAAAATATTACAAACGATGCCATCAACACCGTCGGGAATTAATTCTAATAACTCCTCGACACTGCCCTGATTAACAGCTAAATTTTCGGGGTTAATCCCGTTGAGATGGCGATTACTGTGGGTCGCACTCACCGCCAGCGGATCTATATCAACAGCATAAACTTTTTTAGCCCCCAATAAAATCGCCCCGATCGCCAGTATGCCGGAACCACAACCGATATCGGCGATAATTCTATTCTCTGGATGGCTACTTAAACGCATTTCTAGGGATTCTAGACATAATTGCGTGGTGGGGTGCGTTCCTGTGCCGAAAGCGGAACCGGGGTCAATTTTAATCACCAATCTCCGGTTATTTTCCGGGGGATTTAACCAAGCGGGACAGATCAAAAAGCGATCGCCAATCTCGCTAATTTGCCAATGTTGTTTCCAACTGCTGGCCCAGTCTTCCTCGTCCATTAACTGCCAACTGGTGACAGGTTCGGGAAAACCTAAAATCAAAGCATCTTGCTTTAACCAGAGGTTTAGTGCCTCTAAATCAGGCAATTGCGCTTTAATTTCTGGTATATAGGCCTTAACCTCCAAAGAGGATTGTTTTTTAGCAGTGGCCGTTCCCGAACAGCCAAAATTTTCCAGTCTCCAGAAAACCGTTTCTTCGAGACTAGGTTCGCACAAAACCGTAATTTCCCACCAACTATTAGACATATATCAGTTATCAGGAATCAGTTATCAGATTTGGGTTTTCAGTCAACAGTAATAAGTGGCAAGTGCGGAGCTTTCCTTTCACTGATTACTGTTTACCGATAACTGATAACTGATTTAACCTAGAGTTTCACTGTGTAAGCATCGCGGATACCGGGGACTTTAGTAATTTCCGAGAGCAGACCTTCCGGTAGAGGATCATCGAGACTCAGGGCCATAACCGCATCACCGCGAATAATTTTGCGTCCTACCTGCATACTGGCGATATTGACATTAAAACTGCCTAAAAGTGCGCCAATTTTGCCGATAATACCGGGCATATCCTGGTGAAGGGTGAATAACATATGATTACTCGGTGGCACGTTAATGGGGAACTCATCGAGGTCAGTAATGCGGATTTCTCCCGTACTTAACAGCGCTCCGGTGACTGAATGGGTCCCCATGGAACCATTAGCTTCCAAATGAATCGATCCCGAATAGTCGCGGGTGGAAGCATCCCGGGTTTCGATTACCCGGATACCGCGTTCCTTAGCTTCGATCGCCGCATTAACATAGTTTACCCGTTCCCGGAGAGCTTGGGAAAGTAAACCCTTAATTGCCGCTACCACCAGAGGTTGACTGTCTTTAGTGGCCAATTCTCCCTGTAAACGGACATTTAACGAGTCACAGCGACCTCCTGCCAACTGACTGACGAGATTCCCCATAGTTTCCGCTAATTGCAGGTAAGGGCGCAGTTTTTCCATAACATCGGGAGTTAGTCCAGGGATATTAACGGCCGAACGCGCTGGCAAACCGAGGAGGACATCGCGAATTTGTTCGGCCACATCAACAGCTACACCCACCTGTGCTTCCGTAGTGGAGGCACCTAGGTGGGGAGTGAGGATGACGTTAGACAATTCTCTTAATCTAGATTCGCCTAAAGGTTCCTGTTCAAATACATCCAAGGCTGCCCCAGCAATTCTACCAGATTCGAGGGCTTCAATTAAAGCCAACTCGTCGATAATGCCGCCTCTGGAACAGTTAATGATGCGGACCGTGGGTTTCATCTTAGCTATGGTTTCCTGACCGATGAGATGCTGGGTTTCGGCGGTTTTCGGGACGTGGAGGGTGATAAAATCGGACTCGGCAAAGAGTAGATCCAGATCCACCAGGGTGCAACCGAGTTGATCGGCGCGTTCTTTGGAAATAAAGGGATCGTAGGCGAGAATTTTCATGCCTAGGGATCTAGCTACTTTGGCGACGTGGGAGCCAATTTTACCTAAACCGACGACTCCTAGGTTTTTTTTATAAACTTCTGTGCCGATAAAGCGATTTCTTTCCCATTTATTCGCTTTTACCGACTGATTGGCATCGGGAATATGACGGGAGAGGGATAACATCATGGCCAAGGCGTGTTCGGCAGCGGCGATCGTGTTACCTTCGGGAGAGTTAACGACAATAATCCCCTGACGAGTGGCCGCAGGAACATCGATATTATCGACTCCTACCCCCGCGCGGCCGATAATTTGCAGTTTGCTGCCCGCTTCGACGATTTCTTTGGTGACGCGGGTACTGGAACGGAGCATCAGCGCGTCGTATTCGGGGATAATTTGAATGATTTCCTCGGCGGATAGTCCTGTTTTCACGTCCACTTGGGCAACCTGTGACAGAATTTCTACTCCTACCGGATCGATCGAATCGGATACCAGAACTTTGGCCATAATCTTTATAACGTGCTTTTTTCAGTCTACGGGCAAATGCTAGACCAATATTGGTATCTAGCCGCAATAGCCCATTTTAGAAGCAAAGGGTGCAGTCTATGGCAAAATTAGCGAAAAGATTTTAGGTTGTCATTCTTAATTGTCGTCCATAGGGTTGATGTCAGCCTCTTGCCGTTGTCACTGAGATATGGCTAATACTAAATCCAGTTATTAAAAACTGATTATTTATTCTCCGTTTTGCCTTTTGCATGAGTAGAAAACGGGTTTCTCCGAGAAACCCGTTTTCTGTACGTTACTCAGAGTTTTTCGCTTCTTTTTCTAAGGCTTTTTCTAGGGATGCCATTGCTTCTGTTTGAAAATTTCTAAGTAGCTGGTTATAATTAAATTAAGAATGGATTTTAGGTTCGATCCCCCCTGCCCCCCTTGATAAGGGGGGTGCTGATCTCCCCTTATCAAGGGGGGTTTCTGATAATTTTTAAGCCCTACCTACTTATCATGTTCACATAGTAGATAAAAAGCCAAAAACCTCCGTTATATTTAACGGAGGCTGGTTAATTAATTAACAATTTTTTGCTACAATTTCGCCCCACATTCAGGACAGAATTTATTATTCCAACTGTTAACTGCACCGCAACTGGGACAATCGAGCATTTCACAATCCTTGGCGACAATTTTCGGTAAACCAATCATACGCGCATTACTTTGACCGGGGGCAACCATGGGATAACAATTTTCGTCTCTAGCAACGATCGCATTGACCAAAACTGGACCATCATGGGCCAACATTTCGGCGATTTTTGCGGCTAATTCCTCTCGATGGCGAATAGTAATCCCTTTAATGCCGTAAGCTTGGGCTAACAGTTCTAAATCTGGCATTCCCACTTCCATATTGGAATTAGAATAACGTTCCCCATAGAAAGCTTCTTGCCATTGACGTACCATACCCTGCCAACCATTATTAATAACAATTGTCTTGGCATGAATATTAAATTGGGTTAGAGTCCCTAATTCCTGTAGATTCATTTGGAAACTGGCATCACCACTAATACAGATGACCTCCTCATCGGCAATGGCCACCTTGGCCCCCATCGCAGCTGGTAAACCGAAACCCATTGTCCCCAATCCCGCGCTAGAAATCCAACGTCGGGGACCATTTTTGAGGAATTGGGCCGCCCACATCTGATGCTGGCCCACATCGGTGGTGTAGTAGGCGTGGGGTGCTTGACGGCCCACCTCAACGATTACTTCTTGGGGGGAAAGTTTGCCTTCTGGTCGAGGTACTTGCAGGGGATAATCTTGCCGCCAGCGCTCGATCTTGGCTAACCAAGCTTGGCTGCGATCGGGATTAGTAGGATAATCAAATTCTCTGGCTTTGTGGAGTATTTGTTCTAAAACTACCCGCACATCCCCGACAATCGGCACATCAGGGGCGCGATTTTTGCCCACTTCTGCCGGGTCGATATCCACATGGATTACCTTAGCTTTCGAGGCGAATTCGTCCAATTTCCCCGTTACTCGGTCATCAAAACGAGCGCCGACTGCAATTAATAAATCACACTCGGTCACGGCAAAATTAGCGTAGGCAGTGCCGTGCATTCCTAACATTCCCACCGAGAGGGGATGATGTTCATCAAAAGCACCGATCCCCATTAACGTGGTGGTGACGGGTAACTGAAAACGCTCGGCAAACTCGGCGATTTGGGCGTGGGCATTAGCTGCGATCGCACCTCCGCCAACGTACAGTAAAGGTTTTTCGGCGGTTTCCAAGAGGTGTAAAGCGGCCTCGATTTGACGGCGATTGCCCTTAACCGTGGGACGATAACCGGTTAGTTTCACATCTCCCGGTTCGACGGGGATATAATCACATAGTTCTAAACCGACATCTTTGGGAATATCGACTAAAACCGGTCCCGGTCGTCCTGTACTGGCGATATGGAAGGCTTCTGCGACAATTCTCGCTACTTCGCTGGCATTTCTAGCCACATAGGAATGTTTAACAATCGGGAGAGTAATGCCATAAATATCGGTTTCTTGGAAAGCATCGGAACCGATGGCTGCCCGACTCACCTGACCGGTGATAATTACCATCGGGATGGAGTCCATGTGTGCGTTAGCGATGCCTGTTACCAAATTGGTCGCCCCGGGGCCGGAAGTACCGAAACAGACTCCCACTTTGCCGGTGGCCCTAGCGTAGGCATCGGCAGCATGGGCGGCCGCTTGTTCGTGGCGCACTAAGATATGTTGTAATTCTCCCCGTTCTTCAAAGCGGTAGAGTTCGTCATAGATGGGCAGGATCGCACCACCGGGATAACCGAAGATGTGCTTAACACCATGACGTTTGAGACTGTCCATCAAGGCATAAGCACCAGAACAACGCTGGGAAACCGTTGTTAAAGAGTCATTGGGCTTGGGAAGTGATGAAACCACAGGGCAAACCGTCCAATTTCTAACTAGAGGGATAATTGCGATTCTGTTGCCTAGGATGCAACTTGAAAAATAGCAAAATTGATAACCTTATACATTTAGTGTATTCTATCTGACCTTTTTGGCCGCAGTTTTTTTTCTTTTTGCATCTTACCTATGCAATATCTGGGGTGTGGGTTTTGGCCGTGAGCTTAGACTTCGACCTCCCGTCTCCTGTCCTGATGATTTGGGATTAAAACTGAAAAAAGTGCATTAATTGGGAGATTTCCTGAGCGTCTAGGGATAAACGCCCTTTAAAATCCACAATATTCTTAAATAATCCCTGTTCTTCTCTATTTTTAATAATGGCAGCTGCTAAATTATCGCTGATCAGGGGTAGGGTGATTAACTGCTCGATCGAGGCGGTGTTAGGATTGATTTTAGGGGGTGCGAGGTGACTTTCCAGGCTATAGTAGGCAAATTCTAGAATCGGTTCCCAAGCTTTCAATCTAGCCACAGGAAAACTCAAAGCAGCCGCTAGATCTTCCAGACAAAGCAATTCTACCCCCATACCCAACAATTCCACCAACATCCGCGCTTGATGGATGGATATCCCCGGCAATCGCAGCCAATCATCCACACCCGCTTGACTGACATTAATTTTAATGCCCAATTGTGCCGCCATAGCGATCTCATCGAGGGAACGAAAGCGATAATAGGGATCATTGCTAATTTTGGCTTTTAAAGGGTTAAAAGTGCGTCCTAACCAGTTTTGCGGTGTCATTATAGTAATTGTCGCCGTTTTTCTTCAAATTCGTACTCAGAAATCAATCCTTCTTGCCGGAGGCGCTCTAATTCCCTTAAAGCTGCCCCGATCGCCTCTACTTGTTTAGGCTCTAAACTGGGGACAGTGGCAGCAGCGGTGGCAGTGGGAAAATAGTTAGCCAAAAATTGGTTATCTTGGATTAAATACCACACCGCATCGATCGCGCAAGCCACCCAGGGAATCGGAGTTTGCCAAAGGAGAAGATAAATAATTCCCCAGAGAGGTTGACCGAGATAGAATTTATGAATACCGGCGATAGGAAAGGGTAAAGCGAGAATACTACCGATAAAAGCCAAAAAAATCGCTAATTTACGGCTTTTGGGCTTACTTAATAATTTTTCCACCAGAAGCATGAGACCTGTTCGAGATTGATTTTAGCCTGATCTGGACTTTCTATCCTAAAATACTCTTTGGTTCTCAGTAGGGAGACACAATTATTTGTAGGATGGGTTAGCGGTAGCGTAACATAATCTGGCGTTGGGTTTCATGCTTCAACCGTTCGGCTGAGCTCACGGCCGAAGCCCAACCTACGTTCATCTTATATTTAATTCCACTCACCCACTTAACATAGGGATAAGCCATGACTAGCAGAATCAAGGAAATCTTTCAAACAGGACAACCGGATCAATCCGTCACCGTGCAGGGTTGGGTGAGAACAAAACGAGAATTAAAAGAATTTACTTTCCTGGAAGTTAATGATGGCTCATCCCTGGCCAACTTACAAGTTATCCTCGAATCGACTTTACCCGATTATGAAAATGTACTAAAGACAATTAGTACAGGAACGGCGATCGCTGTTTCGGGAAATTTGGTTCCTTCCCCGGGTAAAGGGCAAAATATCGAGTTAAAAGCGGCCGAAATCACCCTTTATGGTGACTGTCCTGCGGATTACCCCCTACAAAAGAAACGTCATTCCTTTGAATTTCTGAGAACTATTGCCCATCTGCGAGCAAGAACCAACACCCTAGGAGCAGTAATGCGGGTTAGAAACGCTTGCTCTACCGCTATTCACAGTTTTTTCCAAGAAAAGGGCTTTATTTGGGTACATACTCCCATTATTACCGCTAACGACTGCGAAGGTGCAGGAGAATTATTTACTGTCACCAGTTTAGACTTAAAAAAACCCGCCAATTTTGCCGAGGATTTCTTTGGTAAACGGGCCTATTTAACCGTCAGTGGACAATTACAAGCGGAAGTAATGGCCATGGCTTTATCTAATGTTTACACTTTTGGACCGACTTTTCGCGCCGAAAATTCTAATACTTCCCGTCATCTGGCCGAGTTTTGGATGGTGGAACCGGAAATGGCTTTTTGTGATCTGGAAGGGGATCAGGATTTAGCGGAAGCTTTTCTCAAACATATCTTTAAATTCGTTTTAGAAAATTGCCCCGAAGATTTGCAGTTTTTTAACGAACGTATCGATAAAACGGTGTTAAGTACGGCCGAGAATATCGTTAATAGTGAGTTTGGCCGGATTACCTATAGCGAAGCGATCGAGTTATTAGAAAAAGCCGATCGTCAGTTCGAGTTTCCCGTAGAATGGGGCGTAGATCTACAGTCAGAACACGAACGTTATCTAGCGGAGGAACTATTTAAAAAACCCGTGATTGTCACCAATTATCCCAAGACAATCAAAGCTTTTTATATGCGTCTAGATGACAATAATAAAACCGTGTCCGCTATGGATATTTTAGCGCCCAAAATCGGCGAAATTATCGGCGGTTCCCAACGGGAAGAACGATTAGATGTATTAATCCAAAGAATGCAGGAACAGGGAATGAATCCCGATGATTTGTGGTGGTATTTAGATCTGCGTCGCTACGGTTCCGTTCCCCACGCTGGTTTTGGTTTAGGATTCGAGCGTCTGGTACAATTCATGACGGGAATGACCAATATTCGCGATGTGATTCCTTTCCCCCGTACCCCTTTAAGTGCCGACTTTTAGGTTGATGTCTAGAACCCACGGGAGAAAGGTTGTAATCCTCAAGCTTTCAGCACTAATTTGCTTGGTCTTTGGAAACTTGTACAACTTTATTGTACAAGTCCAAGCTCTTGAACTCCCCAAAAACCCCAAAATCTCGATCGCTAGTTAGGGAGAGAAATATAAAGATTTATTAAATTGTAGCTTAGGCTACAGTCTTAGAGTCGGAAATGTGTACTGTTTAACTGTCCTTCTTCTGTCTTGGGTTGGGCTATCCCTTAACCCAAGCTGCGAGGGGGAACGTACTACGTTCCTTGTCCCCTTCCTCCTGTAGCAGTTCTTGACGGGTTTGTCTGAGTTTAGCCTGATTGATAATGATAGCGAGCTTGTAAAAAATAAACTTTATTTCCTGTGACTTTATAAACTAAACGATGCTCTAAGTCGATCCGTCGTGACCAAGTATCGGCAGCAATATACTTAAGAGGTTCGGGTTTACCCAATCCTGTAAACGGATCGCCATCCAAAATATCTGCCACTAAGTCTAAAATTTTATCGCCTTTTTTCGGTTCGTTCCGATACCACCAAGCTAAATCTGCTTTGAAATCAGGACTAAAAACGGGCAAATAACCATGAATAGGATTATTTTTAGGTTTATCTTGCTTATTTTCTCTTTTAGGACTCAATTCCTAACTCCCCTTTCAATTCAGCTAATGTTTGAGGAGTTGCATCTTCTGTCTGGGTCCATGCTAAAGAGCGAAATAAGCGTTGGGCATTTTCTGGCGATCGCAATAAATAAACACACTCTAATAAACTGGAAAGCTCATCTTCAGCAATTAACGCCACATTTTTCTGATTGCGACGCTTAATGACGATAATTTGAGATTCGTCACACACCTGATCCAAGATACTGGCTAAATTCATTCTCGCCTGAGAGTAGGTGGTTTCTTTGCTTAACATGATTTTTAGGGGAGACTTGTACAACTTTATTGTACAATTCCACGCTCTTGAACTCCCCAAAAACCCCAAAATCTGAAGGGAGGAGAATATAAAGATTTATTAAATTGTAGCTTTTGATACAGTTGTGGGGGGGGGAATGTGTATTGTTCTACTATCTGCCTTGTGTCTTGGGTTGGGTTGTTGCTTGACCTGGCTACGAGGGGGCGATCGCACTTTGAGGAGATACATTGATGAAAACAAGTGTAATATACATAACGGCTGTATTAACTTTATTGGGACTAACTGTGTCTCGAGAAGCTAAAACATTTAACTTAAGTGAAAACAAAGACTTTTTAATAGCTCAATCTGGTCAAGTATATAAGTGTATAAATGATCATGACAGATTTTCGATAGTGCCAGGTATTCCTGGTGCGACTTTTAGTCGTATTAGTTGCCTGATCCCCGTGAAATTGGTAAAAAGATGTATGCAAAAAACTATTTTGGATAAAACTTTCCGGCGTTGTTATTTAGCCATACCACCTTTACATGGTGTTCCAGTCAATACATATTATTCCATAGGGGCTGATCGTTCGGGATATCCCACATTTTTTACTATCGATTAATTTACAGGAATATCTATCCATGTATCGATTAGTGTGGGAATCTCCGATACCTCAATATTTTTGAGAACTTGTTTCATGGCTTAAGTAGGTGCATCTACATCTTTCATTGTACCTTATCTAATCATATCTACATATCTAATAGTGTTCCTCAAATTATAACTTTCCTCCTCTCCCTCGGCACACTAGGAGCAGCTTCAACCCTCAAGCGCAAACTTAAGCCATAAAAGTCGGCTAAATTGCTTATAAAAATACTATAAATACCCCTTCAATTAATCTTGAGGGGGTTTTATTGTATAATTGAGGGGTGAGTAAACTAGATCAAATTACGCAATCTTGATCTATAATCGGCAATGAGGTCGAATCCGCACAACGATCAGAAAAAACTCCTGATTGCTGAACTTAAAAAAGCAGCAATCAAACATACCCCAGAAAATATTCTCAGAATTACTAAAGATCCTAGCGGGAAAATTGTTTTTCTAGAAACAGGAAAAGGAGGAGAGAGAGGTTCTGGATTACTGCATATTCTAGAAAATCATCGAGAAGATTTCCTCCAGAGAGGTATTACCGAAGAACAAATTCCTGATTTAATTATAACAGCTATTAGTGAGGGGACAATTATTGGCATACAAGGAAAAAGTCGCATAATTTATCAAGTAGAAATCAATGGAATTATTCAGTATGTTTCTCTAGAAATTAGTCATAATGGTTACTTAGTGAGTGCTAATCCAACTCCAACGCGATTAATTAATAAACTTATTCAGGAATGATAGTTATGGCAATCAGAATCAAACTTTGGGCAGATTATGGAAGTTACCCACTTTGGGGAGTAGATGAAATTGATAACATTGCTCCTGAAGAATTACCATTAAGTCAAGCAACCATTCAACGTTTAAACGCATGGCAGGATACTTACGATAAGACTTTGAATCAAGACTATCCACCTTTATCAGATTTTCCTAATCAGCAAGCTGAAATGGATTTTAAACAAGAAGGAATTAGTTTATGGAAACAGTTACGTCTTGAACTGGCACCAGATTATGAAGTTTTCTACCAAAATGAAGGTCAATTGTTTAGACATCCTAAGGAAATAACCACAAAATCTACAGTACAAAAAATAACAGTTTGAGTATCATCACTTTCGGATCCAACGCAGCTTTAACCCTCAAGCGCCAACTAAAACCCTCTCAATCCACCGAAAAAGAAACCACAAAAGTAGGCTAAATTGCCTCTAAAAATACTATAAATACCCCTTCAATCAATCTTGAGGGGGTTTTGTTTTTTTATATCTCTTTTTTGGCAATAGATGCTATAATACAAGGCCACTGTTTAAGATTGCTTGATCGATCGTGGACTTTGAGATTATCAGCGATATTACGAATATCGAGATTATTGCCACAGGAACAGGAATTCGTAATCGGGAACGGTTGCAAAAACAGTATGGCAAAGGTAAATGGAGAAAATTAAAGGGCATAGCCCAAGTTCAGCTTCCCAATGGTATAGTAAGGTTAGCTGAAGTCCATTGGTATGAAGCTCATGGCATCGGCAAAAAAGAATTTAAGCTCAAGTTACCGTTTCTAGATTGACCATGAAAATAGAGTCATCTCCAACAAATAAGTTCGCAGTTTGTCTCAATAATGAAGGCTACGAAGCTTCACTAGAGGTGGGCAAAATATACCGCGTTATCCCTGATGAGACAGCAGAAATAAACAGTTTAATTCGGGTTATTGATGAAAGTGGTGAAGATTACGCTTTTTCTGTGAATCGGTTTCATGCTATTGAGTTACCAAAACCAATAGAAGAAGCTTTATTATCAGTTGCCAACTAAAACCATCCAAATGCACTGAAAAAGCAACCACAAAAGTAGGCTAAATTGCCTCTAAAAATACCATAAATGTCCATTCAATCAATCTTGATGGGGTTTATTTTTGGCATCTATTAATACTTCTAAAAATTGTCAAACTTATTAATGATGTCTTGAATTTGCTGCGCTGGGATGTCCGTTTGGTCAGATTTGGCATAGATGAGGAGCATCAAAACACAACTATTGTCTTTAAGTTGATAGATAACACGATAGCTGCTACTTTTGCCCTTTTGAATATCGCTGTTTTTGAGGCAAACTTTAAAGACAGTGTAGCCTATTCCTGGTATTTGATCGCCGATGAATTTGCCTATCTGAAGGTCATCAATTAGAGGTTGTAGGTCAGTACGAATGCTCCGATAGCATTTGGCGATGGTGCGAAGTCGAGCCTTGAATTCATCAGAGAAAAGGATTTTAATAGGGGGAATTTCTTTAGTCATCTATGCCATCCCAGAGTTCAGAGATGGGATGTACTTTACCTTCTTTAGCTTGCTGAAGAGAAATACAAAGACTGGTGAGGATGAGTTCTTTTGGTTCGTCGTCGGGATCAGTGGGTTGAGTGAGGATATTACGCGATACTAGCAATTGATAGAAATCATCGATCGCCATTCCCGTTAGTTCAGCTGCTTGTTCAAATTGAAGACGTTGCTGCTGATAAAGCATGATAGCGATTTCCGTGAGCATTTGAGCTTCAGTCATTTGTACTGTTTGCAGAAGTTCAGTGGGAAGGATGAGGTTCATAGAGGTTTCATTAAGTGGCAGTAACTTCATTGTATCGCCATTAAAAAGCAACCACAAAAGTAGGCTAAATGGCTTCTAAAAATACCATAAATGCCCCTTCATTCAATCTTGAGGGGGTTTATTTTTTCTTCATCAACAATCTGTAAAACACTGCTGCATAAAGGTGCAGCAACTAATTCTCGATAAACTGCTTCAGGAATAAAAACTATTTCGTAAAGTTGTTGTAGCAGATGAAGTTGATTAATGGCGGCAAGATTGTTGATAGGGGATGTATCACTGACAACAATCACAATCTTCCCATCTCCCGCAAGTTCTTAATATCCTGTTCAAAATCTTCGACATCGTAGTGTACTGGAATTTGACGACTTGCAAGTAGGTGTTGAAAAGCAATACGATTCATTCCTGCAAATCGACTCGCTTGAGCAAGGGTGAGCTTCTCTTTTTGAAAGAGCATGACCGCAATTTCCTGCCTCATCTCAGCTTCAGTCATGCGTGTGGCACTGAGAATTTCATCGGAGATATCAATACTCATGGCTATAACCCTATCTATCCCTTCCTATTGGAATAATATCATAACCTCCTTCATTTAGTCAGTTGAGGGGGTTTATTTTTTGCGTCTTTTCCTCTCACACATTTTACATATTAAGAAGAGAACTTGACATTTATCTACTTTCATTCTACCGAGACTATCTCGATCGAATCAATCGATCGAGCATTTTTTTAAATTTCTTCGGGATTAATATTTAATTCGCGTAGTTTTGCCGCCAATCGTTCGGCCCGCTGCCGTTCCGTTTCGGCCCGTTGTCGTTCCATTTCGGCCCGTTGTCGTTCTTGGTTGTAACTGGTGAAAGGTTGACCATCGGGATAATACAAGAGTAATTCCGGTTGGGCTAACTGAAAACGAATGCCCAAGCGAGGACTTACCCAATTATCGAGATTTTCTAGACTTTCGAGCCGATTTTCCCGACGAATACAGCCACCCAAATCATTTTTATCGGGATTATAAATGTAGTATTCTTCCACACCATAACGGTCATAAAACAGTAGTTTTCTGGTCATTTCCGTTTGGGTATTACCCGGAGAGAGAATTTCAAAAACCACTTGCGGGGGGATATTGTTCTCTTTCCACTGTTGATAGGAACCTCTTTCCCCTTTCGGTCTGCCAAAAGCTACCATGACATCGGGCGCTTGCCGAGTTTTATTATCTCCTTCCACGGGATACCAGAGTAAATCACCGGCAACGAAAACATCGGCATTATTGGCAAATAACCAGTCTAAATTCGCTTTAATCGTCGTGATCCAGCGAAATTGTCTTGTATTGTCGGCCATCGGTTTACCATCGCTATCGGGATAGACGATTGTGGTTTTCGGGCTGTCGTCGAGTTGTCTAACCATTGCTTAACCCTAGAATTTCGTCTTTGCTTCCTTAATAGTATAACTTTACTATAAAAAATCGGAGCAAATATTTAGGGTTTGCGGCAAAAAGTACGGGCGAAGCATTCGGGGAATAACCTATCGGTGAAACCGTAGATTTTCTATCCGAATGCTTCGCCCCTACAGGACGCGGGCCGATGAAGACGCAAACATTTCACATTTATTCAGCAAACCCTATTTAGGGACGGTGATGATTATCAGAGCTAAAATCAGCAACTTCGGAAAAGCGAAATATGGACAGTCCAGAATCTAGGCAGCCGCGCTGTAATAAGGCGAAGGCAGACTCGGATAAACTCGCAGGATGTGACGGAAGACTTCTTCCGTTTTTTCTTCCACTTCTTCTTCCGTGTAGAGATCGACGGGTAAACCAGTATTATCGCTGTATAAAAAGTTGTGAATAGTAGTTTTAACCTCCGCCCGACTGGATTCTTTATCTAGCCAACGATCGATCTTTAGTTTCTCTTGTTTTAGGGTTTCCAAAAGCTGCGTGGCGATCTGTTTAATTTTTTCAATGTCTTGCGGTGATAGATTCTCTTTGGTTAAAAGGTCGAACAGGGCCAGGGATTCCTCGTCTAATCCCTCGCTAACCGCCCGTTGGGACTCTCGATCGAGTTCCTGAATAAATTCTAATAAGGCCTCGAAGGTCTGTTCGATCGCCACCCGATCCTTCTCGAAATTATAATCAGCGATGATCTGCTCATAATGTTCTTGAAAGTTCGTCCGTTGCAGATTCTGCTCGAGCATTGTTCGGAGACGGTTTTCGATGGCGTTTTTGAGAGTTTGGACGGTGGTATTCTTGCGATCGCTATTGGCGAATTCCTGTTTCAGACGCTCGAAGTTGATTTTACTGATGTTGTACAGTGGGGTATCATCGGCCCTCGCTTCGGTGGTTACATCGATCGCCCCGTCGATTACCGATCGCATTTCCAAGAGAATTTCCCCGATGTCTATTTTCTCCCGATCACCTTGAACGCATTTATAGATCAGTTTAATCGTGTCGTGAGCCGGACGGTAGTGATTAACCGATGGCTGATTAAGACAGGCCTTAAAAAGATGGAAGACCTCTTGGGAGAGGAGTTGAAAATTTTGTCGGGCCTGATCACTTCGATTGATCGCTTCCTTCGCATCGTTAATGGCTTTATTGAAGGCAAAACTAGGTATTTTATATTCGAGGAGTGCGTCTAGGGATGCGTTACTTTCCCCCAAAAATTCTTTAACTGCCTCGATCGATCGGGCCAATTCATCCAGTAAATTTTCTTGCGGTTTCGTGGGGTCGAGACTAAGATGGTCTTCCCTGCGTCCCTGATCGGAAATTTGGGCGAGATCGGCGAGAGCTTGGCGGAGATTTTTGAGAATTCCGCAGTAATCCACGATTAAACCGTTAGTTTTGCCCTCGTTAACCCGGTTAGCACGAGCGATCGCTTGCATGAGCGTATGAGCTTTTAGGGGTTTATCGAGGTAGAGGGTGGAGAGGGAGGGAACATCGAAACCAGTCAACCACATAGCGCAGACGATGGCGATCCGAAAGGGGTGATCGGCTTGTTTAAAGGCATTTTCCGGGCTGATTCTTTTACCGTCCGCCAGTTCAAAGCCATTTTTGATTACACTGCGATGGATAGTAATATCTAACCCGTGTTTCTGGAATTTGTCGATCTCTCCCTGTTCCTCGCTGACGATCACGGCCGTTAGGGTTGCTTCCATCCATTGAATCTGACGCTGACGATAGTTTTCCTCTTGGTCATCGGTAATTTTTTTGAGGTCTTTTTTCAGTTGTTGGATTTTTTCGCTCCAGTAACGATCGATCAGGTTATGCAGCTTGACACAGGTGAGCTTGTCGATACAAATCACCATAGCTTTGCCTGTTTCCCAAGCGGTGCTGTAATGTTCAACGAAATCACGGGCCAGCGCATCCAACCGCTGCGGGGCCGTCAGAATGTAGTAATCCCTTCTTAATTCCCTTTCTAAACGGTCTTCTATCTCGACATTTTCGATCTCTAACTCTTCGATTTTGGCTGCGATCTGTTCGTTGAGGTCGTTGACGGCGATCGAGAGTTTATCACCCCTTGCATCATAGTAGAGGGGAACAGTAGCTTTATCCTCGACCGCTCTCTGGAAGTCGTAGGTGGAGACATAATCCCCGAAATAGCGTTTAGTGATCTCGTCGTTGCTGACTAGAGGGGTGCCGGTAAAACCGATAAAACCAGCGCCCGGAAGTGCAGCCCGGAGGTTGCTGGCTAGGGTTCCGTACTGGGTTCGGTGGGCTTCGTCGCTGATAATGATGATATCGTTTCGGGAGTTGTAGGGTTGGTCGGGATTGACGGTTTGGTTGAATTTCTGGATGAGGGTGAAAATATAGGCTTTATGCTCTCCCAGAAGACTCTGTAAATGTTCGTTACTGGAAGCTTGGCAGGTTTCTTGCTCGTTATTGGTCAATCCGGAACCGGCAAAGGTATAGTAGATTTGTTTATCTAGATCTTCGCGATCGGTACAGATAACAAAGGTATAGTTTGCGCCTAGTTTACGGCGAATTTTGCGGGTGAAAAAAACCATAGAATAGCTCTTTCCAGAGCCTTGGGTATGCCAGAAAACCCCAAGTTTGTTATCTTTTATCCCACCCTCCCGCCATCTTTTCACAGAATCGATCGCTTGGTTAACCCCTAGAAACTGGTGATTTCGGGCGATAATCTTGCAGGTTTTGCCAGTGGAGTTATCGAAAAGGACATAATTTTCTAACAGATCGATAAAGTTATTTTTATCGCAGACTCCTTTTAGCATGGTTTCCATATCGACAATGCCGGGGTCACTCTCGGCCAGGCGTTTCCATGAATGAAAGTGTTCGTATTTGCCGCAGAAACTACCTATTTTCGCGTCTATGCCATTAACTAAAATCGCAAAGGCGTTATAGGCGAATAGATGGGGGATATTATCAATATACTTCGATAAATTCTCGTCGTAGGCCGCTTTTAGGCCGCGGTTGAGGTTTTTCGCTTCTAGGAAGAGTAGGGGAATGCCGTTAACAAAACCTACCAAATCCGTGCGACGGAGGTAGATTTCCCCCTGTATCCACAGTTCTCGAACCGCTAGAAAATGGTTATTGCTGGGTTGGTCAAAATCCAGGATTTTTAGGGTTTGTCTAATTAGCTCTCCTTTGGCGTTGCGGTAGCTCACCTGTACTCCATCGAGAAGGAGTTGATGTTTCTCTTGATTGGTGGCCAGAAGGGTTTGACTAGAGTTGATTTCTTCGATTTGGAGAATAGCGGATTTATAGGCTTCTTCGGGAAGATTGGGGTTAAATTCTCGTAATTTCTGTTTTAGGTAGCGTTTGAGGATAACTTCTTTCTGATTTTGCCGTCCGAGCAGGCTGTTTTCACCGTAATCCTCTTGACTATAAGCATAGACACTCTGCCAACCAAGTTGATCTCGCAGACAGTTGGCGGTGAGTTGTTGTACTTTATCCTCGGTGGTCATAGGGTCGATTGTGCAGGGGAGTGGTTTATTTTATTAATATTGCCAATTTTCAGGGATTTTTACAGGTGCGATCGCTCTTTCGCCTCTACACCTCGATCTCTCCATTCATAAGTTTCGGAAGTAGTATGTCACGCGCTTGTTTTAGTTTTTGATTATACCGATCAAGAAAATGAATTTGGGTATAGATCGGATTGGCGAAAGCGAGAAAAAGAGATTTCAATGTACAAGACGGACATAAAACCTTAATTTTATGAATATCATTACGATTCAGAGTAGGAACTGCCGCACCAGAATTATATTGTTCTAAATGTAAATTCTCTAAAAGATGAAGTGCAAATACCGCATCAACTTTAATAAAATCTTTCACATACAGTGTTGTATTAAGCGGCCAGAAATCTTCCGCAATATACATAACTTTGCCTAAAGAACCACTTCGACCTGTCACTATACCCGGTGCTTGAACTTTAGCCTTTTCATGATAACCATTAATACCGGTTGATGCAAAAATAGGATATTGTCCGTGAGTTCTTTTTGCACTAGGAAGATCGAATCCTCTTTGTAAGGTTAGAACCTCACCTAGTTTTAATCTCTCCCACCCTTCAGGAATACCATCAATAATCGGGGTGTGTTCGTGTCCGGGGAAGCGTAAACGGACGAACCATTCCTTGTAAAGTAAACGGGCTGAACGTTCTAATAACTCGATACGGCGGCGATTATTTTCGATTAAATCATCATATTTGGAGAGGATATCGGCGATTTTCTGTTGAATGGGAAGAGGTGGAATTTTGATTTTAATTGTTTTAATATCTTTGATCGGTAATTGTGGCTGTGCAACGCCACTGCGTAAGCTGTTAACTTGATTTATAAACAATGGAGAACAAATAAACAAATAGAAAAAATTAGGTAATAATTTATTGCGGTCACAACGAAATATTACCATTCCCGAATTAATCCTTATATGTTCATATCCAATTTTTTCATGATAATAAGCAACATTGCCCAGGGTTCCGCGAGTTGTCATTACAATGTCATGTTGAAATAGCTTTCCTTTTCTTAATTTTTCATCCTTATCTTCACTTATAAATTGACAATTATTAAAATCAAATCCCTTTTTTGTAACATTACTGGCATTTAAAAATAAGCAATATCCTATGTTTAAAAAATCACCTTGTTTTGGATAGTTTTTACCGCGATCACCATCAATAATTGCGATTGGTGCATCTTCGATCTTACAATTATTCCATTCCATTTTTGTTTCCGAAAAAATATATAAATACAAGGATATAGGATATTATATTGTTTCAAATCCCCAACCCTTCAAAATTCTTCGCAATTTCATCAGCTAAACGAATCGCCCGCAGATGTAACCTTTTCTAACTTACCAAATTTGGGAATCACTGGTGGGAAGCAGGACTTTTTATCCCCCTAAATCCCCCTTTTCAAGGGGGACTTACGCAGCCGTAGCGCCCGTCTCACCACCAGCACCCCTACCGCGCTCCGATTCCGGTTCCGGTTCCCCCCTTGAAAAGGGGGGCTAGGGGGGATTACCAAGCCTTTCAAGGGGGACTTACGCAGCCGTAACGCCCGTCTCACCACCAGCACCCCTACCGCGCTCCGATTCCGGTTCCCCTTCCGGTTCCGGTTCCCCCCTTATCAAGCTATCCATTAGTCACATCTTTCTTAACATAAAATTTGACAAAAAGAGAAAAGTGTGCAAGATGGCTCAAGGGGGTTCTATGGGGGGACTAATTTGATGAG
>VYKP01000049.1_pt1 | contig 37341 bp, 33 predicted proteins | sample 5114551 | NCBI WGS metagenome assembly VYKP01 (sample SAMN12291777, study PRJNA351875) | freshwater metagenome | isolation source: freshwater lake | place: USA: Michigan, Baseline Lake | collected 2013-08-09
TATTAAAATTTATTTGGTTTAAGAATTGGTCGGAATTTTTCTCATTTATTCTAACCGAATATGTCCCATTTAAAAAAGTAAATTCTAGTTAAAAATGTCAGAACTCTTGAAGGAAAAAAAGAAAGTTGTTTATAAAAAAACTAAAAATTTTGTTAGAATTTCATCCAGATTTATGAGTTGAAATCGATTTTTCGTGGACAAAGTTCTTAAAACCTGTTTATCTCCAGTGTTGGATGATAATTATCTGTCAAAAAATAATGCTTCTATACAAGTTCTTTATTTAAATAAGAGAATTTTATCTGATTTTTTTCAAAATGATAATTGCTGAATTAAAGACAGTTTACTTGACCAATAATAACGTAAATCAGGAGAATAAATGGCTCTCTTGTCCTTTATGTAATAAGTTTTACTCATTAAATGTCTGTTCCTTAACGAGAGCTTGATTTTTTTTTCTAAAAACAAGAAAGTCCTAACGCATTCTACCTAAAATTTTCTTAATAAATAGGCCATGAGCAATGTTTTTTCTAGCAGCAAAATAGGATTCTGAGTAGATGCGGTTTCTCCTTAGAGGTGACAATAAAAGAGCAGCAGAGGTGATGGTTTCGCCGGTCGTGCTTGTTAAATATATCTTTCTTATACTACACTTGTAACACCAATAGGTTTAGTATTCGGGAGAAAAAAATTATGCGGACAATCACACGCACCACCACTACCGATATGGAAGTCACCAGCATTCGTCTGGAAAGAGTCCTCAAGGACAAGCTGAAAGAGATTTCCGGCAATCAAGGTTATCAAGCACTCATTCGCGATGTCCTATGGAATTTCGTTCAGCAGAAATCAGGAGATTATCGACCTCAGTTTTCTGCTGCCGATATAAGGGCAGTATTTAACGCTACAGCTAGAAAAAAAGAGATTTGCGCCCTTACAGGCAAGTTAATCCCCGCTAATAAAACAATGTTGTTAGGTTTGACGATCCATGGTGATTTAGTTCCGTTGAGTACGGATATTTATGCCAATTAACTTAAAATAAGTTTGACTAGGGTGGGGCAGAATGTAGTATAGTTAGTCCTCACCCATAGAGATAAGGGAACAGACAATGCTGACGACTGATTAACGGACATTTTGAGCGATAAAATCTTCAATTAGCTGTTCTAAAGCAGCCGAGGAGGCGCGGGTAATCAGAAAACATCGAAACTCCTGGCCTTGACTGAGATATTGGGAATAGGCCGCCTGTAAAAAAGGTTTATAGCCGGGGTTTTTGCGAATATACACCTCAAAAAAGGCCAAAGATAGGGAATGAGCGTAACTATCGATCAGATAGGGTGCAGGCAGGGTAAGATCGGCTATGGATTCGATCGCTTCGTTAATTCCTGCATCTAGCACCGAAAAGTCAACGTGAGCTTGACCTTCAATCAGAGCTAAATATTTATTTTCGGTTTTGAGCAGGGGAAAAGAGCGCACCTGTTCAAAAATAGCGGGGGTAGCGGGATCGTAGGTTCCTGCCGCCACAAAAGTGGGAATTTCAATCTTAGCCAGTCCTTTAGCCCCGAAAATACTCCAATTAAACGGATTAACCGCAAAAATCGTTTTTATTCTCGGATCGCGAAAGTTGTATTCTTCTCGGGGTAAATCCAACGCACGACACTGCAGCAAGAGGGAGACATTGAGAAAAGCTAATCTTCTTTGGCAGTCCCGTTGTAAATTCTCGAAATCGATCGTCGCTCCACCTACAGCTAAGGCTGTATAACCGCCGAAGGAATGTCCACCAACTCCCACATTATCTAAATCTAATTGCCCCTGAAATTCTCCCGCGTTGCGTCTTTGCAATTCATCGATCACAAAAGATATGTCCAATGGACGATCAACAAATTCGTTGGTATAAAAAACCGTCCGCGATAAACCGGCGAGTAGATTCTGTACCTGTAGGGTATCGCTGCCGGGGTGTTGGGGCATAGCGACGAGATAACCGTAACTAGCAAAGTGTTCTGCGTGCCGGACAAAATCTTCGGGACGGGAAGCTAAACCGTGGGAAAAGACGATAACGGGGGTTTTCTGGGTTAATTGCCCCTTGGGTTTGACAATAATTAGATAAAGTTCCCTCTGACGACGGCTATCGGTTAAATCCAGCCGCATCTGTTCCACTTGTTGCGGTCCCGGTTGTCGGGGGTCGGTCATAGCGGTAAAATTAATTTCACCCGCCTTTTTCGCTTCTTCTAAGGATAATTGCGCCACCTTTTCCGTAAATACTGTGGTGGCTTTCAGGACGACATCGATCGCCCGGGCTAATCTTTGCACTTTTGTCACATCAATCTGCATATTAGTGGGCAGATTACGCAGCAGGCTAAGAATAGTTACCCCTCCCGGTTCAAAAGCTGATTTAACTAGGGCAGAACGCAGGGCAAATTTACCATTAATACCCCCTTGAATGGTGATCAGTTCCCCTAAAAGGTTGAGGATATCTTCCCCCATTGTGGTGTTAAAAAAGCGCGAGATCAGGACGGGATTAATTTCTTTACTTGTGGTTAAAGCTTGCCGAAATTCTTTTTGTTGTTCCGCAGTTGTATTACCTAAATATTGTCTCAGATTAGTGTCAATTCTGCCAGTTTTGGCGAACTTTTCTAGGGAACTAATTTCTAGGGTACGACTAAAGGGCGCTAAGATAAAAGTGATTCTCTCGGCCGAGAGGACAGGGAAACTAGTCAGTATTGTTCCCAAGCAACCAAGAGCGATCAAGCGGCTAATTTTGGCTAATTGCAACAAGTTTTTCGGCTCCTTTTCTTTCTGCGTTCCTATTCCCTCTGGATTATAACAGTAACTTCGCAGTTTTTACCGTTTTTTTTGCTTGACTATCAACAAAAATTATCAATTTACCTCGATCGATAATCTTGACCTAGAATAATGGGTAACAAGTCTCGAAAATTTCCATCTTGCCGATTTTAAGCTACTCACCGCTCATGATTTCAGGGTAAAAATGCCAAAGTTGCCACTACTTTCACCCCAAATTCTTCCTCAAAAACAGGTTTTTTATAGTCTAAACTCCACAATTCTAAAGCACAATCATCTTCAGCATTATTGGGAAAAAGGTGCAGATGTAGGGTTCTATATTCCGGATCATACTTACATTCAATCTTTTTAATTGCTCCTATTTGTCTTCGATCTAAAGCCACGGCCAAGCGCAGTATAGCACTTAAATGTCTGACCATATACTGATAATATTCCGTTAATTTCATAAAATCATCGTGTCTTTTCTTCGGTTTACTTTTGCGGTGATAACGAGCGATATTAGCGATAACTTCTAACTCTGTTTCTGTATAGCCCAACAGTTCACCATTGCGAATTAAATAATAGGAATGTTTATGATGGGCAGCATGACTAACATATAAACCACTATTATGTAAAATTGCCGCCGCCCATAATAAATCTTTAGCCTCCTGATTCCAAGAATGTAATTGTGCTTGGGTTTGCTCGAACAAAGACAGGGAAAATGTCGCTATTCTCTCGGCCGATTCTAAATTAACTTGATACTTTTTCGCTATTTTCAAGACACTGCGCTGACGGATTTCACTCTGATAAAGTAACCGATTATCAATTAACCCGTGCGTCAGCATCCAATCGACGATTACTCCTTCTCGCAGGGCCCTTTCACAGAGAACTAACTTATCAATATCTAACATGGTCATCGCTTCCAAAAGCACGATCGAACCAGCTAGAATTATCTCGGCCCGTTTATCGGACATCCCCAGAATTGCCAGTCTTTGGTGATAGTCCAAAGTGGCGAAACGTTTGACCAATTCTTTGACATCTTTGCGGGTTAATTGATAACCATTTAAAGGATTAGGAATTTCTCCTAATTTCTCCAAAGCATGGATAGTCATCAAAGTTTCGATCGTCCCAGAAGTTCCCACTAAACGCTGTACTTCTCCCACCTGTAAATGATGTTTAATTTCCTCTACTGCCCGCTCCAACATTCCCCTGGTGTATGCTCTTAAATAGGCTAATTCTGTGGTACTAATAGGATCGGTAGTAATGAAATCTTGCGTCAAACGTACCGCGCCGATTTTGGTACTACTAAGAAAGCGAATTTCTTGACTATCGGCTAAGATTAATTCTGTGGAACCGCCACCAATATCGATAATAATATGGGCTTGATTTTGGAAATCCATCCCCGAGACGACACCGAGATAAATCCGGCGCGCTTCCTCCTGTCCCGATATAAGATTTACGGAAATACCGACTTCTTTCTCGATTAAAGCCAAAAATTCGTCGCCATTGGTCGCTTCCCGGGTGGCACTGGTGGCAACGGCAATAATCTGATCCGCATGGAGACTAATAGCTAGATCGTGACAGCGTTTTAAAGCGGCGATCGCTCTTTCCATGGCCGCTAGGGTTAATTTACCAGTTTTCCGATCTCGATCGCCCAGACGGACTGTATCCTTTTCTCGGGCAATAATCGTAAAAGCGGGTAAAGACGGTTCAATTTTCACCACTACCATGTGAACCGAATTCGTACCAATATCGATCGCCGCTAGGATTTGGACATCGGGGACTTTTGCTAGGGGCGCTAGTCCCCAATTGGGTGTAACTTGATTAGAAATATTCACCATCGCTTATCAGTGATCAGTTACCAGTCGGGGGATAGGTGTTAAGGCTGGTCTTATTATCCCTCTAATTGTCCGCCTCGGCGCTGCAATTTTAGCTTTTTATCGCAGTTATCCTATTCGTCAATATACAATTTTCGCTGCTCCAGAGCCAATTGCTGGAATTGCCCTTCCCCAAATTCTCCCTCCCTGGGACGGCGCTCTTCCTCGGACTCGACTAAATAGATATAATCACAATCAACCCCTTTTAAATTGGTATTTTCGGCGATTTTCCAAGCTTCGATACAAGCGCCCGTCAGGGTGGCTGCCTGTAAATTGGCTCTCATCACGTTACTATGGGCTAAATTAGCCCCTTCTAGATTAGCGTGGGCTAAATTGGCCTCACTGAAATTTGCCCTAGTCAGGTTGGCATTTTTGAAGTTAAACCCGTAAAGATTCACTCCACGAAAATTATAGCCAATATAAGCTTTATTTTCCCCTTGACCAGTAACCAGAAGATTTCTCATCCCAACTTCGGCTAAAATTGTCTTTTCCCAGCGCGCTCGATCGATGCCCGATACTAGATAAAATCGAGTTCTAGTTAAATCTTTTGCCCTTAAATCAGTGGCTTTTAACTGCGCTCCCGTGAAATCCGCTTCTTTAAGATTTGCCCCGCAAAAACTTGTACCTTGACTGGCTAAAAAAGCAATTGATATCGATTTTGTGATTGTTTCTCTCGATTCTTCTAGGGACAACCAGGCCAGATAAGCGGTGAATAAAGTACCACAAACCCCAACAATTAAAGCTATAGAAAAAGTTCCATTTATCACGGCTATTCCGGCTAATGCTCCTTGAAAGGCTAGTATAATTACTGTCAATAAAGTTAAAATTAAGCTGATGAAAATTGCTAGGATAAAACTTGTTGATTGACCAGAAATCAAGGATAAAACTAAGGGTAATCCCCCAACTCGCTGACGATAAAATATTCCGTAAATTAGGGATATAATTGTGATTATCACCGCACCAATGATTTTAAATAGGGTTACATCTGTCACCAGCATTAAAGCTAGATAATAACCAGCTAATCCCCACAGATAGCCGCAGACAGCCGCTATTAACCAAGAAATTAAAATTAACTTTAGCCGACCGCGCTTTAGTAATCCTGCCTTGGCCTCGGTAAATTTAGTTCCCTCTAAAATAGCCCCTTGAAAATTAGTACCACGCAGATCTGCTTGACTAAAATTCGCCCCCGATAAATTCTGTCCCTGAAAACACTGTCCTTTTAATTTTACTCCTGTAAAATTGCGTTTCCCTTTGTCATATAAATTTAGTACCTCACTTGCTTTCATAGAAATTACGAATATATGTTTTTTGCTTGATTAATTAATTTAATTCATAACAACTATTATCTTTTAAAAATTGGACTCAGTTATTTTTTGGCTATACTAAATCCGTTGAGTATAGGCTAAACAGGGTTTGCTGAATAAATCTAAAAACCTTGTTGGATAAAGTTTTTAGGCTTTTTTTCCCTCAAAAAGTGCCGACCATCGGAGTGATTGAGGGGAAATTTGGCTCTCTTGGATTTGGTGGGTAAAATGTATTCTAAGATACAGTCCTGCTGACGAGGGAGTGGAAGAAACCACAGAGACACAGAGGAAACAAAGATCGATCATAATGTAAGTTAAACTTATCACACAGAACCTAGAAGAGCCGAAATTTTAGGAACTTTTTCCCTGAAAATTCAGCATACCCTATTTAAATCCCTCATGCTAATATAGCGTTTCCCAATCTCATGAGGTACACCAAAATCTAACTCCCGACTCCTGACTCCTCAAAACCTAATACTTTGTACCTCACAACTATGAAAATTGCTATAGTTCCCTTTCCGGGATAGGAACCACCCGCATTAAGTAGTCGTGCAAAATAAATTTCCTAGTGAAGAAAGGCAAAAGGCAAGGGGGGGTTAGATATGTGTAATTAATTTTGCTTAGGTACTTATTTGCTAGAGTTCATGGACAAATCTTCTTAACCCAAACTGACCTTACATTTGCTCAAAAGCTATCTGCTTGGCACTGAATTTTTGATGCGTCGGGGACGCATCCCACGGACAAATCTCACCAATTTCCCCCTAAGCTTTAGGTTTTAAGTAAACTAGAGACTGTTGCCAAATTAAAGTGGGTTTATCGTAGTGATCAACCAAGTATAGACAGTTAACATCTTGCCAAAGGATGCGACCAACGAGCAGATCATCGGTACTTAACTTAATTTCTACTTCCCGTTTCTCTTGAATATAGCTCTGCACTTGTTTAACACTCGGCAGACCAGGATCGAATTGAGACATAATGAGTTTATCGATGAGGTGTTCATCCTCTATTATTCCTGTTGAGTAGCTTTTATTGACGATGAAAATCCCCTTCACCAAATATCAGGGCCTGGGCAATGATTTTATTTTGATAGATAACCGTCACAGTCCCGAACCCCTGATCACACCAGAAATAGCTGTAGCTATGTGCGATCGACATTTTGGTATCGGCGCCGATGGCGTGATTTTTGCGCTTCCCGGCCAAGCAGCCACCGACTACACCATGAGAATTTTTAACTCTGATGGTTCGGAACCGGAAATGTGTGGTAACGGTATTCGCTGTCTAGCCCAATTTATCGCCCGTTTAGAGGCTAACAACGCCATTGGCCGCACCTATCGCATTCATACTCTAGCAGGAACGATTATTCCTCGTTTAGAGGCTAATGAACAGGTAACGGTTGATATGGGACCGCCGCAATTACTAGGCAGTGAAATCCCCACCACTTTAGTCAAGGGGTCTGAAAAAATCCTCGCTGTTCCCCTAGAGGTGGAGGGCAAAGATTGGTTAGTTACTTGCGTTAGTATGGGTAATCCCCACTGTGTCACTTTTGTGGATGATCTGCCCTCTATTCCCCTAGAAACTATCGGTCGAAAATTTGAGCATCATCCAGTTTTTCCCCAACGGACTAATGTGGAGTTCGTGGAAGTAATCGCGCCGGATTATATGAAGATGCGTGTCTGGGAAAGAGGAGCGGGAATTACTCTCGCTTGTGGTACTGGTGCTTGTGCTGTGGTGGTGGCGGCCGTGTTAACGGATAAATGCGATCGCCGTTGTACCGTGGAGCTGCCCGGAGGTTGTCTTCAGATTCACTGGTCCCAAACCGATAACCGGGTTTACATGACCGGTCCTGCTAAAGCTGTTTTTGAGGGCATTTATGGTATCTAAACTAACCCGTCTGGACGGGGATTGAACTCCCCGAACAGCGCGACGGGATTGTTAATTCTTAGAGACTGGTAATCCAAGCAATAATTCCTTTACCGGTTAAGACTTCAATGGCTAAAAGAGAGACAAAGCCAATCATAGCTAGTCTGCCATTCAATTTTTCAGCTTTTTTGGTAAAACCGAGACCGCTGGAACTATCAACGTACATTTTCGGTTCAACAGCAAAATTATTCAGTCTTCCTTGTTCTTCGGTGGTGTAGCCGCGGGCAGTCATGGGGAGGCTCCTTTTGTATGCTTATGTTAAGAAGCGTAACACATTGTTAAGTTATGTTGCAAATTTTAACAAAAAATTTCTGGAGACTCAGAAAAACTCGATTGGGTGGTCGTACTAAATCCTGTTTAAAAGGTATAGGAAAGTGGGGTGTGGGGAAGTGGGGAGCAGGGAGAAACAATTCATAACTCGAGAGTTAATCACACGATTTAAAACGGATTTGGGGTCAGTCAACGGTAAGGTTCTAGGCTGTCAGGGTAGTGCTATAGTTCTACCTTATCTGGGTTTATTGAGTAAATTTTGCCTTTTTCTTGACAAATTACTCAGGTTATGGTACTAAAGAAGTGTAAACTCGATCGCCTAATCAGGGAAAAGACAAAGACTATCTTAAGGTCGCCAGAGGAGTCCCGTTAAACCGTACAGGAGTTAGCGGGAGATAAATTGCCGCCAAAAGCGAACCAGATTTTAGGGAGTCAAATGACCTTGAGTGAAGATACTAGAAAGGGTAAGTGTGGGGAGAATAGGGAAAAACCGCTAGGAAAAACCCGAATAAAATCTTAAGATGCGGAGTGCCTAGTAGCCATAACGATTGCGCTCACTATTTTTGTAAATTCCATGGCAGAGATTAGCCCAGAGATCAACCTGATGCAGATAGCGACTATACTCAACCAATATCGATTTGAGATGAGAGGATACAAAGCGCAGGAATTAATCGAGCGCTGGTTGCCCACCTATTCGCTAAATTGGATTCGCATGGCGATTTTAGAGGCACTCTATCAGGGACGTTACAAAGTCATTTCGGTGGAGGAAATTCTCAAAATTTGGCACCGTCGCGGCCATCCTACCTTTCATTTTACGGGGGAATTCGAGCGCTTGGTTTGTAAAAACCTGCCAGATTCCCAGTTAAATGGCAAAAAAACGGCAGTTATCCCTAAACAGGAACAGGTCAATATACTTTCTACCACCCTTGAGCGGCCTTATCCAGAGCCACAAGCGGAAGCTATAGGTAAAGATTCTTTATTCAACTTAGAAACTTCTCTTTTTGATGATCCTCGCAAAGGGATGAGTAATGTGGAGGAATTATTCTCACAATTAACCCCGGAAATGCCCAAATTCCCTGAATTAGAATCATTGCCTAAATCCCCTAACGGTCATGGAACTAGGGAGAATTTTCCGGCTAATTTTAAGCCAGTAATCGATGAGTTTATCCCTTTGTTAGACCCTTCGGAATTATATCCCAAATTAAAAGCTGTGGCTCGATCGCAGTATAAGTAGGGAGGGAGAAAGGAGACAGGAGATAGGAGACTCCGAGACAAATTCACCATACTTTTGCCAGCAATTCTCATTTTGAAACGATTTTGCGTTGTTTCAGCGATCTAGAGATTCGTTAAGAATTATTAACCCCTCTAGGTGCAAGGGTTTTAATGTCATGAAACCTTAAAATGTCGCCCTGACGATTAGAATAGAGTTAACTTTCCCCCTCCAGGCTCTGCTCAATTAATTAAATTATGACATCCTCCTATTTTGGTCTAGAAACCGAAGAAAATAAACTAATTAACTCTAATAATCTCTCGTTCGCCGCTTCTCTTGGTATTCATGGCCTACTTTTAGCGATTATCTTACCTAATTTCCTCAATAATCCAGTACAGGAGCCAAAAAAGGAGTTACGCAACGTCAATCTGATTGAATTGAACCCTCTAGAGCAGTCACGTCTTCCCAATCTCGACCCCTCCCTGTCCAGCTTACCGGAACTGCCTAACCCCAATTCGTCCTCTTCCTCTTTGCCTCCTCTCCCCCCCATGGATGGTATCCATAACAGCACCTTACCTCCTTTACCCTCGGTTTCTTCCCTTCCCCCTTTACCTTCCTTACCTGCTTTACCTCCCCTCTCCTCCTTACCCTCCGTCAATATCTATTCTCCTCCCGTGGCATCTATCCCCTCCCTGGGTAGATTACCGATTCCTCGCAATTTTCCCACTTCTACCCCCAGTTTACCTGGTCCTCCTTCTGTTCCCACCCTGCGAGAGAATAACAATCTGCCGAGGGGGACTAATAATCAGCAGCCCCAGCCTTACTTTGATCCCTACCAAGATAATCTAACTTTAGATAGATTGCGAAATTCGCCCCGTAGTGCGTCGCAACAGGCACAGGAACAATTAAACAATTCCTTGGCCCGCACCCCGGAGCCAAATGGTCAATCGCCCCTTGATGAACAGCGTCGTCAACAATTAATGTGGGAAATGCGGGAACGTTTGCGCGCCCTGGAGGCGGATAAAAGTAATACCAGTAACGAGGAGGCTATGAGAAATCAGGTGGATTGGCTGGCCAGAGTCCAAAAAACCAATCCTAACGCATTAAATGAACTAAATCAGCCCAATCAGAGCAGCGGAGGCATAACTACCGTCAATTTGACCGGTAATTATCCCGCCACGGCTTGTTCCCGTCAATTAGCGGGGACGGCGGTTTATGGGGTTACGGTGGATGGTCAAGGCCGCCTCAGCAGTGAACCCCAGTTAATTAAAAGTGCTGGCTTCCCGATTTTCAATCAACAGGGGGCTAGGGAAGTACGCTTAACTCGCTTTAATAATCCTAGTGGTGAGTCGAGAATCTATCAAGTGCGCGTCAGTTTTGCCCCTAACCCGGAAGTGTGCCGAGGTGCGATCGCTAATCCCCCAAAACCGGAGGGTAGTAACCTCAATACCCGTAACTCCCCCCCCGTAACGCCGGCAATTGAAACCCCGCTTCGTCCTAATCAAACCCCGCAACCCGCCGTTAGTCCCCAACCGGATAACGTCAAGCCCCCCGCAACCACAGGGACAAATCCAGCCCCAACCCAGCCAGAACCGCCCAAAGAAGCGATAATCGAGGAAAAAGCTCCAGAAACTCCGCCCCAAACCCCCGCTCTCAATCAGCCGGAGGTTTCCCCCGCTAGTCCCCCCACTAGCCAAAATCCTCAACCCGTCAGCGAGGAAGCTTTGCCCCCCGGTCCGCCGGCGGAAGCTAAAACTGAACCAGAAAGTTAGGCCTTTTCAGTTATCAGTTATCAGTTATCAGTTATCAGTTATCAGATGTGAGTTTTAAGTTCACTATACCCCCCGCACAAGTAAGTTATCGAGCTGCTATCGGGTCAAAATATCTAAAAGCTAAGATAAATTTGACATAATCTTAGGTTTTGTGGGTAGGATAGTTGTTTCTTGTCTCCTATCTCCTGTCTCCTGTCTCCTGAAAAGGAAAACTTCGTATCTCACCATTCAGATAACTGCTGCAAATGATTTCCACTTCCCAGATACCCGATTCTTTTGTCTCACCTTGCCGTCGCGCCTCGGTTAGTCGTACTACCAAAGAAACCGATGTAGAGGTGACGATCGATCTTGATGGTAGCGGCAATTGTCGCGCCGAGACAGGAATTCCCTTTCTTGATCATATGTTGCAGCAAATCGCCTCCCACGCTGCGATCGATCTCGATGTACGCGCCACCGGAGATTTAGAAATTGATGACCATCACACCAATGAGGACGTGGGAATCACCCTCGGACAAGCTTTACTGCAAGCTTTGGGGGACAAAAAAGGTATCGTCCGTTTCGGGCATTTTGTCGCCCCTCTTGATGAAGCTTTAGTGCAGGTTGCCCTCGATTTTTCCGGTCGTCCCCACCTCAGTTATGGTCTAGAAATTCCCACGCAAAGAGTGGGAACCTACGATACTCAGCTAGTGCGAGAATTTTTCGTTGCTTTGGTCAATCACAGTCAAATGACCCTACATATTCGCCAATTAGACGGGATTAATTCCCATCATATTATCGAGGCTACTTTTAAGGCTTTTGCCCGGGCGATGAGTATGGCCATAGCGATCGATCCCCGTCGCGCCGGTATAATTCCTAGTTCTAAGGGAGTTTTATAGAAGCACTGCTTAACCCGAATTAACGTTAGCTTAGAAGCCCATAATTTGAGCCACTTGGGTTAATTCGGGAGCAATCCCAGATTTTAGTTGATTATTGCTGTGTTTTACCGCCGAATCTGGGTCTTTTAGTCCATTTCCCGTTAAAACACACACTACGGTGGCCCCATCGGGAACCTGTTGATGCACTTTTAATAATCCTGCCACAGAAGCGGCGCTGGCCGGTTCACAGAAAACCCCCTCTTGGCCCCCTAAAATCCGATAGGCTGCCAATATTTCCTCATCGCTGACCGCGTGAAATTGCCCTTGACTAGCGTGACTAGCAGCCCAAGCTTTTTCCCAGTTAGCGGGGTTGCCGATACGGATAGCCGTGGCCAGGGTTTCGGGATGGTCAACTGGTTGTTTGGAGATAAAAGGGGCAGCCCCGGCAGCCTGAAAACCCATCATCTTCGGCAGCTGGTCGCATTTGCCTATCTGGTGATACTGACAGAATCCCATCCAATAGGCGCTAATATTGCCGGCATTACCCACGGGAATACATAACCAGTCGGGGGCATTACCCAAGACATCAACAATCTCGAAAGCGGCGGTTTTTTGACCCTCTAAACGGTAGGGATTGACGGAATTGACTAAAGTTACGGGATAATTTTCTGATAGTTGGCGGACAATCTTGAGGGCATCATCAAAGTTGCCATTGATAGCGATGACTTCGGCTCCGTACAATAAAGCTTGGGCTAATTTTCCTAAGGCCACATAACCGTCGGGGATAATCACAAAGGCTCGCATCCCCGCCCGTCTTGCATAGGCTGCCGCCGCCGCCGAGGTGTTCCCGGTACTGGCACAAATCACGGCTTTTGCCCCTTCTTCCTTCGCTTTCGAGATGGCCATGGTCATACCGCGGTCTTTAAAGCTGCCGGTGGGATTTAAACCATCATATTTGACAAAAACCTTGACATCGCGCCCGATTTGTGCTGAGAGATAGGGGGCGGGGATCAGGGGTGTATTGCCTTCTAGGAGGGTAATTACAGGGGTTTTACTGCTTACGGGCAGAAATTGGCGATATTCTTCGATCAAACCGCGCCAGCCGCCGATAGACGAGGATTTAGTGGGTGATTGGGGGATCGATCGAGAAGTAATTGTCATAGCCTTAAGGATACAGATTTGATTAGATGGCCCAGCCTACTATTTTATCGAATAAGCAGTCCAAAAAATTAATCTCGATCGCCCGATTGGGATTCATGGGGTTTAAAACAGGGATGCGGGGAGATAAAAGGCAGTAAAAGTTAATAAATGACCTTTTTGGTCAAAAAATAGTTATTTTATCGCTATAAATCTGATTTTTTGCCCTTTTTGTCTTTCAGAGGTTGATTTAATTAGGGTTTACTGAATAAATCTAAAAACCTTCTGAAAATCGGTAAAACACCACATCCACCAAGAAACTTTTTCAGTAAACCCCAATTAGCAGTAGTGCCAGATTAATTTCTTAGCTAGGATAGGCAAGAGGCAGCTGGAAAAAATTCTCCTGTCTCCTGTCATGGCTGCTGGCAGTAATTTTGCCGGCATCTGATATTCAAACTCAAGCAACTATGTGTCAACTTTTAGGCATGAATTGTAATGTCCCCACGGATATCTGTTTTTCCTTTGAGGGATTTTGTGCGCGGGGAGGAAAAACCGACGAACATCGAGACGGTTGGGGAATTGCTTTTTTTGAGGGTTTAGGTTGTCGAACTTTTATTGATGTTAAACCCTCGATCGCTTCTCCGATTGCGGAATTAATTAAAAACTATCCCATCCATTCTACCAATGTTATCGCCCATATTCGCAAAGCCACCCAAGGAGAAATTAAACTAGAAAACTGTCATCCTTTTCGGCGGGAATTGTGGGGAAAATATTGGGTTTTTGCCCATAATGGTAATTTAGAAAATTTCTCACCTGCTGTAGGAGATTTTTATCAACCGGTTGGGGACACAGATTCGGAAAGAGCTTTCTGTTTAATTCTTAATACCCTGCGAGAAACTTTTCCCCAGGGCAAACCTTCCCTAGAACAACTCTATCAAGTGCTAAAAACTATCACAAACTCTATCGCTTGTCAAGGTATTTTTAATTATCTTTTATCCGATGGTGAACATTTTTTTGCCTATTGTTCAACTAAATTAAGCTATATAATCCGTCATTATCCTTTTGCCGCTGCTCATTTAATTGATGAAGATGTGAGCGTTGATTTTAAAGCTTTAGCCAGTCCGAGCGATCAAGTCGCAATTATTGCCACTACACCCTTAACTGATAATGAAGTTTGGACACCGATTAATTCAGGAGAATTATTAGTTTTTCAGGAGGGCGCAGCAATTTTAATTTAATCTTACCAGTGGTCACTTTGTCGAGATTTTTCTAAGTCAATTAAATGAGTTTTTAACCCTAACCAGTCTAATTGATTGGCGAGGCAATCTGACCCAATTTTTCCCGCTTCTAGATAAATGACTCGCTCGGCAAATTCCTCTAAAAAATCTAGTTGATGATTGACCATAATTATCGTCATTGAACTTTGATTATTTAATACTTCTAATAACCTGCTGGCCGTGCCTGTATCTAGAGCAGAGGTGGGTTCATCTAATAACAGTATGGTCGGTTCTAACAGCAAAGCTCTGGTAATTGACACTAATTGTCTTTGTCCTAAAGATAATTCTAACTCCCCGCGCTCAAACCACTGTTCGGGAATTTTTAATAGGGATGTCCAACGGTCAATTCTCTGATTAATTTCCGCAGGTGTAAGTTTTTTTAATTGCAGAGGATAAGCGAGAGCATCTCGAACATTCATCCCTAATAACTTCGACTCTTGTAGCAATAAAACTATCTGTTGTCGCAGGGAAATAACTGGTATTTCCTTAATCGATTTACCCTGAAAATAAATATTTCCCGTGCTTGGTTCTTGCAAACGATTTAACAATCGTAAAAGAGTCGTTTTTCCTGCCCCAGATGCTCCGACAATAGCTAACTTTTCTCCTTGCTTGATGCTAAAAGTAATATCTTCTAACAGATAAGCACTGCCCTGTCGAATAGCTAAATTTACTTGCTGTAGTTCTAAAATCAAGATATTTTCCTTACTTAGTTCAAATTTATTATATAATGAAAATAGCCCAATGAGTTCGGCAGGTATTTTCCATGGTTAGTCAAGTTAACAAAACCGAGATTATCTACCCTGAGAGCGACGGTAAACCGATGGCAGATAATACTAAACAATTTCACTGGATAGTAACGATTAAGCAGAATATCGACTGGTTATATATCGATGATCCCCAGGTATTTGTAGCGGGGGATCTGTTATGGTATCCCGTGCAAGGCCAGCCGAAAATTGCCGCCGCTCCTGATACGATGGTAGTATTTGGCAGACCGAAAGGCGATCGAGGTTCCTATAAACAATGGCAAGAGGATAATCTTGCTCCTCAAGTCGTCTTTGAGATTCTTTCTCCCGGTAACACATCGATCGAAATGGCCAAAAAATTACTATTTTATGATCGCTATGGAGTCCAAGAATACTACGTCTATGATCCCGATGATAATAGTCTAGAAGCTTGGCAGCGAATTGGTGACAGTTTAGACAGTGTTAGTGAGGTTAATAATTGGGTGAGTCCCCGTTTAGGCATTCGTTTTGACCTAACTGACGAGTTAAAAATTTATCGTCCTGATGGTACTCAATTCTTGTCCTACAGCGAAATTAATGAACTACTGGAACAGGAAAAGCAACGGGCAGAAAATGAACGCCAACGGGCTGAAAATGAACGCCAACGGGCTGAACAGTCTAATCAGCAGTTAGTAGAAATCGAGGCAAAACTGCAAAAATATCGTCAACTTTTTGGGGAATTACCTAACTAAAATTTGAACTAGCGACGGGAGTATAAGTAAGTGGTTCTAATTAAATAGAAGATAGATTTTGCCTTCGATCCCCCCCTGCCCCCCTTGATAAGGGGGGTATCTGACAATTTTTAACACCTACCTACTTAACGAAAAAAGAGGACTGGTTAGTCCTCTTAACAAGATTAGTTTTCGCTAAATGTTAAACACAGAATGATTGCCAGGCCTAGTAGGCTAGACCCATGCTGCGGGTGGTTTCTGCTCCGAGATAAACCCGAATGCTTAAGAAATCCGTCGGACAAGCGGTTTCGCAACGTTTGCAACCAATACAGTCTTCCGTGCGGGGGGAAGAGGCAATCTGGGCAGCTTTACAGCCATCCCAGGGGACCATTTCCAGCACGTCGAGGGGACAAGCCCGAACGCATTGGGTGCAACCGATACAGGTATCGTAAATTTTAACGCTATGAGACATTGAATTATGACTCCTTACCGAGTGTTCTCCATGTTAAATTTCGGGTTTATCGGTTAGTTTACCCTACAGCGATCTGTTCATCGCTCGATCGGTGACATAACTTTAAACTCTGTAACACTTGGGGCCAAATTGCGATCGCTATTCGCATCTCGGCTAATCCTAAAATAGCCTTAAAGAATTGCTTGCCGGGGTTACGGAGGGAACCGAAAAAGGTAATCTGGATCGCAAGATAATTTATTTCGTTTGCCAGTATGACAGAAATAGCGATCGAATCGATCCTACAGGAAAATCGGCTGTTTCCCCCCAGTGCCGAATTTGCTCAGAATGCCACCATTAAAAGCCTTGAAGAATACCAGCAACTCTACGCCAAAGCTAAGGCCGATCCCCAGGCTTTTTGGGCCCAATTAGCCGAAAAAGAACTACATTGGTTTGAAAAATGGTCAGAGACTCTTGACTGGCAGCCCCCCTTTGCTAAATGGTTCGTCAACGGCAAGATTAATATTTGTTACAACTGTATTGACAGACATCTCACCACCTGGAGACGTAATAAAGCCGCCATCATCTGGGAAGGAGAACCGGGGGACAGCCGCACCATTACCTACGAACAGCTACACCGAGAAGTGTGTCAATTTGCCAACGCTTTAAAGGAATTAGGCGTAAAAAAAGGCGATGTAGTCGGAATTTATATGCCGATGATTCCCGAAGCGGCCATCGCCATGTTAGCCTGTGCCAGAATTGGCGCGCCCCACAGTGTCGTTTTTGGGGGATTTAGTGCCGATGCTTTGCGCGATCGTCTTAATGATGCGGCCGCTAAGGTGGTAATCACTGCCGATGGTGGTTTCCGCAAGGATAAAGTCGTTGCTCTCAAGGAACAGGTGGATCTGGCTCTAGCCGATAATAGCGCCCCCAGTGTGGAAAAAGTTCTCGTTGTCCAGCGCAGCAAGGAACCCATCAATATGGTTGCCGATCGCGATTACTGGTGGCATGATCTACAAAAACAGGTGTCTGCTAACTGTCCGGCCGAACCCATGGATAGTGAAGATATGTTATTTATCCTCTATACCAGTGGTTCCACCGGCAAACCGAAAGGAGTCGTCCACACCACCGCCGGTTATAATCTCTACACCCATGTCACCAGCAAATGGATTTTTGACCTGAAAGACACCGATGTTTACTGGTGTACTGCCGATGTGGGTTGGATTACCGGCCATAGTTATATCGTTTACGGACCCCTTTCTAATGGTGCAACGACGGTGATGTATGAAGGGGTTCCCCGTCCCTCTAATTTAGGCTGTTTTTGGGATGTAATCGAGAAATATCGCGTTAATATCTTTTATACTGCCCCCACTGCTATCCGCGCTTTTATCAAAATGGGGGAAGATATCCCCAATAGCCGGGATTTATCCTCTTTGCGCTTACTGGGAACCGTGGGAGAACCGATTAACCCGGAAGCGTGGATGTGGTATCACCGGGTTATCGGTAAGGAAAAATGTCCGATTGTCGATACTTGGTGGCAAACGGAAACCGGGGGAATTATGATTACTCCCTTACCCGGGGCAATTGCCACCAAACCGGGGTCAGCAACCCTCCCTTTTCCAGGTATTATCGCCGCAGTGGTGGACCTAGAGGGCAATCCCACCCATGCGAATGAGGGGGGTTATCTGGTGGTCAAACATCCCTGGCCCGGTATGATGCGAACAGTTTATAAAAATCCCGATCGCTTCCGCAATACCTACTGGGAACAGATCGCCCCCAAAGATGGCCAATATCTCTATTTTGCTGGGGATGGTAGTCGTCAGGACGAAGACGGTTATTTCTGGGTAATGGGGCGCGTTGATGACGTAATTAGCGTTTCTGGCCACCGTTTAGGGACTATGGAGATCGAATCAGCTTTAGTATCTCATCCTGCGGTAGCAGAGGCGGCTGTGGTGGGACGACCGGATGAAATTAAAGGGGAAGAAGTCTATGCTTTTGTGACTCTCGAGGGGCATTATGAAGCGAGTCAGGAGTTAGCGCAAGCATTAAAGGATCACGTTGTCAAGGAAATTGGCATTATTGCTCGACCGGGAGAAATCCGTTTTACCGATGTACTGCCAAAAACGCGATCGGGTAAAATTATGCGTCGTCTCTTGCGAACTTTAGCATCAGGTCAAGAGATTTCCGGTGATACTTCTACTCTAGAAGATCGATCGGTTTTGGACAAATTACGCCAAGGTGCCTAATTTAATTACTGGTTTTTCCTAGCAGTTAGGGTGAGAAATAAGAGTTAATCTTATCTCACTCTAACGGGAGTGATTCGCTGAACATATTTGCTCAAGCAGCAAATTTATAGCTAATAATAAATCCTCTTTAAAAGGTATGTGATAAGTTTAGATTATCTAGAAGCGATTAATCTTTGTGTCCTTTGTGTCTTTGTGGTTCGTTCCAGTTGGTCTCGCGTAGCGAGCGCGTTGCGACCGCCAGCAGCAATGTATCCTATAATATATTTTACCCACCGAACCCAAGAGATCCGATCGTACTTCATGTTTATAAGAAAGGCTATAATAATAAAAATAAGAGCAAATTGAAATTATAGGAGTTTAATCAATGACCACCACCACTGCTACGGATAATGATTTAAAAAGACTAGAAGATTTAATCCTCAATGGACAGAAGATAATCGAACATCGATTCAACGAAATCGACAATCGACTCACTACCATGGACAATCGACTCACTACCATGGACAATCGACTCACTACCATGGACAATCGACTCACTACCATGGACAATCGACTCACTACCGTGGAAACTCGACTCACTACCATAGAAACTCGACTCATTGAGGTGGACAATCGACTCACTACCGTGGACAATCGACTCACTACCGTGGAAACTCGACTGACTACCACGGAAACTCGACTGATTGAGGTGGACAATCGATTGAAGGTGATCGAGAATGGACAAGCGGAAATAAAAGCTGATGTCAAAAATCTTCAAAAAGATACTACCGACTTAAAGATTGAACTCACGGAAGTTAAAGGGGATATTAAAACTCTTGATAGTAAATTTGATGACATGAATAAACGCTTAGAGAAAGTCGAAGGAACCCAAAAAAATCAAATTTGGACATTGATAACTGTTTTAAGTGGTTCCCTACTAGCCGTGGGATTTAGAAGTTTTTTTATCGACAATAATCCCTAATCACAGTAATCGGCAATTGTCCAGTGACTCTTAGATTATTACATACATATCAACAACCGCCTGTAAGCATTCCACTGAAAAGCTAATGCTTTCCAGAGTTTGGGTGGTTCTAAACACCAAAAGCTAGTATATAAATGATAAAATCACCAGTAAAGCCCGATTTTAGCCAATAGTTTCCCCTTAAACATCCCAACTTGGTAGATTTACAAAAATGAGATGCACTCTAACAAACCCTGCTATAAGATTAAAAAACAAAATTATTTTCCAGCAGTTATGGTGACAGATCATCGCATTCCCTCCGCAGCAGCGCCCCTAGTGGGTGTAATTATGGGCAGTGATTCCGACTTACCCACCATGAAAGAAGCGATCGCAGTTTTAGAGGTTTTTCAGATTAGCCACGAAGTCGCCATCGTCTCGGCCCATCGTACCCCCGAAAAAATGTTTGAATACGCCAAAAACGCTCATTTAAGGGGAATAAAAGTGATTATCGCCGGAGCCGGCGGCGCTGCCCATTTACCCGGGATGGTGGCATCTCTAACTCCCTTACCCGTGATTGGAGTTCCCGTAGTCACGCGCACTTTACAAGGGTTAGACTCTCTCTATTCAATTGTACAGATGCCCGCAGGCATTCCCGTAGCTACAGTGGCGATCGGTAATGCCAAAAATGCCGGACTTTTAGCGGTTCAAATTCTCGCCACTGGTAATACTGATCTTTTAGAGGAAGTTATCGCCTATCGTCAATCCCTCACCGATTCCGTCCTCGAAAAACAAAGCAATCTTCAACGACTAGGCTATCAAGACTATCTAGGGCAGAGTTCACCTAAGTAGGGTAGATTGAGAAAAGATTAAGTAACAAATTATGAAGTAATTATGCGTTGGATCACCGCTTGTGTATTGAGTCTATTACTCTTTTTTGCCCTACCCATAGCGGCCTATGCCGATAGCCCGACTATTAGCGAAGAACAGATGAGAGAAGGGGAAGTTATCGCCGAAAAAGCCCTAGAAGCCACAGAAAAAGGGGATTACACCCAGGCCGAAAACTATTGGACCCAATTAGTCGCCAAATTCCCCACTAACCCCGCCGTCTGGAGTAATCGCGGCAATGCCAGAGTCAGCCTCAATAAATTAGAGGATGCGATCGCCGATTTTAACCAAGCGATCGCCATTGCCCCCGATGCCCCCGATCCCTACCTCAATCGCGGCACCGCTTTAGAAGGAGAAGGCAAATATCAAGAAGCGATCGCCGATTATAATAAAGTTTTAGAACTAGATCCCAATGATGCCTTTGCCTATAACAATCGCGGCAACGCTGAGGGCGGTTTAGGGGACTGGGAAGCCGCCGTCAAAGACTATCGCCAAGCTACCCAACTAGCCCCGAATTTTGCCTGGGCGCAAGCTAATCTGGCCCTGGCCCTGTACGAATTGGGCAGATATCCCGAAGCAGTCCAAAAAATGCGGAATATTGCCCGTAAATACCCCATGTTCCCCGATGTCAGAGCCGCCTTAACCGCCGTTTTATGGACCCAAGGACAACAGGGAGAAGCGGAAAGCAATTGGGTAGCCGCCGTCGGCATGGATACCCGCTATCAAGACCTCGATTGGGTAAAAAGCGTGCGCCGTTGGCCGCCAAATATGGTTCTAGCCTTAGATAAGTTTCTTAACTTAAAGTAAAAAATGACTAAATAGTAACTTTTCTAGCAGTAGCGGGGCTGGGAGTCCAATTATCCTGAAATCAGTCATTAAGATACAATTGAGGCCTGATAGTTCCATTCTCCTCGATCGAATAACCCGGCTCTGGAAACGAAAAGGAATAGCTAGAGCCGGCCGATGGCCCAATGCTATAATCCAATCACAGGGATAGATTGGACTCTATCAGTATCCGCCGCTACTGTACACCTTAAATCTTAGCCAGAATGCCAGATTTACACTTACTTGATTCTCATCCACAGGCCCTAGAAACCGCCTTCATTGCCACTGCCGACCGGTCTTTTTCCTCCCCTCTATCCCTCGACCTCGCCAGAATTAATCAACGTTTTGACTCCGCTAACGCCGCAGAAATCGTCGCTTGGGCCGCGGCCACCTTTGGGGAGGGTTTGGTGATGAGTACCAGTTTCGGCATTCAAGCGGCGGTGATGTTGCACCTCGTCACCGCAATTATCCCCGATATTCCGATTATTTGGATCGATACTGGCTATCTTCCCCCAGAAACCTATCAATTTGCCGAAGACTTAAGCCAACGCCTCCATTTAAACCTGAAAGTTTATCAATCTCCCCTCAGTCCCGCCCGCATGGAAGCAATCCACGGTAAACTGTGGTCAAATAACGATCTCGACTCCCTTAATCTCTACGACAAAATCCGCAAAGTGGAACCGATGCAACGGGCCCTGAAGGAATTAAAGGCCACCGCTTGGTTAGCGGGTTTGCGTCGCGACCAAACCGACCACCGCAAAACTCTCCAATGGGTCAATCAACAGGGCGAACGTTACAAAATATTACCGATACTTGACTGGAATGCCAAAACCATCTACGAATATCTGACTAAATACGAGCTTCCCTACCATCCCTATTTTGATCTGGGTTATGTCTCCGTCGGCGATTGGCACTCCAGTCGGCCTTTAACCGCCGATGATAGCAACGAACGAGACACCCGTTTCAAGGGTTTAAAACAAGAATGCGGTCTTCATTTGCCTTTAACCCCCGCAGAAGCACAAAGTCTCGACGCAAGCTCCCTTTAACTGCCGGAGTGGGAAAATTGCCGGTGCGATCGGTTCCTAGACGTTAGACAATGGTTATTGATGATTAATTCCCCATTAACCATGGCTATTTTAGAAAATTTTCTCGAAGTCGGCTCTCTCAAGTGGTTTTATCGACAGGTTAACCCCGCTCAACAACCGGATACAACCCCCGTGATCCTACTCCATGGTTTACCCGCCCATGGCTATATTTGGCGGGAATTATTAACCAGTTTAGAAGAATATAACATTAATGCCATTGCCCCCGATTGGATCGGTTCTGGTTTATCCGCTAAACCCGATGCCAGAGATTTCGCCTACACACCTAGCGCTTTTTGTCAAGCTTTGGCCGATTTTATTCAAGCTCTCCAATTGCCGAAAATCTCCCTCATTGTCCAGGGTTTTTTAGCCTCCGTCAGTTTACAATACGCCCTAGAAAATCCTGATAAAATTGAGCGCTTGATCGTTTTAAATACTCCCCTCTCCAGTGATGTTAAATTACCCTGGATAATGAAACAATGGGGGATACCTTTCCTCGGAGATATGGCGACTCAAGACCCCTTATTAGTCGATCGTACTTTAGAAACCGGTAGCGGTTTTGTGATTAGTGATGCAGATCTGGCTATTTTCCGTCAACCTTATCTAAAAACTTCGGCAGTAGGTCGCGCTTTAGTGGCCACGATTCGCAATTTAAACCTATCGAAAACTATGGCAGAAATTGAGACAGGTTTAGAGAACTTTGAAAAACCTATCCTTTTTGTCTGGGGAATGGGGGATCCTTGGTTATCTTCTGTCACCGTTGAAAAATTAGCCACTAAATCAGGAGTGGAATTAATCTCCCTCGCGGAAGCGAAACACTATCCCCAAGAACATTGGTCAAAAGAAATCAATCCCCAGATTATTAATTTTCTTGGACGCAAAACCTAAACCCCGATACTTTCTGGGAATTGATAGCAAAATCTCCCTAGAAAGTATTGATCAAGTTATCCTTAGCATGAGTAGAAAACGGGTTTCTCGGAGAAACCCGTTTTCTGTGCGTTACTCAACGAATTTAGTATCAGATCCCGATGTGCTTCCTTTTGATGATGATTGGGAAAATGCGGAGATCATTTCTCCCAAAATATGGTAATAATATAATTAGCTAGTCAAATACATTAATTTTTGCCGCTAGTTAAAGATTCTCGATCAGAGTGGTTTTAATCATGGATAAGAAACTATTATTAATGGTCTCATATTTAGTAGGGTTAAATTGTCTGTTTTTGAGCGACCCTCCTGCCGTATATGCTTCTGATTCTGCCTTCATATATTCCTGTAGTTTTATCAAAAAAAAGGAAGTAATAAAACCGTCTGGCATTTGTCTAGTGCATAGTTCCATGTCTCAAGGCGTTTATAGCGGATCAATTTTATGGGAAGATAATACAATGACGACTTATGAAGGGGATTTTAATATATCTGCAATTGATGTAATGGTCAATAACCGACCGGCTGTTCGCTCAGATAATCCTCAAGGAAAAGGATATTGTTTTACTCTTCTCGATAATGAAAGTCAGTTATGCTTGTATGAAACAGAGCAAAAATCTTATTTCCCTTTTTTGGCAAGCTGCAGTTTTTACCAACAAGGAAAATTAGTTAGACAGGCCCCTTTCTGTGCAGGATTAATGAAAGTCAGTCAAGGAATAATGTTTGCTAAAATTCTCTGGAATAGTAATTATGTTAGTATTGTTAATATGAATGTTAATGAAATTTCAGCTAACGCTACTATTGACAATCGAAGAGCGGTTCATTCAGTTATCGGTAAAGAATCCTGTTTTACTTTTTTGGATGATAGAAGTCGTATTTGTATAGAGTTTAGAGAGGATTTTAATCCTTTTGAATAAGTTGGAAATGGGGGCATTTAATGGGGAGGTTATTGTGGAAATTGCCACCGGAATAGAGATGGTCTCGATTATAACCAAAGAAGCGGCGGAAAAATTAGGCTTTGCCGTGGGAAAATAAGTCTATGGGGTGGGTTAAATCCTCGCCGTGGGAAAATAAGTCTATGGGGTGGGTTAAATCCTCTGATGTGATGATTGCTGTGGAAGAAAGTTTGAGCTTAATTAATCTGGCTACAGGCCTGTTTTTACCGTCTCTAAATACCCCTGATAACTTGACCGGAACTGTTCGATCGATAGGTTCTTTGTCCAATATTCTACCAGAGCATGACCCCAGGCCCAGGCTTCCCTGTCGGCAGTGCTAGAATTTTCTAATAGTATTGGCCAAAGTGCCAATAAATCAAAACTTTTATTCTCCGTATTTAAGAGAGAAGAAAGCTCGTAGGCCATCTGTAATTTACCGATCGCTACTGGTAATTGTTCCACGGGAATTTGTTCAGCTAAAAGATAGGCTAAAGTCGGTCTTCCTGTGGCTAAAGTGGAGATAAAACCTAGAATAGGACTTTTTAATAGGGCCGTTAAACCTTGCCCCGTGGCCATCTGTAAAGTATAGCGATCGATTATTTTCGCCGCTGCCAGGGTTCGAGTTTCTAAATCCGCTAAAAAACGGGCTAAACGCAACTGTTTTGCGGGTGAAATTGCCCCCAGCAAAGCGATTGATAACTCCTCATCCCCCCAAGCTTCTCTATCTGGCTGTTGACTGACCATCGGCAAAATGCGATCGCAGAGATCCTCGAATAATTCCGCCCGATACTGCAAACATTCGCGGATATTGACTTCTTTAGGACTTTCTCCCGTCAGCCAATTATAGGGGGGTTGCCACTCTCGCAGCGGACGCAGGCGATCGACTTGAGAAACACAGACTATAACTGGTAAATTGTCAATAGTTTGTTGTAAATCTTTAAGAAAAGCCTCATCCATGGCCAAGGCGGGATCGAGGGCGGGGGTGACAAGAATTAATAAATCGGCGTTTTTGGCATAATTTAGAACTTTTTGCCGATAATCAGCCCGATTTGACTGTTCATAGCCTGGGGTATCCCAGAGGATTAACTCGTCCCCTTCTGGGGTTTGCCAATGGTAGGATTGAATCGCATCGGTATTAGGCAATAGATCCACTTGGGCTAAATCGGCCCGAAAGAGAGTATTAATTAAACTGCTTTTGCCGGCCCCGGTGCGTCCAACCAGCAGAATATTAACCGGTTGGCGATCAATTTCCGTGATCGGTTCCGCTTGGGCGAGAATTTCCTTGAGAGTAGTAGTGGCGATTTTGGTCTTGGTGGGGAGAGTGGGGGCGAGATTACTGCCACTGTAGAGTAACACCGCTTGGCGAGAGAGATTTCTCAGGGCATTTTCCCGCAAAACTTGCCCTAAATTGACTAATAATTGCTGATCCGCTCGATCGCTGTATTTTTGACTAGCCACTTTAGCCACGGCCGCGGCGGGATTGATTACCCATTGCGCCCAATTCCAGACCTGCCAAAGTTTCTGGGCCGAGGGTTGCAATTTTTGATAAACTTCGTAGGCCTGATAGGCTTGGCCGATGGAGATTTGATTCAAGGCCGGGGAAAGATTCTGCATCCAGCGATCGCTATCATCCACGGTTCCCCGAATTAAACCGTAGGCCTGGGGAATGTAAATATTTAATAAGGGGTACTTGACATCGGGGTAATATATATGAGCGATGGCACTGACCAAATCCTGACAGCGTTGCCAAAAAGTCGCCCAATCTTCCCAAACCGGCCGATCATTGCGGGACTCGACGATAATCCTCTCGATAATTTCCTCAATATTGCCCCCGGAATCACCGTCGGGAGGGGTTAATTCTGCCTTAATTTCCCCAATGGTGGTTTCAATTTCCGTGACCACTGGGCGCGTCCATTTGACCAACAGAAAGCGCCAAGCAACAAAAATCAGGGTAAAAACTGCCCAAATCCAATTTAAACCCCATTGATTGATCTGGACACTGGCGGCCACGATCAGAAAGATGACCACAGCGGCGATCGGAACTGTTAAAATTAACCCTTGCCAAGTTTTTAACCGTAACATTGCTCGATCTGGTTTTTTTCCATCCTACCGGAAGTTACCCCCTACAGCTGAACTTACCCCATACATATCTACTACAAGAGCCAAAAACTCTTAAGTATCTAAGCAAAATTAATCACACATTTCGATAAAGCTTTTGCCTATTGCCTGTCTTCACTAGGAAATTTATTTTGCATGACTACTTATCTATCAATGGATGCACCCATTAACTTTTTTTAGCGTATCCATGTAATTTGTAACATTTTTATCGGAAACTCAAAATCTTTAAAATCTTATCCTGTAAATATCGGAATCATCGTCGAAGATATAATTTAAGAGTTAACCTGATTTATAACTGTAATTTAGGCATAGGTATAACAACTTCTTAAAAGTTGCCAAACATTAATCAAGTCAAGGGAAATTTATTATCAATTATAAAAATTGAGATATTTTGTGCTACTTAAACAAATAATTTTTGACACCAAATTCCTTGGATATAGGCTGCATATTAGGAGAGGCAAAAGGTACAATAAAGAATCAGTTTTTAATAACCAGATTTAGGGTAATCACCCAATTAAAGCATATCTAAAAAGTTTTGATTCAAAATTAAAACTTCAGGTTTTTATTCAGCTTAAGTGTAACAACTAGAGGAGTTTTCACACTTTGTGGCACAATTAAACCTTTGCCAATTAAACTTTTCAACATCAATAATGTAACGCTTGCGAATAGGAACTGCTATAACTAATTTTTGGGAGAAAATTAGTTAGCCTATCACTATAACATATAAGTAATTTGCAACAGCTCTATTGATAAAGCGCAAAAACATCCCATTAATCTTGTGGTTAAAACCGAGCAGACTTGCGAGGAAATTTTAGAAAAAGTTGCAGAGCAAGCTAAGATAAGACACAAGATCAGGGCAATTGTCGAAAGATATCTAGAATCTGTAGAGGAAGTGATCAATATTCCCGAATTAATCAACCGTTTTGAGCGGGTTTTAGCTCAAGGTAAAGGAGGAGCGGTAATTGCAGAAATGGTTTTACAGAGCCAGATTGAGTTTAACCTAGAATCAGAGTCATAAAGATATCTAACTCCCCAGCTAAACTAGAATAGAAAGATAGGAAAGCGATCGAAATTAGAATGACGACCGAAATTGAAAAAGAACTAGAAACCAGCGAATCTGTCTTGGAAAAACGGCGAAATTTTGCCATTATCTCCCACCCTGACGCAGGAAAGACCACCCTGACCGAAAAACTGTTACTATACGGGGGTGCAATCCATCAAGCGGGTGCAGTCAAAGCAAGACGCGACCAACGCAAAGCCACCTCCGACTGGATGGAAATGGAAAAACAAAGGGGAATTTCGATTACTTCCACGGTTTTACAGTTCGATTATCGTGATTTTCAGATTAATCTCCTCGATACTCCCGGCCACCAAGATTTTAGCGAAGATACCTATCGTACCCTAGCCGCTGCCGATAATGCGGTGATGTTAATCGACGCGGCCAAAGGTTTGGAACCCCAAACGAGAAAACTCTTTGAAGTGTGCAAACTGCGGCAGTTACCCATCTTTACCTTTGTTAACAAAATGGATCGCCCCGGCCGCGAACCTCTAGATTTATTGGACGAAATCGAGCGAGAATTAGGATTACAAACCTATCCCGTCAATTGGCCGATCGGAATTGGCGATCGCTTTCGGGGAGTTTTTGATCGTGCCACCCAGACCATACACCTGTTTGAACGTCGCTCCCACGGCTCTCAGGAGGCGCAGGAAACCGTGATCGAGCTTGGCGACCCCAAAATTGAGGATTATCTCGAAAAAGACCTGTATTACCAGTTAAAAGAGGATATAGAACTGCTCTCGGAATTGGGTGCGGAATTGGATTTGCCAGCAGTTCACGCAGGAGAAATGACCCCGATCTTTTTTGGTAGCGCCATGACCAATTTTGGGGTGAAATTATTCCTAGAATCCTTCCTCGACTATGGATTACTACCCAGAGGACGCAATTCCTCCCTAGGAGTCCTTGATCCCACCTATCCCGATTTCACCGGTTTTGTCTTCAAACTGCAAGCAAACATGGATCCCAAACATCGGGACCGGGTGGCCTTTGTGCGGGTATGCACAGGGAAATTTGAGAAGGATATGGTAGTAAACCACGCTAGAACTGGTAAAACTATTCGTTTATCCCGTCCTCAGAAACTTTTTGCCCAAGATCGCGCAGTTATTGAAGAAGCTTATCCCGGAGATGTGATCGGATTGAATAACCCCGGGGTCTTTGCGATCGGTGATACGATTTATATGGGTAAAAAGCTCGAATACGAAGGTATTCCCTGTTTTTCTCCCGAATTATTCGCCTATCTCAGAAATCCTAACCCTTCCAAGTTCAAACAGTTTCAAAAAGGAGTCTCGGAATTACAGGAAGAAGGGGCCGTACAGATATTATCCTCGATCGATGAATTTAAACGCGACCCGATTTTAGCCGCTGTCGGTCAATTACAGTTTGAAGTGGTGCAATTCCGTCTTTTAAGCGAGTACGGAGTCGAAACTACTCTCGAACCCCTAGCCTATAGTTTAGCCCGTTGGGTAGCCGGGGGGTGGGCTGCTTTAGAAAAAGCCGGTAAACTCTTTAACACTTTAACTGTCAAAGATTATTGGGGTCGTCCCGTCTTATTATTCAAAAATGAGTGGAATTTACAGCAAGTTAAAGAAGATCATCCCTCTTTGCAATTAAACTCGATCGCACCAGTAGGATCGGGAGTAGAACCGCAATCCTAACCATTAATCCCCCAAGACAATTGCCGAACTGGTCAGGACAAGATAGCGACCCCCCAGACAACTACACTAAAGTAGAAATGGTCAGAAAGTCTCGATCTTTCCTAACACTCGGATGTCTCAAAGCACTATCGTTGACGAGTCCCTCACCATTAGAAAAATTCCTGCTGTCAATTCCCGAATTAATCCCTGTTTAATTCGCTTTTGTTATTTTCTGGGAAATTATCTAGTTTTACCAGCTTTTTTCAGCAAAATAACGGTGACGGGACGGGAAAATATTCCCCTAACGGGAGGTGTCATCTTGGCACCTACCCATCGGTCTCGTTGGGATGCCTTGATTTTACCCTACGCAGTGGGACGTTTAGTTAGTGGACGGGATTTGCGCTTTATGGTTTCCGCTAACGAGATGAAAGGGGTACAAGGTTGGTTTATCCGACGTTTGGGGGGTTTTCCCGTCAACACCGATCACCCCGGTATGGGTAGTCTGGTGCATAGTGTCGAACTTTTGGCCGCGGGGGAAATGGTGGCGATTTTTCCGGAAGGGGGTATCTGTCGCGATCGACTGGTTCATCCCCTTAAACCGGGGGTAGCGCGGATTGCGTTGGAAGTCAAGATCATGAAACCCGATGCCGATATCAAGATTTTGCCAGTAAGCATTAGTTATAATCAGCCCTACCCGGGATGGGGAAGCGAAGCGACAGTAAATATCGGTCAAGGGATTAATGTGCTTGATTATCAACAAAATTCGCTAAAACGGGAAACTGTCCGCTTAACCAAAACCTTGAGCGATCGCCTAAAACTTCTCCACGAGGATCAATCCCCTTAATCAGCTGTTGACTATCTACCGCAAAAGTGAAAATTATTGTTTTAACTATTTTTCAGCAAAAAAGTGGCTTTTCTAGTTTAAATAAATAATAAGTACCTAAGCAAAATTAATTACACACTTCGATGAAGCTTTTGCCTCTTGCCTATTGCCTCTTGCCTATCTTCACTGGGAAATTTATTTTGCATGACTACTTACTAAATCTGGTTATTAGTCCATGAGTAGAAAACGGGTTTCTCGGAGAAACCCGTTTTCTGTGCGTTACTCAACAGATTTAGTATAACATCTTGGTTTTTGCTGCTTCTGGCTCCTAAATACTGCCTCGGAAACCCTTCATATCCGTGAAAATGTCCGATGGTTGCAGGGGGTCTAATGATAGAATGGGCATCAGCGAAAGTAGTTTGTGAGCGAAGTGATCCGATGCAGTTCCAAATCCAGCCAGACAGTGAAATCCCCGCCTCTAAGCAATTATTTGACCAAATTCGCTTCGCTATCGCCTCTCGTCAATATCCACCGGGCCATCGTTTACCTAGTACCCGTCAACTAGCTATGATCACGGGATTACACCGTAATACGATAAGTAAAATTTATCAACAACTGGAAGACGATGGGTTAGTAGAATCCATAGCAGGTTCGGGGATTTATGTCAAGGCTCGCAGGCATGAAAGCGATAATTTATCCGGTTCGCCCCTATTGGAACAAAATCCAGAAATAGGCCGACTAATTCACCAGAGTTTAGCTAGTTTTCTCGCTCAAGGTTTAACTTTAGAGCAAATTCGCGAGTTATTACTGGCGGAAATCGATTGGCGATCGCAGTGTAGTTCTCAAGTTCTTGTCACCATTCCCCGTCACGATTTGGGTGCAGGAGAACTAATGTTGAGAGAATTAGAGCAATCCCTCAAAATTCCCGTCCAATTAGTGGCAATGGAGGATTTAGCCCAAGTTTTAGCCAATACTAAATCTGCCACTGTTGTCACCAGTCGCTATTTTATCAGTGTGGCGGAGGAAATTGCCGCTCCTTTTCACCTACGAGTCATTCCCATCGATATCTACGATTACAGCAAAGAATTGGCATTAATCAAAAAATTACCCACCGATAGCCGTTTAGGAATTGTCAGTATTAGCACTGGTATTATTAAGGTGGCCGAAATTTTAATTCATAGTTTACGGGGCGATGATTTATTAGTTATGTCCGCTCAAATTCATGAAACGGATAAGTTAAGAGTTTTAGCCCGAACTTCCCAGACAATTATCAGTGATCAAGCGAGTTTTACTTTAATTAAAAATCTGATTAAGGAAGTGCGATCGGATTTAATTCGTCTGCCAGAAATTATCTGTAGTGATAATTATATTGGGGATAAATCAATTCAATTGCTCAGACGAGAATTAGGATTAGGTGGTTAAGTAGGGTCTGCTGAAAAAGTTTTTCGTGGGGGTTGCCTCTTGCCCCGTCTCAACAAGCAATTTAAATTAGGAACAGCTTCCCTCATGAGAGTAGCAAATTTCCTAAAAAAGCAAAAAGGGAAATATATTCCCTTTTTCTAGCTTTTATGGACTCATATCCTAAACGGTTTCGGGTTTAACACCTCTTTGGTCGAGAACTTTCTGTAATTCAGCTTCGTCGGTTTTGGTCAAAGAAGTGCGTAACACTTTACCTCCGTAGGGGGCCACTTCATCGAGGACCTTATCGGGGGTAACTTTTTGGACGAGAACAAAGAGAGCAGAGGTGCTGGGCTGCAGGGTTTCTCCCAATTCGCGCATAAAATTGTCATCCACACCGATATCACTTAAAGCACCTCCCAAAGCACCACCGGCAGCACCGAGGACGGCCCCTAATAAAGGGGATAAAAAGAGTATTCCGATTAATAACCCCCAGAAACTGCCACTAGCGGCTCCTGCTGCCGTTAAATTGACTGCTTGCTTGAGTTTAATCTGGCCATCTTTGTTTTTAACCACTACGGCAGCATCTTCTAATTCGATGAGATGTTCCTGTTGCAGTTTAGCCAAAGTTAAACGAACTTCTTCCGCTTTAAATTCGTCCTCATAGGCGATGACAAATAGATCAGCCATAGTTTTTCCTCGATTATTAGCAAATAAAACCTTTATACACTACTTTTGCCGGATTAAAAAGTTTGAGGTATCGGAGAATACCGAAAACCATGACGATTAGGTGTCATAGATACGCGCTTCAAAAGCATCGGGATTTTCTTGACAGTATTCCTCAAAGTAGGTTTTTTCTGGTTTTTTAGCGCGTTGGTGTGCCAATTCTGCCTGTAATTCCTCAACAACATCCCAAGCTGCGGCACAATCGGGAGAATTTCCGCCTTTTTCCGCACAGACTGCCCGGGCAATATCTCTAGCTTTGATAATCTCCGCTTCTAAATCAAGACTGCGGGGCTTTTCGACGGCGTTACCTTTATGGAGAATGTCACTAACAGAGATAACACCGAGCAAACCGCCTTTAATTACCGGTGCGAAACGAATACCGGTATTAGCAAATAAGCGGGCCACATATTCAACACCGAGGTCGGGATTAATCACGATGCAGGGTTTGCTCATCACTTCGTAGACGCGCACTTTTTGCGGATCTTGACCGAAAGCGACGACTTTATAGACAATATCGGTTTCAGTGATAATTCCGTAGGCATCTTCATCGTGACGGCGATCGACAATGAGAGTTCTAATGTTCTTTTCTCTCATCAATTGCACCGCTTTGGCAACGGTTTCAGAACCTTTAATCTTGGCCACCTCCGTGGTCATAATTTCAGCTGCTTTCATAGTCATATTTGGAGAAGTTAAGTTGTGCCTTTGTTATTTTAAGGTATATCCTTGTCAAAAATCAAAGAATCTCATCTGGCAAGATTTCTAGTTCCAAGGACGCAAAAAATAAGAAACTAACATCAAACAGCCGACAATATTCCCCAGCAATAAGCGGGCCACCTTGAAATAGTTATCTTTGGTATAATACTGAGCTAACAGGATCAAGAATGGAATAGCTGTAGCTGTATAGCGAGTCGAATAATAATGGGTAATTCTAAAAGCTGTGGCGGCAACTATGATCACGGCAACATTTAAAAATAGAAATTTACTATCTTTATTGTGATCTCGGCAATTGTTGAGGCTGGCAATCAGAAAAAGAATGCCAAAGGCAAGTAGACAGGAGGAAGCTAAATAGAAAAAGAAACTTAGCCAAGTAGGATCGGGAATAATTTTCTTGAAAACGTGGTAGGCTGGACGAATAGAAAGGATTTTAAAGAGAGCGTTGCCTAGGCAGCTGCTGAACAGGACAGATATTATTATCACCTTATTCAAGCTGAACCATTTGGGAGCGAGGATAAATAATAAAAGACCGGTGTAGGCAAAGGAAAGAAATCCGTTTACCAGAGAATATCCAGAAGATAATGAACTTTGACCAGGGGGAACTAATCCACCCCACACGCTAAAAACAATAGCGGGTAAAATTCCAGAAGTTAACCAGCATAATAGTAAAGGTTGCCAAGATTTTTTTGAGGAACTAATTGTTAGTATTGGCAAGATAAATACTAAAACGAGAAAAGTTTGTCTGCCTAGGATTGCCATCCCTAAACATAATCCGCTCATAGCGGCTATTCCTAAGCTCATTTGCTGGTTATCTTCAATTTTTTCTAGAGCTATAAATATCAAGAAAACTGCTAAGGTTGCCAGGAGCATAGCAGGGATTTCCGTGAGAGCCATGCCCGTAATCACCCAAATCATCGGTAGGCCCATAATTGTCAAACTAGAGACCAGTGGCTGGGGAATTTTGAAAATTTTTTGCAGGGTTAAACTCAGGACTAAAATTAACAGTAATAAAAGAAGAATATTAACCAATCTAATGGCAGGAGCTTCCAAATTGGTCAAGGGCTGAAAGATATCATGAATTATCGGGTATAAGAGACCTGGGGCTGATTGTCCTGTACCGCGTAAGAATCGATAGGATAAACCGTATTGATTTAATAAATCTACTAACGGTAAGTGATAAACTTCATCATAAACGAGAGCATGGGGAGAAAGAAGTACACAGGCCAATAAAACCACAAAACCAGTGAAATTGACCAGGACACTTGCTAGTTGAGCGGGATTAAAATCCTTAGTCATTTTCAACATATTCATAATTTTGTGTCGAGGAAATTACTTTCCTAAGATTATGCTCTAGTTAATTAGGTTTGTCCAGAAGAAAATCGGGACGGCTTCAGGATGGCTGACGGCTGAAAAACCGCTCCCTGATTAACGCCATTCTACCAATTGTCGTTCTTGGACGACCAAACCATATACTGTCTCGGTTTGACGGGCTAAATTCGCCCAATGAAAGCGTTTTTCTAGGTCTTTGTAGGCGTTATTAGCTAATTCGTGGGCGTATTCGGGATGATTTAAAACCTCCAAAATGCCCCAAGCGAGGGAATCGGGATTATTGACCCGGGTGACAATTCCCGTTTGACCATGACGGACAACTTCGGGAAAACCGCAGGTATCGGAAACTACCACGGGAACCCTAGCGGCGAAACTTTCCAGGGCGACAATGCCAAAAGGTTCGTAAAGACTGGGAAAAACGGCACAATCGGCCACGGTTTGAAAGCGATCGAGGTTTTCATCGGACATAAAGCCCGTAAAATAACAATGATGCCAGATACCGAGATGCCAGGACTGTTGTTTGAGTTTGTCGGTATTGCCGCCACCGATAATGACAAATTTAGTTTTAGCCTCGGTGTGAGCGAGGACTTTTGGGGCAGCGTTGAGTAACACCGAAACCCCCTTTTCAAAGGTCATGCGCCCGACGTAATAGACGATTTTTTGGTAATCTTCGGCATATTGACGACGAAAAGCTCGGTAATCAAAGTTAGGGTCTCTTTGCTTTTTCTCGGCCCGAATACCGTTATAAACCACATCGATTTTATCCCAGGGTGCGCCCAAAGCTCGATGGACTTCATGACGCATATAGCTGGTACAGACGATAACGCGCCAAGCATTATAGACGAGGGTTCCCTCTTTGCTGGCGATATAGCGTTGGGTGTCGGTGTGTAGTCCGTTGTAACGTCCGTATTCCGTGGCGTGAATCGTGGCAATCAGGGGTATTTTAAAGAGATGTTTCAGGGCGATGGCTGCATCCCCTACTAACCAATCGTGGGCATGAACAAGGTCAAATTTTCCGTATTCGGCGATTATTTTGCCGCCTTCTTGTCCCATGCTGTTATTCATGTTGACCACCCAATGGAAAAAGTCATTGCCGGGGGGTACGGGGACGCGGTGGATGTGAATACCTTCCACCAGTTCATAACTGGGGGCCTGACCAAATTCGATCGTGATTAAATGGACTTCATGACCGAGTTTGACGATTTCGGGATAGAGTTCAGCGACATGACGGGCAATACCGCCCACTAATCGCGGTGGAAATTCCCACGCTAACACTAAAATCCTCATTTTTCCCTAACCTCGACCTGATTTAAGCTTGTAGGTAATCATGACACCCCCATGGTATCTATTTTGGCTCTGGTTTCTTCCTCTAATTGCCAATCTCCCTGCGCCAGTCTTGAGAGGATTTCTTGGCGCCACTTGTTTAATTGTTCCTGAAAAGCGGCCGTTTGTAGATCGTTGCGCCAGAAAATTAGGGCTGATTCACCAGTTTGCGAATAATAATTTTTCCGCTCTCCAGCGACGCGGAAGCCAAAATGTTTATAGAGTGCGATCGCTGACTGGTTCGACACCCTCACCTCTAGAGTAGCCCTTTCTAGTTGTCTTTGTACAGCCTTCTCAAGCAGTTTGTAGAGAAGCAGTTTTCCTAATCCTTGTCTTTGATAGTCCGGATAAATTGCCAGGAGGGTAATATGTGCTTCTTCGAGAATTGCCCAAGAACAAGCTAATCCGATTAGGGTTTCCTCCTCCTGGTCCAGGGTAAGAATTAATAATTCACTGTTGGGGTTGTTTAATTCCCGTTCATAACCAGATAGGGTCCAAATACCGCCGAGACTGCAGCGATCAAGGGCTACCATGGCGGCAAGATGTGGGGATTTTGGAGTTTTAATCTGGATTTTTGGCATTGATCGGGGAACGGGAGAGGGGTGTGGGGTGTGGGGTGTGGGGGAATTATGAATTATGAATTATGAATTGGGGAAGTGGGGAAGTGGGGAAGTGGGGAAGTGGGGAAGTGGGGAAATTGAACTAAAACCCCAAAACCCGTTCGGCGGTTCGGCTGAGCTCACCGTCGAAGCCTGAGCTCACGGCCGAAGCCCAAAAACCCAACCCCCAACACCTAAAACCTGTCTCCTATCTCCTGACTTCTAACACAATGGTAGATGTTGGATTTTTGTAGGAGTTCTATTTTCCGACAAAGATAAGCAAAAATTATTTATTGACTGCAAAAACTTGAGAATATTTAAATTAACATTTCGCAATATTTATAAATTCTTAAGAATTAATTGAGAAAGGATGATCTTTTTTTTGTGTAGTTTTATTGCAAAAAAAAAGTTTTTTTGACAAAAAGCACAAAGTATGATAGAGACTAACGTATTTCTGGCTGCGAGTAATTATCATTTTCTCAGTATTCTCAAAATCGAATAGTATAGATTGAAATAACTCAATGTACACAAACCTATGGATGGCAGCTTAATCCTGTTCAATATTCTCAATCCGCCGGTTTTGTTCTTTTTCTTGGGAATGCTGGCAGTGTTTTTTAAATCCGACTTAGAGATTCCGCAACCACTGCCTAAACTCTTTTCTCTCTATCTGTTGATGGCGATTGGGTTCAAGGGAGGTTATGAACTAGCGGAAAGTGGCATCAATAACCAAATCGCTTTAACTTTGATTGCCTCTGTGGTTATGGCTTGCATCGTTCCCATTTACACTTTCTTTATCCTGAAAATTAAACTCGATAGTGCCAATGCGGCAGCGATCGCAGCAGCCTATGGTTCCATTAGTGCCGTTACTTTCATCACCGCCAGTTCTTTTTTAGAAAAACTTCATATTTCCTATGGCGGTCACATGGTGGCTGCCTTAGCTTTAATGGAATCGCCGGCGATTGTAGTGGGTTTAATCTTGGTGCGAGTCTTTAAAGAGAAAAATGGACAAGAAGAAGCGTTTTCTTGGTCAAAGGTTCTACATGAAGCCTTTTTAAATGGCTCGGTATTTCTCTTAGTCGGTAGTGTTATTATTGGTATGCTCACGGGGGAAAAAGGCTGGGAAAAATTGCAACCTTTCACTCAAGGGATTTTTTATGGTGCGTTAACTTTCTTTCTCCTTGATATGGGATTAGTGGCGGCGAAAAGAATCCGAGAATTAGGTAAAACTGGTTCTTTTCTCATCGGTTTCTCGGTGTTCATTCCCGTTATCAATGCGATGGTGGGGATTCTCATCGCTAAGGTTCTCGGATTTGAACAGGGCAATGCTTTATTATTCGCTGTTTTGTGTGCTAGTGCCTCTTATATTGCTGTTCCTGCGGCCATGAGAAGGCTCTTCTGGGTTTCGTGTGTTAATTTTTGTTATGAATTAAAGCAAGCAAACAGCTTAAGTCGAAGATGTTCAAAATTGGTAAATCCATAACTCATTCTTTTAATAAGCTTT
>VYKP01000073.1_pt1 | contig 36896 bp, 33 predicted proteins | sample 5114551 | NCBI WGS metagenome assembly VYKP01 (sample SAMN12291777, study PRJNA351875) | freshwater metagenome | isolation source: freshwater lake | place: USA: Michigan, Baseline Lake | collected 2013-08-09
TCTCCTGATTTCTTGCTCGAATCTAGTTTTTGCGTCATGTGTCATATTCTATTATATTGCGTGTCCCTTGCTTACCTTTTTTTCTCTACTACCCCTACTTATTGAGCGGATACGGAATTTTCTTAACTCCTTCAACCAAACCCTTTACTACACAAGGATTTTACCCTTTTTTGTCCTCGATCGCTTTTTTATTTAAGCGAACGGTGAGTTATTACTTATTCGCAAACAGTAAAAACTGCAAAAGTATAGTTGATAATTTCTATCAAAACCCCTGAGTCTTCAGCGTCTAAATCCTCGATAATCCTATTAACAATTAATTCGGAAAAATCCTCACAGGAGTTGACTAGACTGGGTTTTGGTAATCAGATGTACTGCATTTAAACTGCCTATTGGCAATTTTAGTACAGTGGCTGCTCCCAATCTTGCCAACAACTCTGAACAGTTACTGTTCATCCTTCAATACACTTGCTCCCAAAGCTTTTAGGGTTTCTTGTAGCATTTCAGCACGAGAGAAATTACCCTGATCTTTCAATAATTGTAGGCCTTTGTGCCAAATCTCGATCGCCTCATTATAACTACCGAAAACTATATAAGCAACCCCTAGATTTTGGTAAATAGTGGGATTATCGGGGTTTAACTTGAGAGCTTTTTTATAAGCTTTAATCGATTCTGGTAGCCGGTGCAGTTGTTTGAGAACCAGTCCTAAATTATAGTAACCATCGGCATAGCTAGGATCAATTTCTATGGTTTTCTCAAAGATAGATAAGGCAGTTTCGTATTTTTCTGCTTCGTATAGTAACCCACCTAAATTATTATAAGCACCAAGTTTTAATTTATCTAAAATTGGCTGCTTAATCGCTTTAATAAAATTATCGGCTGATTGCTTAAATTCCTCCACTGAATAATAATAATTAGCGAGATGATAATATAACTCGTATAAAATATGTGGATTAGAGCCATGGCATTTTAAACCATGTTTGAGCAGCTTAAAACCCTCTTTATCCCTGCCAATATTGAGATATAATCCCCCCAATTTACTACACACATAGGGATCGTGGGGATGTTGCTGATAAAAACCCTCCATCGCTTTTCTTGCCCGTTCAAACTTATCTAAGCTGGCTATTTTATCCACGGTGTAACCGTAGTGAAAGATAGCGATTTCTGGCAGTTCAACTATTTTCCAATTAGGCTCTTTTTTTAATAAAATAGCCACATTATCATCAATAATTGAGTGATAGGGACGGGTAAAAGTGACTTGAGGATGTCGGCGAAATAGCCGCGAAATTAGAGAATAAGGTGATTGTACGGCTCCGATTTCATGGCGAATTAAATTAATAACTAAATTTTCCTCTTTTTCCATTGCCCGACGCATTTTTGGTACGATGGCCAGATTTAATTCCTCATCAGCATCAAGGACTAAAACCCAATCGCCAGTAACATATTTTAAAGCCTCATTTCTGGCATCAGAAAAATTACCCTGCCAATCGTAACTAGGAACTATAGCACCGTAGCTTTGAGCAATAGCAATCGTATCATCGGTCGAACCCGTATCCATAACGATCATCTCATCCACCACCTCTTTAACGCTATCTAAACAGCGCCGGAGATTTTCAGCTTCATTTTTGACAATCATGCAGAGACTAAGTTTAGGCATAATACTAAATCCGTTGAGTATAGGCTACATATCAAAACAGACAAAAGGCAAAGGTGAAGAATAAATAATCAGTTTTTAATAACCACACTTAGTAGAAATTTACTAACTTTAGCGGTTAATCTTGAGCAATAGCAGCTAATCAATAACCCACTGATTACCAGTCATCCATTATTAATTATCTTCCGAATCTATCTTAAACCTTTCTACCGAAGAAAGCAGCTCCCGAGAGATACTCACTAATTTTTGCAAAGAACCCGCCACCCGTTGAGATTCTTGGGAAGTTTCCTGAGCGGTTAACTCCACCGACTGCATAACTTGGGCGACATTAAGAGAATTTTCCCTTTGTTTGACCGTATCGGCGGTAATCGATCGCACCAGCGTATCAATGCGGTTAGAAACTTGGATAATATCTTCTAGGGACTTCTTCGCCTGTTCCGAGCGCTCGGTGACATCGATAACCTGTTGAATCCCTTCCTCCATCGCTGTCATTACCGAATTCGTTTCCGATTGAATCTGTAAAACGATCTGTTCAATTTCCTTAAGAGATTTAGCTGATCTATCGGCCAACTGACGCACCTCATCGGCCACAACCGCAAAACCGCGGCCCGCATCTCCTGCTCGCGCCGCTTGAATCGAGGCATTAAGAGCCAATAAATTAGTCCGTGAGGCAATCTGAGAGACCACCGCAACAATTTTCGAGATTTCTTGGGAAGCTTCCGCCAAACGCTTGACTTTTCGCGCCGTTTCTGATACCGCGTCCCGGATTTGTAGAATTCCCGCCACGGTTCTTTCCACGGAATCTCCCCCCTTCAGAGCAGTAATCGAGGAAGTGCGGGCGACTTCTTCGGCTTCTCTGGCGTTTTCCGCCACCCGTTGAATTGAGTCGGTCATCATCTGTACCGAATTAAGGGTGACGGCCAATTCCTCCGCCATCCGCAGGGCATCGCTAGACTGATTGCGGGCAAACGATTCACTATTGGTACTGCCCTGATTCACCTGTTTTGCCGCTTTTTTCACCTGTCGGACAATTTCCCGCAGGTTTTGGATCGTCAAATTAAAAGCATCGGCCACCGCCCCTAAAACATCGGCACTTACCTCCGCTTCCACAGTGAGATCCCCCCGAGCCACTCCTTCCACATCATCGAGAAGTCGAATCACTTGCCGTTGTAGGTTTTGCCGTTCCCGTTCCGTTTCGGCGGCGTGGCGTTGGGCTTCCGTGGTGGTAGTTAACACCACCCGGGCCATCTGATTGAAATGATTGGCCAGTTGACCGAATTCATCTTCCGAGTAGATCGTTGCTTGAGCGTTAAAATCACCTTCCGAGAGATGCTCGAATTGGTTGTGCAGATCCTTGAGACTGCGCTTAATCTCACTAATGAGCAACTGTAAACCTAGCCAAGTCAGGGCAAGGGTTCCCACCCCGCTTAATAACATCATAGTTAGTGCCGGTTGACTGAAAGGAGAAAGACTAGCGGAGGCTGGTTTCGGGGCAACCTTTTCGGTTTTTTCCTTGCTATTTGGGTCTAGTTTGGCAGCCGATAGAGAAAATAGCCAAGAGGCGGTACTAACAGCAAAAATTAACACCACCGGAGTAATACCCGCTAAAGTCGCTAAGATTAGTTGTTTTTTGCCTAAAGAAGCATTGACAAAAAAGGCTAATTTGCCCGGATTGATGTCCAGCACTGGCTTGAGTAAGCTCTCGGGAACATGGGCAAGATGACTATCTCTTTTGTCATTGGCGATGTCTAGACGAGAAGTATTAAAACTAGGTTCTCCTGCACCAGAACTGGCATTAAGGCGCGCACCCGGCCTGGGGAGAAAACCACCACCTAAAGCTTCCCCCTCCGAACGAGTAAATAGCTCTGAGTACCCCAGTCCTTGAACCGTATCCGTCAGAGCCAGTCGGGAAAAACCCTCCAAATCCTCATCATTGAGTTCTGGTTTCCTAAAATCTCCGGTGTCTTCGTCCTCGTCTTCAGTGACTTTACCCTGATGAAGGCCAATTTTTACCCCTTGTGAGTGGGTCGATTCCGGGTCAATGGCAAAAGTGCTTTCTTCTAGAGAATCGCTATAGGATAACTCCTCATCTCCACCGGTGAGGTGATTTTCCCTAGAGTCAGAGGAAACCATAAAAGTGGCTTCTCCCGTTGACCCTAACCCACCGCCCCACTCTTCCTGCAGCGAGTCAATTTCCGCTGCTTCTACAAAGGGGAAAGGGGTTTCCCCTTCCTCCGAATCGCCAGACCACTGGGAACCGTGATAGCCTGGACTTGGCAGGGTAACGGGACTAAAGCCAGTTTCCTCCGATTCCTCAAAATCATCTTCATGGGAATGGACTTTAGTTAACGTCGGCTCTCCGGCATCCTCCTCATTGAAAAGACTACTATTCCAATCCATGCCTTTATTTTGCTCATCGGGTTCAGTCCCTTGGGAATTCCTAGACCGAGACTTGCTCAAACCTCGACCTGTATCGAAAGCTGCCTCGCTGTAGGCAATGCTTTCCGTAGCAGCGATCGTAAAATCTGCCTCCTCGGTTTCAACACACAATTGCCGAATCTGATCAAGACCTCGTTGGGCATAATCGACTAGCTCGGAGTGATTGGGAGAATTTTTAGCCAACTGTAGCACTTTTTCGTAATTTTCTTCTGCCAATCTGTATTGTTGTAGTCCTAGATAAATATGACCCTGTAACAGCATGACATTGGCATCCTCGGGATACTTGCTGATCATCTCTTTGACAATCACGGCTGCATCTTCAAGGTTGCCCTGGAAATAGGCAGTGTTAGCCTTTCCATACAGTTTTCCGTATTCTGTCCCTGACGGCATTTGCCCCTCCCTTAGTAAAGACGAAGTGGTGAAGTAGTTAGTAGTTTCAAGAAATAATTGCTATAAATCCTATTTTGCTATTTTTTTCAGGTTTTAAGCCGCCCAACGGCTAGAACGGAGTATGGCCAGATGATCGAGTAGTCTTAAGGTTTGTTTTGATTCTTGGCCCAGAATCCACTCTCCCTGCACGTATGGGGAGATCTGATCGGGAATAGTGGCGGCATTACCCAGTTTATCCGGGTCGAGCCATTCCATATCTCCCAAACTTTCCACCGCTAAACCGAGGATGGTTTCCTGTTCTTCGATCACAATCACGGGAATTTCGGCTCGATTAGTGTTTAAGCGGCTGCTATCCCCCAACAATTGCCCCAGATCCGCCACCCAGATCACTTGACCCCGGAGATTGATTGTGCCGAGGAGCAGGGGTGAAGCATTGGGAATGGGAGTAATGCGATCAATTGGTTGCTGCATCACCTCGCGAATGCCCACGGCACTAAGGGCAAACTCGTCCTCAGAGGGTAGATAAAACCGCAAGTAGAGTTCACCGACGGGAGTTTGTAATTCCTGATTGTCAGGGGCGCTATTTGGAGCCTTACCAGTAAAAAAATCAGCGCTGTTAAGCATGAGTTTAGTTCTCTTGCAACTAATAATTCGGGCGGTGTTTTTAGCCGTCTCCACCAATACCATAACTAGACTGTCTCCGGTGAGGACAATTTTATTGGCGCAACAGTTGTTTAATGGTATAAATGAACTCAATTGGTTCAAAAGGTTTGACAATGTAGGCATCGGCTCCAATTTTCATGGCCCAATAGCGATCAAAGACTTCCCCTTTTGAGGAACAGATAACCACCGGTAGATTTTTGGTTTTTGGATCCGACTTAAGACGACGACACACCTCATAACCATTCATGCGGGGCATAACAATATCGAGGACGACGAGATCGGGATTGGCTCTCTGAATATGTTCGAGAGCTTCTACCCCATCCTTGGCGCTTGTGACCTTAATGCCGCTATTGCGGAGTAGATCACAGATTAGTTCCCGTTGCGTTTGGCTGTCTTCTACCAGCAATATTTCGCTCATAACTCCCTTCCTAGCTAGGCTGCCAAGAACAACAATAGAAAAATATGTCCGATAATAGTCCCCGATGCTCCCAAATTGCTCCCATTTTTGCCCCCAATGCAATCTGAAATTTATCAGGAGTTTCCCTCTAAACAAGGACTTGATTCACCCTTTCAGGTTTCATCTCTATAGTTCCCAATTGCACCGTTAAAACCACTGGCCAAGGATTTTTTTGCCGGTTTAGAGGTTGGTTGTCAGGTTTTAGGGTGTTGGGTTTTAGGGTTTTAGTGGAAATTCCCCCTACTTTATTAAATCCTGTGTGATCAGGTATGGAGGTACTGCAGAGCGCCGCAGCTGCGGCGCACCAGAGAAACAACCCATCACTGGCGATTTAGAGATGATGCCCAATCTCGTCCCACTCCCTCTCGATCAGAAACGCGCTTTTCCCTCCTCTTGTCACTAATAATAAATCTGATAAGCTAATTATGTAACATATTTTTCAGTAAGCTTTACTGTATTGAAATTAGCCTTGGAGATTTTTAGTACAAAAGGTCTAGCTTCCTGTCTTGGCTTGTCGCTCCCATGCCGTCTTAACCGATCATTTGGAGGTTATAACAGTACGTTTGCACCAAAAAATCATCAAATTTTCTAGTGGGTAAGGGGAAAAATTGAGAACAGATGTATAGATAAAAAAGAAAAACTCGAATGATAGAAATTAAAAAATTTTTGGGATCGGATGGTTACACTGAAACCATAGACAGGCTGCTCCTAGCCTTGATCGCCAACTCTCTCTAAAACCGATGACAAAAACTTTTATTATAGAGGACGACTCTCGTGCTATACCTTGCAGAAGTAAAAAAACAGACTAGAGGTTTTATCGGCGGTTACAAAACCGAATTGAAACTATTGGCCTGTCAGCATAAAGATCAGACGTGGAGCGCCATAGCGGGGGAAGATATCTTCACCTATGACGAAACTAACTCCCTGGGTGAAGGTGCGCTTCTCTTGGTGAATTTGAGCAATAATCGTCAACTGCAAGGAAACCCGGAATTAGCAGGACTGGAGATGGTGCGACAACTGCAAAAGATTTCCCGTTTGATGGAGCGCAGCAAGAAAGATCAAGAGAAAATCGAGCAGTGGAAACAATCTCTCACCTATCAAAGCGAGATTCTCAATCGCCAGAAAATGGAAATGGAGGCAAGAATCGAGCAAGTGGAACAAATAGAGGCAGAATTCGATTATTTAGAGCGGAAAAGACAAGAACTGAAAACCCTAAAACAACAGTTAAACGAGCAACAGCGACAACTGGAAGAAGGACAAATAAATTACAACTCCTACCCCAATCTTTCCCCAGAACAACAACAATTTATTCGCTCTCTAATGGAGCGTTTAGCTAATAATCATGATCGGGGCAATTCCCCCTCAAACATTCTCCATTTCACTCTTGAATCTGTACAGGGACAACAGACTATTTTAAATAGTTGTTGGCAGAGTTTAGACGAGCAGAAAAAGTCTGTAGAAAATCTTCAAGTTGCCAACAATGAAATGCTCGATCATCTCGAACAAAGAGCTAGGGAATTACAGACAATTCGCAGTACTTTGCAAGGAGCTAAAATACAACTACAAATACAAGAGACTGTTCTGAGTCAAAAACAGCAATTATTCGAGCGCCTGAATCTCACCCTACAAACCACTGATTCTACTCGACAAATGCTCCTTCGTCTCCTCGGAGGGGAAGAACTAGATTTTGATGGTAAAATCGACCTAGAATCTCTTGAACAAATGCCTTTAGAAGAATTGGAGAGTTTAGTTAACAACTTACAAACAGACCTCGATCGCTGGGAAATTTTTGTCAACGATCAAGAAGAAGAATTAACCCTCCAATCTCAAACCGTGGCAGAATTAGAAGCAAGAATAGCCACAATAGATCAATCTGAGCGAGCTAATTTAGAAGCGGAGTTAACCGAGGAACAGGAAAAAAAAGGAATGCTGGCAGAAACTTTGTTCGGACAAAGACGGAATCTCCAGGAAAGACAAGCTATTAGCTCTCAACATCGGAAAATTCTGCAACGAAGACAGGGGATTTTATCCCCGGAAGATCCTCAAAAATCTGGCTTTGAACCATTGTTAATACTCTTGGCCGATAATTATCAAAATAATCTTCAAGAAAGTCAACTTTTAGCAGCAGAAATCAAGCAACTACAAGAGGATTTACAAAAAGACAGTGATAGTATTGATGCTCAATGGTCGGATTTAGAGCAAAAAACTCGTGAATTTGAAGAACAGGAGCGACAATGGCACGATGCTAATCTGGCATTAGTACGTTTAAAAACCCAGGTACAACAGTACGAAACTTTCCTGCAACCCGTGCAGGATCATCTCGATCAAATCCGTCAACAACTAGAAACTATCTCCCAATGGTTGACACCGATGGAATCTAATGGTAGCGCCTATCATTACGCTATTAACAGTTAGACTTATAGCGTTTTCCAATCTCATGAGGTACACCCAAATCTTAACTCCTGACTCCTCAAAACCTAAGACTTTGTACCTCACAACTAGGGAAATTGCTATAATCAGGGTTTGCTGAATAAATAATACAGGGCAATCCGGACAAAGATTTCGCCTTTTTTGCCGGGCAATGATCACTTTTATAGCTTTTTATCTATGGATAAAATAGCTTATATCAATTTAACTCTAGGTTAGCTGTGCTATAAACTAGGATTAGTAATTTATACTCAGATAGCCATGAGACAATCCGATCGAGAAATAATAATTTTAGCGGCTGTGGCCTCCCTCTTAGCGGTGGTAGCGGAACTGTCAATCGCTTTTTAGATAAAAAAAACTGATTTATGGGGTTAAATTCTGCCAAAATTGACAATCAATGCCGAGGAAAGATATCGATAGAATGCTTGTGACAGGGGCAGCAACTGCGATCGCCTCGATCAAGGAAATTAAAGCATGAGTATTAGTGTAACCGGTCAGGTGAAAAGAATCGAAATAGGTACGGGAACTTGGGCATTAATTGCCGATAACGGTCAAACCTACGAATTAATGGAACCTCCCGCCGAATTAATTCAAAAAAAAGCAAAAGTAACAGTTATAGGTCAAATTCGCTCGGATGTGATGACTCTGGCCATGATCGGGCCAATTTTACAAGTGATATCCTTTCAATCTCTGCCATAAAGACGCAAAATACTGTTGAAAAACGGGCAAAAAACGCTTTTTAAGCTTGTAATCTCGAAAAATTGCTGTGATTGTTCCTCAGCTATCCCAGAACAAAAAATTCTCAAGAAGACCCTAAAGGTTGATTTTTTCGAGAATAATCGGGAAATTTTGAATAATCATACTACAATGGACAGCAACTTGGTCTTAGGAACATCGGGATCACCTAAACCGATCTATCTGATTGGTTTAACTCGTAGTTACCTAAGTTGGCGTGAGGAGAGGACTGAATGAATTTGCGCGATAATGCTTTAACGATTCTGCAAGAAACGAGTCGAACTTTTTATATTCCCATAAGTCGTTTACCAGATCGTCTGCTTGAGGCAGTAGCCTCAGCTTATCTCTGTATGAGGGCGATCGATGAAGTAGAAGACCATCCCGACCTAGATAACTTCAGTAAATCTCAGATATTAAGACAAATTAGCCTGAATTTACAAGCAGGTACTGAAAACTCTACCAAAGAGGATTTTACTTTTGGCTTAGTCCATCGGGAGATTTTGCCGGAAGTAACCCTGAGAATTGGCGAATGGGCCTTGTTAGCACCGGATTCGATCGCCCCCCGGGTTTGGGATGCCACGGCGGCCATGGCCGATCGCATGGCCTACTGGGCCAGCAATAACTGGGATATTCGCACAGAAGTGCAATTAGATCAATATACCTTTAGTGTGGCTGGTGCTGTGGGTTTATTGCTGTCTGACCTCTGGAATTGGTACGACGGAACCGAAACTAATCGTAGTTATGCCATCGGTTTTGGTCGGGGTTTACAAGCGGTCAATATTGCTCGCAACCACGGGGAGGATCGGCGCCGGGGGGTAAGTTTTCTGCCCCAGGGTTGGACAATGAGTGATATTCATAGTTATGCCCGTCGTAATCTGAAATTAGCCGATTATTACACTCAATCGCTGCCGAAAGGGCCAGCACTCGATTTTTGTAAGATTCCCCTCGCTTTAGCCCATGGCACTCTCGAAGTCCTAGCATTAGGTAAGGAAAAACTCAGTCGCAGTGATGTTATCGCTTTGGTACAACAAATTACCCGATAGAACAAATCAAAACTAAAATTGCCCACGATCGCTCTTCCAAAGTCAGGAATCACAAGCGTGGGCAAAAAACTGCCAGAGTTCAGTAACTTAGAACAAACCGAGAGTTAAAGATGTATCGATGGGGAAAGTGGCACCAATACCTAACCAAATCGTGACCACAGTACCAAATAGGAAGATAGCGGTAGCGACGGGACGACGGAAAGGATTTTGGAATTTATTGACGCTTTCAATAAAAGGAACTAACATCAAGCCTAGAGGAACGCCAGCCATGCAAGCAATACCTAAGAGTTTGTTAGGAAGAATACGGAGAATTTGGAAAACGGGATAAAGATACCACTCCGGCAGAATTTCTAGGGGAGTAGCGAAAGGATCGGCAGGTTCACCAATCATGGTGGGATCCATAATCGCTAAACCAGTGCAGAGTCCGATCGTACCGAAGATAACCACCGGGAAGACATAGAGCAGATCGTTAGGCCAAGCGGGTTCACCGTAGTAGTTGTGACCCATACCTTTAGCCAACTTAGCGCGGAGAGCGGGATCGCTGAGATCGGGCTTTTTTAATGTGGACATGGATAATGTCTCCTAAAAATGATTTCGGATCGACAGAGATATTTTTCTGAATTATAGAGGCCCAGAAATGCCTTGTTTACGGATCATCAAGAAATGTAGCAACATGAAGACCGCGATCGACCAAGGTAGTACAAAAGTATGTAAGCTGTAGAAACGGGTTAAAGTTGCTTGACCGACGCTTTCGCTACCGCGCATCAGGGTGACGAGTTGATCACCGACGACGGGAATAGCAGCAGGTACACCGGAAACAATTTTAACCGCCCAGTAACCCACCTGATCCCAGGGTAAGGAGTAACCGGTGACACCGAAGCTAACGGTGATCACGGCCAAGACAACCCCTGTCACCCAGGTTAATTCACGCGGTTTTTTGAAGCCACCGGTCAGATAGACGCGGAAAACGTGCAGGATCATCATTAAGACCATCATACTGGCGGACCAGCGATGGATAGAACGAATTAACCAGCCAAAGTTAACTTCGTTCATGATGTACTGTACGGAGGAGAGGGCCTCTGCTACGGTGGGTTTGTAGTAGAAGGTCATGGCGAAACCAGTGGCAAACTGGATCACGAAGCACACAAGGGTGATACCACCCAGACAGTAGAAGATATTAACGTGGGGGGGAACGTATTTGGTGCTGATATCATCAGCGATCCCTTGAATTTCTAAGCGTTCCTCAAACCATTGATAGGCTTTAGAATCCGTTACTTGTTTGGTAAACATCGCGTAACCAGTAAGAAAAATGAAAGATTTAAGGTGTGACCTTTAAAAAATGTAACACAGTTTTCAGGGCTAATTCTCGCTCTTGTCAGGTTTCTCCACCGGTGGGGATCAATCGGCGATCGCCAGCCTCAAAAAACGTAACTTCCTAAAATTTCCCTTAAAATGTCTCCTAGACTACAAAAAATCAGGCCAATTGTCCGACACTGGGAATAGGTAAGGTATGAAATGAGGTCAGCGTGCTATTAAATACCTACGATCCCGAAGGCTTCTACGACGAACTATTCTTAGATGATGGTCAACCTCGTCCCCACTCGTCCCCTTTAATCAAATGGTTGCAGAATCTGCCACCCCAAGAACTTCAACAACACCGGGAAACCGCCCAGTCGGCCCTGTTTGAATTGGGGGTGACTTTCAATGTCTATAGCGACAATCAAGGGGTAGAAAAAATCTTTCCTTTTGATATTATTCCCCGAATTGTCTCGGCTGAGGACTGGGATTATTTAGAAAGAGGCCTGAAACAACGCATCAAAGCTCTCAATCTTTTTCTCTCCGATATCTACAATGACCAGTTAATCATTAAAGATGGTATTATTCCCCCCGAATTAATCGCCTCAGCGACGGGATTTCTGAAACCCTGTCTGGGACTGAAACCGGCTGGAGGTATCTGGTGTCACATCACGGGAACCGATTTAGTCCGCGATAAAGATGGTCGATGGTACGTTTTAGAGGATAATTTGCGGGTTCCTTCCGGTATTTCCTATGTCCTCGAAAATCGTCGGGTAATGAAAAGCACTTTCCCCGATATTTTCCAGACCATGAATGTTAAACCAGTAGATGATTATCCTTCCCATCTGTTGGAAACTCTCCTTAATTTAGCCCCACCCCAATTACCCAATCCCACCGTAGTGGTTTTGACCCCCGGAACCTATAATTCTGCCTACTTTGAACATTCTTTTATCGCCCAACAAATGGGGGTAGAATTAGTGGAAGGGCGTGATTTAGTCGTCTTTGATGGTTATCTACAAATGAAAACCACCAAGGGATTAAGACGGGTAGATGTGGTATATCGTCGCCTCGATGATGACTTTTTAGATCCGGCGGTTTTTCGTCCCGATTCGATGTTAGGTGTACCCGGATTATTAAAAGTTTTTCAGGAAGGCCGCGTCGCTTTAGCTAATGCCCCTGGTACGGGAGTCGCTGATGATAAGGTTATTTATGCTTTTGTCCCCGATATGATTCGTTATTATCTGGGAGAAGAAGCGATTTTAAATAACGTTCCTACCTATCTTTGTTGGCGAGAAAAGGACTTAGATTATGTCTTAAATAATCTCGATAAATTAGTTGTGAAAGCTGCCAATGAATCGGGAGGTTATGGAATGTTAGTCGGTTCCCAAGCTACCTCGAAAGAACGAGAAGAATTTGCCCCACGCATTGCCGCTAATCCCCGCAATTATATCGCTCAACCGGTGTTAAGTCTTTCTAGGGTTCCCACTTTAATTGACACGGAGATTGAAGGTCGTCATGTGGATTTACGTCCCTATATTCTCCATCGTGGCGATGAAATTTATGTGCATCCCGGGGGGTTAACTCGCGTAGCTTTGAAAAAGGGTTCTTTAGTGGTTAATTCTTCTCAAGGTGGTGGCAGTAAAGACACTTGGGTTTTAACCAGGTAATAAGGACAATAATCAAAATTTTGGTGGGTTAGTAACCCACCCTTACCTTTTCACTTTTTCCCAGTTAATTATGCTTAGTAGAGTTGCTGATTCAATTTATTGGTTAAATCGCTATATTGAACGGGCGGAAAATGTCGCCAGGTTTATGGATGTTAATCTTAATTTAATGTTAGATATTCCCACCAGTGTTTTGCAACAGTGGGAACCTTTGGTTTTAACCACGGGAGATTTAGAACAATTCAAGGAACGTTACGGCACAGCCACCGCAGAAAATGTGATCAATTTCTTGACATTTGACACGGAATATAGTAATTCAATTATCTCTTGTTTGCGCTGGGCGCGAGAAAATGCTCGGTCAGTTCGCGAGATTATTTCTTCGGAAATGTGGGAACAGGTTAATGGTTTTTTCTTGATGGTAAAAGATGCTTCCTCTTACCATCCTCAAACTACTTTACCTAACTTTTTTACTCAAGTTAAATTGGCTAGTCACCGTTTTGCGGGGGTGATGGATGCGACGATGACTCATAATGAAGGTTGGCATTTTGGCGTTATGGGAAGATTACAGGAACGCGCCGATAAAACCGCCAGAATTCTTGATGTTAAATACTATTATCTCTTGCCTTCCGCCCAATGGGTAGGAACTTCTCTAGACCAAATTCAATGGATTGCTTTACTGCGGTCCGTGAGTGCCTACGAAATGTATCGTAAATGTCAACGACGGATTACTCCTAGTGACGTGGCCGAATTTTTAATTCTTAATCGAGAATTTCCTCGTTCAATTCACTTTTGTCTGCGGGAATTAGACCACTGTTTGCATCAAGTTACTGGGACTCCCATAGGAACTTGGGGGAATTCCGTAGAAAGAAGTTTAGGGCGACTTTGTGCCGAAATGAGTTATTTAACTATCGAGGATATTATTGAAATGGGATTACATGAATTCCTCGACCATATTCAAAAAAGAGTTAATGATGTGGGAATAAAAATGACAGAAACTTTCTTTGTTTTTAATCCCGAACTTGCCCCACCTCTGCCAGTAAATAACTTTCAATATCAATCCCAATTAACAACTTAATGCGTTATCACATTCGGCATCAAACCAACTATTTCTATAATCAACCCGTGATTTTATCGCCCCATCTGCTGCGCTTGCGACCAAAATCCGATGGTGGGCAAACTTTGCGAGAGTTTACCCTCAAGATTAACCCAGAACCTTTAACAATAACTAATATTATCGACCTCGATGGCAATTCTTGTTTACAAATTTGGTTTAATCAACCGACGGAAGAATTATTGATTGATGTGGTCAGTGAAGTAGAAACCCATGGGGTTAATCCTTTCCAGTATTTGTTAGAACCTTGGGCGACCTGTTTACCCTTTGATTATCCCATTTCTCTCCACAGTCAATTACAACCCTATAGACAATTTTATGGGTTAAATAATGACCCTGATATGGCAGCATTAGCCCAAGAAATTATGCAGGAAACTGAGGGACAGGTGCTATCTTTCCTGTTTAATCTCAATGACAAAATTTACCGAAATTGTCAGCAAATTATTCGTCTTACCGGGGAACCCTACCTACCCGGAAACACTTGGAAAAATAAGCAGGGTTCCTGTCGCGATTTTGTGGTTTTATTTATGGATGTGTGTCGCTGTGTGGGATTAGCTTCCCGTTTTGTCAGTGGCTATCAAGAAGGGGATTTAGACCAAGAAGAAAGACATTTACACGCTTGGGTAGAGGTGTATTTGCCGGGGGGCGGCTGGAAAGGTTATGATCCTACCCATGGATTAGCGGTGAGTGACCGTCATATTAGCCTCGTTTCTAGCCCAATTCCCCGTTATTGCGCCCCAGTAGAGGGAAATGCTCGGCCGGTTAGTCTCGGTCATCAAGTGATAGAATCTCAGCTATCATCGACAATTGCGCTCGATTTGTTATCTTGAGGGTGATTCTTTATTGGAGTTACTAATATGTTAGAAATGGCGCAAGTTTGGACTAAAAAAAATGCGGCGCGTGAGGCAATAATCAAATATGCAGATTTTTTGATCCAACAGTTAGAAGAAACTCCCCAAGTAAATATTCAGATTAGAAGTTTAAAGCGTTTAGCCAACGGCAAGTTGGTTGCGGAAGTCTTAGAGGAGTTAACTTTTGAACAAAATTCGGCTTCTCCTAGATAGGGTTTGCGGCAAAAAGTTTTTCGTGGGGGCAGGGTGTCGGGTATCGAGCAGGACTCTATCGCTCATAGAGATCCTCCCTTCGCCAATCCCTTTTTCCCGGTTGTGATGGGCGGTTTTCGAGACTGGCGATAAAGGCCTTTTCTCGCTCCCAAGCGCTCAAGTTCGGGGTGGGAGAGTTGACCCTTCGGCTTCGCTCAGGGTCAACGTTGAGGGAAATTATGTGTTGGTCAATCGCCTGTCGGATGATCTCGGCCTCACTCAGTCCCGTCTGTCGGGCTTTCTCTTTCAGTAAATTATTCTGCTCGGCTTCGATATAAATTTGCTTGCGGATTTTGCTGACCATAGCTGGTTGAAGTATATACATTACATTATACATTACTAAAACCGTCGTGAATCGTAATCGCCAGTTTTTTATATATATCTGAATTCACTTAAGTAGTCGTGCAAAATTAATTTCCTAGTGAAGATAGGCAAGAGGCAAGAGGCAAGAGGCAAGAGGTGGTTAGATATGTGTAATTAATTTTGCTTAGGTACTTATTATATATATACTATTAAAGCCGAAAACCCCTATTTATCAATGGATGCACCGATTAACCTTTCTTAATCTACCCATGTTTCTTGTGATATTTCTTAATAGACGGGGATAGAGTATATTGGCTAGAATTTCCTGACCGTCATTCTCCTGTGCAAGAAAAGTAGATTTATTCAGCTAACCCTAGATAAGTAGCTGGTTATAATTAAATTAAAGATGGATTGTGGGTTCGATCCCCCCTGCCCCCCTTGATAAGGGGGGTTTCTGAGAACTTTTAACACCTACCTACTTAGAGAGCCATTTAAGTAATTTTCTATGGAGAGTTAAATTATGTCGTCAACTGCCTACGAAACTGATTATAATCAATGGCTAAAAGAGACGGTAAAACAGTTACGAGAGCAAAGCTTGCGCCCTCCGATCGATTAGGATATTATTCCCACGCAAGTCCCTAAGGGGGGATCGAACCTAAAATCCATTTTTAATTTAATTATAACCAGCTACTTATCCACCCCCAAACCCCAGGTAATTGACACCCTAAACTAATACACTTGTACTATAGCTTGCCTAAAAAAATTCCAGAAAAGGGAATGAGGGAAAAGAGGGAAAAAAAGGGGAAAAGGGTTACAGGGTTCTCCCGAATACGCAGACTACCCGAAAACCGATATCGTAGTTGCGGGAGACGCGGCGGTCGTAGCTGCTGCGAAACGCGGAACGGCAGTAACTAGGATAGTAGCCCCAGGAACCGCCCCGCAAGACACAATATAGGTCATCTGTCAAGAGTTTATTTATACTATTTAATAAGTTTTCATAACGATTATCATTATTTGTCTCGTCCCAAACGCTCCCGTCTGTGGGCGGTGCGCCTTGATAATCACCGTGCCACGGATCTAAACACCACTCCCAAACATTCCCGTGCATATCGTACAGCCCAAAGGCGTTGGGGGGATAGGAGCGGACGGGGGTGGTTTTATTTGGGGATTGTTTCGGCTTTTCTTGTTGATAGACCTTTGAACTATTGTAATTCGCCAGTTCTGCCGTGATCGTCTCGCCAAAGTGGAAGGGGGTGGTTGTTCCCGCTCTACAAGCGTATTCCCACTCGGCCTCGCTCGGTAAACGGTAATTTTTTCCCGTGTGACGGGACAGACGGGCGCAGAATTCGATCGCATCGTACCAACTCACGGACTCGACGGGGTTGTTATCGCTTTCCTTAAAGCGCGCGGGGTCTGGATCGAGGTCTTTTCCCTCCCTCGGTAGGTGGGCCACGAACCGCCATTGCGCCCGGGTAATCGGAGTCTGGCTCAGGTAGAAGGCACTGACGCTCACGGGGTGTTGGGGTTTTTCAGACTTCTTATCGTACTTTTCTCCCGGTGAACCCATCAGGAATTCGCCCCCCGGGATAGCAACCATAGTCAGGGGTTCGATTCCCTTGCCTAGGGGTTCCTCGTAGTAGTAGGCCTCCAGGGATTCTCTTTTGGTAATTTCTCCCCGTTTATCGACGTATAGGGTCTCGAAGGTGAATTTTAGGAGTTTTTCCGGGGTCAAGATTTCCTGTTTTCGCTGCCTCACTCTCTCCTCGATGTTTTGGGCGATATCGGCGTACTCTCCCCCCCAAGTGCGGAGAACAGCCGCGTCCACCTCAGCGAAATAGAGAGAGCGATCGCTGACTGCATCCGCTAGAGAACCCTGTGGATTGGGGATTAGAGCCGAAAAATCGCGAAATTCGCCGTAATGGTCGCGAATATAATCGCCGATGCCGCGCCAAATATCGATCGTGCGCCGGTTGGCACTATCTGCCAACAGTAGCTGACGAATGCCGGGGTAAAAATCGTACCAAGCATCCGTAACCGTCGCTCCCTCCGGACTAAAGGTAGATTTTTCGACCAGTCCGCTAAAAAAGACCTCCGCTAGATGCCAATGTTTACTATCGGGTAAAAATCGCCGCTGTGCCAATCGCATCACCGGAGGAATCAGGGGAACGGCCGCCAGCACTTTAGCCAGTTCTCGGGCCAAGGGACTGGCATCGATTAAAAAGCCTCTCAATAACTCTTCCGGGGATTCCGCTTCCGGAGCGGCTGCCTCTTCTTCTCCGGTTTCACCCATATTCACCCCCGCAGTGGTTGCTCCCATTAAAACCCCCTGAATGGAGTTACCACCGCTCCCAGCGATAAATTTCGCCCAGGTTGCAAAGTGAGCAGGGGATAGATTGAAAATAGGGAACCGATAGAGAATCTGCTTCGTGCGGAGTCTTTCCCCCACTTGCAGTATTGCATTGGCAGAAGCGGGACCCGGTGCGATCAAAGGCCGGAGGATCGCTCCCTCTAAAGCGGTTCGTTGCCATAGCTCCTGCGGGAAAATGTGAGCGATGGTGACGGGGTGTTCTTTTCCCAGATCCGCTAGGGTGGCGAAGGCAGACCCCGATCGCCAAGCTTTCCCCAAAGTATCGGTTAGGACGATAAAAAGTCGGTTTCCAGAGGGTGCAACCAGACTGCGAGGGTTCCGTTCGATTTGCCCCGCACCGGAAAGCAAACGAGCTTCATTTTCACCGGTCTCGAACCACCAAACCCGCACGTCCCTAAAAAAGCCTTGCCAACGGAAGAGAGTGGTCATTCCCCCCGCTAGATCTCCCCAAAATTCCATCGGGGGAGAGCGATCGATCAACAGGTGAACCTCTAACCAACGTTCTAGGGGGGGACGGAAAGCGAGCATCGGTAATCCCCCCGCTTCGGCCGTCCGTTCCACTGTAACCTCGATATCCAACTCGTCGGCCCGTAATCCAGGCACGCGACGCGCTAGGGGGAGAATTGCCTTACTGATGGCCGCGGGTTCGGGTATCGGAAAGGGATCGGGGACGCGAACGGGAGAAGAACGATCGCTCTCGACCGAATCGCGCTTCCGGGAGGTCTGCGTCTGGCGATCGATGTTTTCGGGATGGACAACGGGAATCGTTGACTCGATCGCTCCGGGGGGAGGGGTTTCTTCACCGCTGCCGGATGACTGGTTATCTTCCTTGTCATTAGATGAGGTTGATTCCGACTGTTCAGACTGCTCGATCGACCAAGGCGCGATAATTCGATCGAGGTAAGCAGCGCACCAGATCAGTTCTGCCATTTCCCTCTCGTCTTCCCACCAGATGGCTTTCTTCCCTTCCATCTCTCCCCCTACCCTTGCAAGGATTTAAAGATGGTGTCTAGCAGCTTGCTATCGGGGTCGGTGAGGTCGTTTCCCTGTAGTAACAGATAGACCGCGTTGAGCAGTTGATCGGTGGCTAGTTTGTCTTTGCTTTTGATTCGATCGAGAAATTTCCGGATCAGATTTCTGGCCGGTTCGTCCAATTGATTTAGGCTCTCTGGGGGGAAACGTTGCTCTAGTATGCGATAGAAATCATCCTCGTTATTGGGTTGTTCTAGTCTTAAACGCAAACATCGACGCAGGAAAGCAGGGGGAAACTCCCGGGCCTCGTTACTGGTCATGAATACTAGGGGGAACTCCTGACAAGACACACAACCTCGATCGATCGGGATTTTTTCCTCGCTGTCGTCCTGTTGACCGCGATAGGGAAGAACGGATTGGTCGCCGGTTTTTAATCGTGTCAGTTCCGGTATCTCAAAAAATCCCTCCTCGAAAATATGGAGGAGATCGTTAGGCATATCGATATCGCTTTTATCGATCTCATCAATTAGCAGCACCGCCGGTCGTCCTGGACGGGATCGATAAAAAGCCATCCCCATGGGGCCTAATCTTAGATAGCTGCCGATATCTGGCTCCTCGTACTTTCCCCCCTCTCCCACTTTCTGTCTTTGTAGGGAAGCTTCCTGTAACCGTCCGATCGCATCGTAGGCATAAAGACCCTCTTTAAGGGTGGTGCGAGAAACGATCGACCAACGGTAGGGGCCGGGTAGTCCCAATTCCCGCGCCACTGCGTAGGCCAGGGAAGTCTTGCCGGCGCCGGGGTTGCCCTCGATCAGTAGGGGACGACGCAAGCAGAGGGCCGCGTTTACCAGTTCCACCGCTTTCTTATCCGCGACGAATCCTAAAGCCCTAGGGTCGATTTTTCCCTGTTTGGGCGGGATTTCTTGGGATTTCGCCGCTTTTGTCCATTCTTCCGGGGACAGGCTAAAACTGCGCCAAGGAGGTGGGGGTGGGATGCGATCGAGGTGTTTTCTTTGTTCTTTGGCTGTGGGTAAACTATCGGCACTCAGGGTCAAACCCCGGTAGATGCGAAGGTCTTCTGGTTTGGGAACTGGTTTATCGGCCATTGGATTCCACCACTTTCGTGTTTAGAGGTCTCGGTCTCGGGGCGGGTTTGGGGTATAGATCGTCCCAGAAAAGGGCGATTTTTCGCTTGTTTCTGCGTAATTCTTTGGTCTTATCGGGCCAGTTTCTCCATTCCGAGGGGTTTAGCTCCTTATGTGTCATCGGTTCGCCGGGGTTTCGACTCCAGACGGCGATCGGCAGGGATTCGACGATCTTTTCCAGATCGGCGATCGATGGTTCGGTTCCGATGTAGTAATCTTTCTGGTTAAGATCGCTATTATTTTCCCATAAAGCTCTCTTGATCCCCTCGATCTCGTCGCGGATCTCTCGGAAGTCTTCATCGAAATAGCGATCAAAGGAGTTAATAAAGACGGGGTACTCGTATCCTAGAGATTTCAACGTTGTACCCCGCTTAAATTGAAATTCTTCCAGAGGGTATTTTAAAACTTTTATTGGCAGAAAAATTTCGAGATTTAGCTTTACTGTGTTCGGCAAACTATAACGAGCTTTGCGAATTAAATTAGCGAGAAATGTCTGACTTTCTGGACAAGATTCTATTTCGCTATTTAATTCAATTTTTTCGTTTTCAGCAAATCTTCCTAAGGGGCGATGTTGACTTTTAATCCAAAGATTCATTCTTAAGTGAAATGAGTTGAACACCCTTCCAGTATTATTATCTTTATCGAGATCCTGTTCTATTTCAATTTGAAGTCTCAGTTCTTCTCGATTAATACGTTCCTTGAATTTTTCCCACGACTGCCTGACTTCATTTTGTATTTTATCTAAATCCGCATTTTCTCGATACTTAATAACCCTAGACTGCCAAGCTTCGATAGCATCAATCGACGGGTTAATCCTATCTTCTTCTAATAACCTATTTAGACACCAATCGGAACAAGCTATGAGAGGACAGATACCCTCTATAACCGGCTTGTTTGATAATTTTTTTAATTGTTTTTTAAGTTCTAGATCGTCCAAAATAAACTCTTCTAAAAATTTACTATTCAATAAAAATGAATTGATAAAAAGTAAATTTTTTGATAAATGTTTTTTAAATTCATTCAATAATTCTTCTGTGAATTCAAGGCGTTTTTCTTCCCAAGTTCGTATCGTTTTAGGAATAACTGGAAAAAATTTTGCAACCGTTTCAGATCCCGTCAGGTTATGTACAACGTCTTGTGGCATTGAGTCGGGAATTTTTTCATTAACTTTGCCTACAATTTCACCGGGGGAAATATATCGATTACGAGACTGTTGACAAAAATCTTTCAAAACTGCTGCCAAAACGGTAGAGAATACACTCTCTTTAGCCTCTTGTTTGGCACGACAAGCGGCGATCGTGTGAACGGCAATATTTTTTTCTTTGCTCGATCGATATATCCCGATCGAGCCAGCAGCGAATTTTGTAACTTCCACCGCTCCCATTTGCGAGCAACAGGTATCGATAATATACAGTATCTGCGCTATCCGAACCCCATCATTATTGAGAGGACGAACTAAATCTTCGGTCGATAGAGCCGTTTGTCCAATTAGTTTAGGATCGGTATCCTCCAGTAAAAGATAATGTCTATCCCCCAGTATATACTCGCCGTGACCGGAATAATAAAAAATGACAATATCGGTTTCACGGCAATTTTGTTGAAGCCATTGAGCAAATTTGAGAGGAATTTCGTCTTTTTTCGGATTAATATCTAAATCGGTTAACACTCGCTGGTATCCAAAATCACGAGTAAACAGATCGACTACCAGTTCTAAATCCGTCTCGACGCTGGGTAATTGCTTGTCAGGGTCTAAGTTCTTGTAATCCTTTGTCCCACAAGCAATTAGATAATACTTGATTTCTTCATCCATACCATTACCCATCAATCGATTAACCCCGATCGAATCGCTTCCCCAGTTTCAACCGCCGTCAGATAGCTTTTGGCATCGTGAGCCTCGCAACCATTATAAACTAGCTTATCCTCGACAGTTCCCTCAAATAAAGGGTTGAGTTCCTTTGTCAACGCCACCACATCGCCATCGTCCGCGATATTCACCCATCTTTTCACATTTCCGGGCCAGCACCCCAGGTTATTGCGGGGGGACGGTTGCAGTCGATCGAAAATTAATTGTCTTATCCCCAAAGGAGAACCGAGGGTGACAAAGACTTTAATCGGCCATTCTGGATGCTGACATAAAGTTTCGTAACAGACGATCGAACCGAGAGAATGAGCTACAAGTACCCGCGTATCTTCATCGATAGATTCTATTACTCGCTTTTGAATCTGCTGTTTTAGCTTTTGATCGTGTAAATAGCTCCCCACCTGCTTAAGATAAGAAATAACCAATTTCTCGGCAATGCCACCGAAAAACCGAGATTCACTTAACCCCGACAAAGCTCTCTGGATAATTTTCGGGGTAGATTTTTCTCTCAAAAGGCTATCCGCATTCGGATGATTATTTTCCACTCGTTCCGTTTCTTGCCACCACAACTGGAGTAATTCTTTTTCCCAATCGGAATCGACATCATTAACATCGTAGTTCGGAATACCGATCGCTTTCGATTTTCCCCGAAAAATATCTCCGTAAAACGCGCAACGAAAATCAGTATCGGACTCTAACTCGGTTCCCGCGAGCTTCAATCCATCCTTGAGACTTGGCAACCACTCAGCAGAAATCGTGTGGCTACCCCTAAATTCTTGCGCGATACCATGAACACCGACAATTTTAGCCATGATCGTGCGTTTACAAGGCTTTCCTATCCCTGTTAATTTTCAATTTTAAAATGATAAAAAAAGTGACTGGGGTAAAATCGGTTAACTAGAAATGACGGGAAACGATTTTTTCGATGGTTGCTTGGGTATCCTGCAGCAGTTTCTCGCGACTATCGCTAGTATTAGTCAGACTGGGGACGAGATTACCTTTACAAGTTATCACGAGAGCTTGGGTTCCAGTCAAGGGTCGGCTCCAACTCTACACATTTCTCAACAAAACTGATAACAGTTATCTTAATGGTGAGGTACAAAGTTTTCGTTTTCGGGAGCCGATCGCTGGTCGTCGATACCAAATTCAGGTTACACTTGCTCTTGATGGGAAAGACTGTATCTTGAGAAAATAATACAGCTAAATAGACCAGAATTTAGGGGGTATTTTCTGAAAAAGAATCACTATAATTAAATAAAAATGGTACGCTATTTTTTCCCGCTCCATCCATAACTAAAACCCGGGGCATTTGCGCTCCACCTTCGCGCCAAGCTTCGATCGCTTCTTTCTGTAAAACTAATCCTCCTCCCTGTTCCTTTAAAGTTTCTGCTAATAGTCTTTGTGCCTCAGCTTTCCCTTTAGCGCGATTAATTTCTGCTTGGGCCTGTTGTTCTGCTTCTTGGGTAATATAAACGGCTCTTTGGGCGCGTTGTTCTGCGATTTGTTTATCTTCAACGGCCCGAGCAAATTCCGGAGAAAAATTCAAATCTACCACACTGGTATCTAAAACTAGAATACCATACTTTTCTAACCGAGTTGATAGGGCATTATCAAAGTCTTCTTTTAATTCACTGCGTCGGGTAATTGCTTCCTCTACGGTTCTTTTAGCGGCGGCAATTTTAAAGGATTCTTGGGTTTGAGGGGCAATAATTTTAGCAACAATATTTTGCAAGGTTCCTTGGGTTCTTCTAATGGCCACTACTTGAGTTGGATCGAGACGAAAATTAATTGCAAAACTAGCGGATAGATCCTGTAAATCTTTAGTGGAACTTTGGGCAGGAACTTCAAATTTTTGCACCGTAAGATCGTAGATATCGACACTAGAGACAAAGGGAGGTTTAAAGTGTAATCCCTCTAATAAAACCCCATCTTTAGCCTTTCCTAAAACACTTAAAACCCCCGCTTGTCCAGGGGTGATGATCACATAGGCATTAAAGGCCGCTAAAATGACAATAGTGACCAATAATCCCCCAATCAGGGAAAGTAAATTAATAGCATCTTTCTGGTTCACAGTTTATACTCCTTGACGAGCGACTAAAGCGAGAATTTTTGTTGCGATCGCTTGATTAACAGGCATCACTGACAGACGATTTCCTGTCCTTACTAATAATAATTCATCGGCGGTAAAATTTTGTTTTAAAATTCCCAGGGGCAGCAGTTGGGGAAAAAGGCGATCGAACTCAACTTTAACCGTCCACCAGCGCGGAGAATCTGGAGAGGATTTAGAATCATAGTAGGGACTATTGCGATCGAATTGTGTGGGATCGATCATATCGGTTTCCACTACGCGCATTAAACCGACAATCCCCGGCGGGGTTGTATTAGAATGATAGAAAAAGGCTAAATCACCCCGTTTCATCTGACGGAGAAAATTGCGCGCTTGATAATTTCGCACTCCATCCCAAATAGTTTGACGATCTTTTTTTAAATCCTCGATACTATAGACATCGGGTTCGGATTTCATTAGCCAGTAATTTAAATTCATCATTTATAGTTGCTATTAATTCAAATAAGCTCAGAAATATTTTTAGCCGTTTCTGTCAGCTTTATTAAGTAAGTAGGGTTGACTAAATATCATTGAAAGCTTTGCTAGAAAAAGGTTTGGCAACTTTTTTAGCCAAAAAAGTGCAAAAAATAAAGGTTGAAAAATCGATCCGAGGGACTCAAAAACCTTGCACTTTCCAGAGGCGATTACAAAGGGTTCCGCTTCCCGGTGTACGAGGTCATTCTGTTATTCTAATACTAAATCCGTTGAGTACAGGCTAGTTATGAGGAGAGGCAAGAGGCCGAAGCCTAACCCCACCAATAAACTTTTTGCTGCAAACCCTACCTATTTACTATCATTATTTATTATTCGGGAACCGTCCACCAAGCGAGAGCAAAAGGTTGTTCTTTACTGTTAACTTGTTGACGATATTGAACCCGAATTTTATACTTTCCAGAGATGGGAATAGAACAAAAAATATGCTCTAAACTATCACTATCACTTAGAGAAGAACAAGTGTATTTATCATTATTATCCTCTTGGACAGGTAAAAGATAAACATCTAAATTATTCAGTCCACGATCTCGGAAACTTTCATCGAGATCATAGAGATTATTGCGATTAGTATCAATTAGTTCTACCAAACGATCCCAAGCTAAAGTTATCGAAACAAAACTATTAGCTTTTAATGGCTTCTCTAGGGCATAATCTTGATAACCATTAGCGTTAACTGCACCGTAATCCCAACCAATGGCAGGAATAGATTCTGTGGCTGACCATTGACCATTACTAAACTGTGTGTAGGCGCGAAAAGTGTTAAGATGGCCCGTCCCCATCTGCATATCTAAAGGAATTTTCGGGTCTTTATACGCATCGGAGTCTAACCAAGTTTTTTGGTCTTTAGTTAAAACCGTCCGTCTCATCCCTAACCTTAACCCATCGCCCTTATCTTTAATTTTATCGGCAGAATTAAGTATGATTGCCTTCATCACTTGATGATGACGAGAATCGAGACTCCAATGGGGATTTTTTTGATTAATTTGTTGATCGCCGTATTCTTGTAAAAGTGCCACGGATGCTGTAATATGGGGAGCGGCGAAACTGGTGCCACTAACAGTATTTAATTTACCTTTGAGGTCATAAAGCTCTATTTTATTACCGGGGGCAACTAAATTAATTGATCGCCGCGAACCATCATTAATTTCCCGTTTAATTAAACTGCGGCCAATACCCACTGGCAAAGCACTAATATTAGCAAAATCAACTTTAGTGAATTTTCCTTCTCTTTGGGCTGTATAAGCGGTAGTAATGCCGTTAAAATGATCGGTGGGAATGGGAATTCCTCCCTTACCTTGATTACCAGCAATTACATAAAGAACATCATCAACTCGCGATGACCAATCAACACATTGAGTTAATAAAGCTTGACCATCTAATTTTGGTTCCTGTCGCTGATCTCTTTGCAAAGATTCCCCAAAACTAAAGTTAATTGCGCGGACATCACCGCTATTTTGTCGGGCAATATTTTGACTGGTAAGACATTCTTCTGGTTGTCCGCCGCGTCGCAAAGAACCCACCGCCCCCGAATATAATCTCGCGTTCGGGGCCACTCCGGGGATTTTTTTATCATCACTTACCATCATCGTTGCCACCATAGCGGCGTGATTATCTAGATAGGTGTTGGGTTTGGCAATTTGATCGCGAAAAAAAACACCGGCTAATTTATAGGGAGGCTGCCAAGCTGCCACTTTATCATAACCGAACTGAGCCGGTCGGCCGATTTCCACTTGACCGATGGCAATTTTTCTCCCTAATAAATTATAGGGTTCTGCCCGCAAGCGATCGGCATAAATTCCCTGTTCACCGATGGAATTAGAAAGAACTAGGGAAGGAAGCAGAATTATTGTTACTACTAACCCGACGACAAACCAAAACCCTCTTTTCATCATCAGCAATCCTGCGGCGGTAAGGTGACACCAATCCATTCTAAGACAGAAATCTCAGGAGTGAATCTCACATTTGCAGAAATACCGACAATCAGCAATTATTAGTAACTCTTAAATTATTAAGTACCTAAGCAAAATTAATTACACATATCTAACCCCCCCCTTGCCTTTGTTGCCCTCTCTTTTTGTACTAACTTATATACTACAAGAAGGATAATGCAAGGTTTTTGAGAGTCCCAATCCGATTTTCGCAGCATGAACATCGGATTTTAACAGGTCAAAAGCTTTATTTTTAAAGGGTTTTACGATTATTCAGCCAACCCTACCTAGCTTTTTGTCATAAATATTGATATTATTTAACAATCAGCAGCAATTTATGGTAGATATATTTATTTAGGAGAGCAAGAAAATGGCTGGATTCTTTGGCCTGTTTGGCAATAAGACGAAATACGTCGATGAACCAATGGATATGAGCGCACCGGAACCGAAAGAGGCTTTTTACTTGGAACCCGATGACGCTAAAACTCTCGGTAATATCGACTTTATGCGGACACCGATCACGATCCGACGTACTTTCCCGAAAACTGCCTCAAATAAAAAGGGTGGCGAATCGATTAAACAGATTTCTTCTATGGAAGTCAGCAAAGTCACCGATAACGGTATTGTGGCAAAATCGGCCACTTCCGAGGCTAATAGTAAGGCTAACGATGCTAATGATAACGTTCGTCGCGCTAACGATGACAATATCAATCCTTTCCTGAAAATGGCCCGCGAAATCAAGAAATAGTATAGTAAGGTGAGCATTGGCTACCCTTGAGATTAAACTTTGGTGGGGAAAGCCCACCTTTTTTATGACCATTATTAACGGAAAAACCAAATTATTAGGCGTAATCGGCGATCCCATCGGCCATACTCTTTCTCCACTCATGCACAATGCCGCTATCGATGCCTTGGGGCTAAATTATGTTTATCTCCCCCTCCCGATCGCCCCGGAAAATTTGGCAACTGCGATCGCTGGTTTGGATGCCATCGATCTACAGGGTTTTAGCGTCACAATTCCCCATAAATTAGCCATTATTCCCTTATTATCGCAAATTACCGAGAAAGCAAGGCTAGTAGGCGCAGTTAATACCGTCTGGCGCACGGAAACCGGCTGGCAGGGAACGAATACCGATGTGGATGGCTTTCTCGCACCCTTGAAATCCCTTGACAAAGATTGGAGTCAGGTGAATCCAGTTATTTTGGGCAATGGCGGCGCTGCCCGATCGGTTGTGGTGGCTTGCGCCCAGTTGGGCTGTGGCAAAATTCATGGGGTAGGACGCAATCAAAAGAAATTAGATCCTTTTAAAGAAAGTTGGGCGAATACCAGCCTCTATGACCTCCTAGAAGTGCATAGCTGGGACGAATTAGAGAGGCTGCTATCCACCACAGAACTCCTGATTAATTCTACCCCCATCGGAATGTCTCCCCAGGGCGAACAATCCCCAGTTGAGTTAGAATTATTAGACCTTTTACCACCATCGGCGATCGCCTACGATCTGATTTATAATCCCCGGCCGACCAAATTTCTCCGGTTGGCCCAGACTAGAGGGATAAGAATTATTGATGGGTTAGAAATGTTAGTTAATCAGGGAGCGATCGCACTAGAAATCTGGTTAGGTCAACCCGTCCCCGTCTCGGTCATGCGGGAAGCTTTGTTAAAACAATTCTAAATGTTAAAATCCTATTTCTGGCTTGATTTATGCCCCCTTCTAGCTCCTTTTGGAAAACTCTGAATAACTCGATTCTAGTGCGCTATCTATTATTATTTGGCTGTGGCTGGAGTCTGATTGTCTTAATTAACTTTTTCTACGGGACGATCGCTATTTTTACTGGTTCAGCGATCCTGGCTGCTCTATTAAATTATCCCGTGGTTTGGTTATCTCGTTATCTACCGAGAGGACTAGCCATTGCTATTACCACCATAGTAGCTTTTATCCTCCTATTTAGATTAGTCACAGGCATAGGATTAGAAGCAGTTAGTCAGGGGAAAGGACTACTATTCAATCTTACCGATGCCCTGGGTCAACAAGATTTTTTACCCTTTAAAGACTTTCTCGATCGATTAGATTGGAATAAAGTGGTGGGAACTCTACAAACTGGTTTAGCCACGGGTTTATCGGTCGTACAGGGAGTTTTTTCCAGTGTCTTTACTGGCGTTTTCGGGGCGGTAATCAGTGTTTATATGCTTATAGACGGTGATAAACTTTGGCGAGGTTTTTTGCAACTTCTCCCCCTAGCATACCGGGAGCGTTTTGCCACGTCTTTTCGACAAAGTTTTCTGGGATTTATTCGCGGACAACTGTTATTAATGCTCTTTTTATCGGTGACGAGTTTCTTAAGTTTTTCCCTATTGGGAATTCAATATGGGCTAGTTTTGGCGGGTGTTCTTGGTGTTATCGATGCTATCCCGGGTATCGGGGCAACCCTGGGCATTTTGTTGGTAACTATCTTGACTTTTACCTCCCAAGGACTAACAATTGCCGTTAAAGCTTTTATTGTCTGTGTTGTCTTGGTACAAATTCAAGATAATATTATTCGCCCTAAAGTTATGGGCAATGCCCTAGAATTAAACCCAGTAATTTTGTTTTTATCTCTCTTTATCGGCGAAAGAATTGCGGGATTATTAGGGATTTTTCTGTCCATTCCTATTGCTGGAATGATTGCGATCTGGATCGGATCGAGTGAAGAAAAACCAATAACAGATTTAGAGGAAAATCAGTTAGAAGAAAGTCAAGAGAATTAAGAGCCGATCCCCAGTCTCTACTATACAATTAGGGAAATTTGTTATCTACAAAACTCGATCGCTAAGTAGGTAGGCGTTAAAAGTTATCAGATGCCCCCGCCTATCGGCACCCCCCTTATCAAGGGGGGCAGGGGGGATCGAACCCAAAATCCATTTTTAATTTAATTATAACCAGCTACTTACCTATGGAAAACTTAGATTTAAAGAAATCCTCGCCCCTCTTACTTATCTCACCGTTTTTTCTCTGGGGAACAGCGATGGTAGCGATGAAGGGTGTTATCCCCCACACCACCCCCCTATTTATGGCGGCAATTCGCCTTGTACCCGCCGGAATATTAGTTTTAATGGTAGCTTGGTTTTTAGGTCGTCCTCAGCCCAAAACCCTGCAAGCATGGCTATGGATTGCCCTTTTTGCTCTCATGGATGGCACTCTTTTTCAAAGTTTTCTGGCATTGGGATTAAATCGCACCGGGGCAGGGTTAGGATCGGTAATTATTGACTCGCAACCCCTAGCGGTGGCTTTAATGTCCAGTTGGCTATTTAAAGAAGTTATCGGTGTCTGGGGATGGTTGGGATTGGGTTTAGGGATTGGGGGAATTAGTTTAATTGGCTTGCCCGATCAATGGTTTTATGACTTTTTTGGACAAAAAGCGTTAAATATTGAATTTAGCTGGCAGGAATTACTAAATAGCGGCGAAATGCTCATGCTTTTGGCTTCCCTATCCATGGCGGTGGGAACAGTGTTAATCCGGTTTGTCTGTCGTCATGCGGATCCCGTCAGCGCTACAGGATGGCACATGATTTTAGGAGGATTGCCGCTATTTTTAGCTTCAGGTTTCACCGAATCCCATCAATGGCAAAATATAGATTTCAATGGTTGGTTAGCTTTAAGTTATGCCACGATTTTTGGTAGTGCGATCGCATACGGAGTATTCTTTTATTTAGCTGCCAAGGGCAATTTAACCAGTTTAAGTTCTTTAACTTTTTTAACTCCGGTTTTTGCCCTCACTTTCGGGAATTTATTCCTCGGTGAGATGTTAAGTGTATTGCAATGGGTGGGGGTATCTTTAACCCTCGTTAGTATTTATTTAATCAATCAAAGGGAAAAAATATCCCCACAAGTGCGGGCAATTTTTGCTAATATTTCCTCTGCTTCCGTGAAGTAAACATGAGTGTTGTGTGTTGGGTGTTGGGTTTTAGGGTTTTGGGGTTTTAGGGTTTTGGAGTTTTGAGGGATTAGTTAAAATTTCCCCATTTCCCCATTTCCCTATCCCCCCATTTCCCTATCCTCCCATTTCCCCATTTCCCTATCCCCCCATTTCCCTATCCCCAATCTCTGATTTATACCCAAAAGCAACTAACTCAAATTCCGTGCGAATTACCTCGACTCTGGCAAAATTTGCCTCTTGTAATTTCTGGTTAAGATTTTGGGAGGTAAAACCGGTTTTGTGAGCCATATAGGGCATTCCGGGGACTTCTGTTCCCATGCCGTAAAACATCCATAAAGCCCGCACCGGACCACCGGGAGAAATATATAAAGGTTCATTTTCCATATCGCCTCTAGCGACAAATTCGGCGGCAGTTTGCATATCGGGAACTATAATCATCAAAAAGCCTTCGGGTTTAAGAATGCGTTTAAATTCCCCTAGGGCGATGGGAACTTCGTAATGATAAATATGTTCTAGATTATGACTAGAAAAAACCGCATCGACGGAGTTATCGGGAACGGCACTTAAATCGGTAATCGTTCCTAAAATATCGGGGTTAACAGCGGTATTAATATCGAGGCGAATTTCTTGCCAATTGCCATCGCGGAATAGTTTGGGTAAAGCTTCGGGATTATAGGGACCACAACCCACATTTAAAACCAGTTTTTTTGGGGATTTTAGCGCCGTTATCCCTGGGGGAGCATTCCAAGCTAATAAACAAATATTTTTGAAACCAAGCAAACCGTGATCAGCGACTTGATAATCTAAAATTATCTGAGCTTGGGGATGGATTTTAGTAAAATCTTTTATGGCCTGTTGGAGCGCAGGATGCTGACATTTATTGATAATAATCAAAGCGGAATCAGACCAGAACTTTTTGGCTAAAAGTAAGGAGATCAAGAGAGAGCGATAGTCTTCGGCAGCATCGTAGTAATAAACTCCCAGCTTTTCTTCACTGTTTAGTTCTTCCAGATCATCGAAAAAGTTTTCCGTTTCTTGATCGCTTAAAAATATCTGTTCTGATAGTTGAAAATCCTCCAAATCCTCAGATAATATAGTTAGTTTTTCTCCCGATGGATCGTATTTAAAAAAAGCTTCTACGCCATAACCGAAGCGATCGCTATTATTGCAAAAAGCGGCGACTAAACTACTGCGACGAAAACAACCAATTTGACAGTAAACCTCGTCCGGTTGCAGACAGTCAACGGCTAGATTGAGCAGGGGAAAGAGATTGCGATCAGGATAGGAGGCGGTTTTTTCGCTTAAAAGGGTTAATTGCTCGGAAATAGGCGACATTAGAGGCGATCCCCAATCCTGATACTGTTGGGGCAGTTTTTCTAAGAATTTCTGTAAATCCATACCTTGGCTCTTGCAAAAGTGACGATCCTCACCCCTTAATCATAGATCGTTATCTTCGGGATGAAGTCACTGCCTCGATTTTGGAAGAGTGCTAATCTGATCTATTAGCCCATTAGCACCAGTAGAGGAACTTCTGATATGCCCTACAACTGCTTCCAGATCAAATTTTGGGGAGTACGGGGGAGTATTCCCTGTCCAGGTTCGGAAACCGTTCGTTATGGTGGTAATACTTCCTGTGTGGAGATGCAAGTCGGTAGAGAAAGATTAATTTTTGACGGTGGTACAGGGTTACGCATCCTAGGACAGTCCTTGATGGCAGAAAGTCCAGCGAAAGCCCATTTATTTTTCAGTCACTCCCATTGGGATCATATTCAGGGTTTTCCTTTTTTTATCCCCGCTTTTATCAGGGGCAATACTTTTAATATCTACGCGGTTCCTTCCCCCAACGGGGCAACCTTAAAGCAAAGATTAGACGATCAGATGTCACATCCTAATTTTCCTGTGTCTTTGCAGATTATGGAGGCCGATTTAGAATTTTATAATCTAGAAATGGGCGAAACCGTCCACTGTGGGGATGTCACCGTCGAAACTCGTCCTTTAAATCATCCAGGGGAAGCGGTGGGTTATCGGGTAAATTGGCAGGGTTTATCGGCAGCTTATATCACCGATACTGAACATTTTCCCGATCGCCTTGATGATAACGTTTTGGCTTTAGCTCGGCAAGCGGATGTGATGATTATTGATGCTACCTACACCGATGAGGAATACAACGATCCTAAGTATTCTAAGGTGGGTTGGGGTCATTCCACTTGGCAGCAAGCAGTTAAAATCGCTAGGGCAGCGCAAGTTAAGCAGTTAGTTTTATTTCATCACAATCCCGCCCATAATGACGATTTTCTCGATCGCATTGGGGAAGAGGCAAGAAAGATTTTCCCTGCAACTATTCTCGCCCAGGAAGGCCTCTCGATCGAACTGCAGCCAGAAGTTCTCCGATAGATGGTCAACAGCTTATCCCCGTGAGCGGAGATAGGATAGAATGGTGTAACTTCATCTGGGATTTTCTCTGGTGCTATATTATCGAAATGTCCAATCAATCCTCACCTAACTCCACAGAAATACAAGCAATTTTTGATCAGATCGCTCCCAAATATGACCGACTTAATCAAGAATTAAGTTTAGGATTACACCGCGTCTGGAAATTAATGACAGTCAAGTGGTGTCAACCCGAAAAAGGGGATTTTGCCCTCGATATCTGTTGTGGTAGCGGCGACCTAACTAACCTATTATCAAAACAAGTGGGTAAAACCGGCCAAGTGATCGGACTAGATTTTTCCCCACAACAATTAAAAATCGCCCGTCAACGTTTTAGCTCCACTAATATTAACTGGATGGAAGGGGATGCCCTCAATTTACCCTTTGCCGATTCTAGCTTTGATTGTGCCACTATTGGCTATGGATTACGCAATGTGGTCGATATTGCCCAATGTCTGGGGGAATTATACCGAGTCTTGAAACCGGGCGCTAAAGCGGCGATTCTGGACTTCCATCAACCCACCGAAACCATCGCCAAATTATTCCAAAACTGGTATCTCGATCATATCGTCGTTCCCGCTGCCGAGCGTTATGGTCTCACTGACCAGTACGCTTATATTAGTCCCAGTATCGATCGCTTTCCCCAGGGCCGAGAACAGGTAAAATTAGGCTATCAGTCGGGATTTTCCAGCGCTGTTCACTATCCACTCCTAGCAGGACTGATGGGAGTGTTAGTCTTGAAGAAATAACCTACTGACATTTCTGTTTATTTTTAGCTGCTAAATTGAATCTCCCTACTCTTTGGACATGGATATTACCGCCGATCGCGGGGGCAATTATTGGCTATTTTACCAACGATGTAGCCATAAAAATGCTATTTCGTCCCTACAAGGCGATTTATATCGGTAAGCATCCTCTTCCCTTCACACCGGGACTAATTCCTCGCAATCAAGATCGATTAGCTGTCCGGGTATCGGATACGATCATGGGTTCCCTGTTAACCCCCGCGGAACTACAAAAACTGGCTAAACGACTCCTCGACACGGAAAGGGTACAGGGGGCGATACTCTGGCTGTTACAATTAGCTTTAAAACAAATCAAAGGCGATCGGCAAGCAAAAACCGCCGAGATTTTGGCGGCGATTCTTCACGATTTATTCGGGGAATCTTTAGCGAAATTACTCAAAGTTTTAGCCCGACGACAGGACTTTTTAGAAAAACAGATCAATCAAATTTTTGATCGCCTAGTCTTAGAATTTTCTCTCAGTGAACAACAGGCGCGACAATTCTCCGATTGGCTATTAGAAACCGTCTTACCTGCTGATGTTATCCGTCTAGCTTTAATCGATTTTTTAACTGATCGCAATATTCAAGTTATCGATGAAGGATTTCGGGAAAAAACCAGTGGAACCTATTGGGTAGTAGCCAATTTATTCGGTTTACGCAATGCCCTGGCTCGCTTACGCACTTTTTGCCTTGATGAAAAGGATTTAGCTAATACCAGAATCAAAGAATTATTACTATCTTTAGAGATGCGTAATCGTCTGAAAAACTGGTTACAAAGTATCTCTTTACAAAATTTACCTATCTCCACCGTCAGACAATTGCGTAAAACCACTAGAGACACGGTGCGAATTTATATTCAAGAAAGTGGCGAACAATTTCTGCAAGATTTTGGACAAACGATCGACTGGGATCAAATCGCTAATTTAATTATTAACCGTCTGCAATCTTCGGGGTCAATGACTACATCATTAGGGGTAATTAGTCAAGAGTTAGCGTTAATTTTAGAGCGTTATCTAGAGGAAGATTTAGAGAAATTAGTCGCCCAAATGATCCCAATTCTCAACATCGATCAGGTAATCCGCGATCGGGTGAATGCCACTTCCCCTGCTGATCTGGAAAATGCTATTCAAGGAATTGTTAAACAAGAATTACAGGGAATTGTTAATCTTGGTGGTATTCTCGGTCTTCTAGTTGGACTAATACAAACAATTATTTTAATTGCACAAAATCCGGCGTAATAATTGGGGTCTGCTGAAAAAGTTTGTTGGTGGGGGCAGGGTGTGGGGTGTGGGGTGTGAATTTTCCCCCTGAAAAAGCCTTAATCTAACAAGGTTTTTAGATTTATTCAGCAAGCCCTAATTAGGGTTTGCTGAAAAAGTACGGGCGAAGCATTCGGGCAATAACCTATCGGTGAAACCGTAGATTTTTTATCCGAATGCTTCGCCCCTACAGGACGCGGGCCGATGAAGACGCAAGGTTTGGTAATAATTAGGTGGGTTAAACTAAGTTAACCCACCAGAATCATCCCGTTTATTGTTAAGGTAAAATCAAAAAACTTCCCTGACAGAAAAGAGTTTGATCGTCAAGAATAAAAGATTTAATCTCCACATCTTTGCCTAAATCGACAGTAAAAGGTTGCAAATCAATAGATAAATCTGGGGCTAAACCTTGCCATTGTCGGGGATTAATCCCTAAAGTGCGGTCATCTTCTAGGGTAATATCAGCGCTAAAAATTACTTCTGCACCTGTTTCTCTGTGGCCGAGAAGAGAGAAATAACCCTGATTTAGGAGAACATTTTTCCAGTTAAACTGCTGTTGTGAGATAATTTCTCTGGCGTTAACAACTCCGTTATTTTCTAGGGAAAAAATTAGTAAATCGGCAAAAGCATTAACTAAAATAGTCGAGGCGATCGAATTATTTAAATCCTGCTCGTTAATTTCCACTTCACCGCTAACCCGAATAGGTTCCAAAATTTTTAGGGGTTTCCCTCGCAAAACCTGCCCGATATTAAGACGAATATTTTCCCCTCTTAATTGCGCTTTACCCAGATGTAAACCCTGATAAATCGCCTTTCCTACGGCTAAAAATACCCCGGGAATATAACCGCGCAAAATTTGCCGATCATGACCTTGCAGCTGCATTTCTAAATCTTCTATCTGTTCTACTTGCGTTCTCAAGAACAGACGTACTGCTGGCGGCAAAACCTTACTAATAATCTCACTTTGAGTATTGACCCACATAAACGTTATCTCACTCACTCCACAATGTTTCTAATTGTAACAGAGCTAGATCGATCGAACCATGAGGGGCTGCCGTCAGCTATCAGTTATAGGTAAAAACTTCGCTACTTTCTTTTCACTGATTACTGATCACTGATCCCTGAAAAGCCGCTAATTTTTAGGTTTTTGAGGCGTTGAGGGAATTAAAACGAGGGGAAAGATAGGCGACTAAAATTCCAAGGGCAAAACCGATTAAATTGCGGAAAAGGGGCAGTAATTCACTGGTGCGAGTAACCACCGGTCCGATGCCAAAAGCAACAAAGAGAATAAACCAGAGGGGAGAGACAATTAAAACCCATTGCCAAGCGAAAACCTGTCCTTCTTTGCGGGGAATACCGGCAAAACCGAAGACTAAACCGCCGACAATTGACGTAATTAAAGTTAAAATCCACTGTTCCCTCGGTAAACCGGGGACTACCGCACAACCACCTTTAACTAAACAGCCTTTTACCGTATCCAAAGATTGTACGATCGCGTTATTTTCGCCATTTTCCCGGACAAAATACATATTACCGAAACGGGCCTGTAATTCGATCCAAAAAGTGCGGGGTAAAAATTCATAGACGGCATCACCAATACTAAAAGATAGTAGATTACCGCCGCGACCATCGGCCACTAGGAGAATACTTTTATCATCCAATCCCCAGAAATTAATCACTGCTCGGCCAGGGCTGCGGTCATATTGGGTTAAAACTCGCATTTTCCAGCCAGTTTCCCCCTGAAATGTCTCGATATCTCGGATTAATGCCTCTTCCTGTTTTGCGGGTAGATAATTGGCTAAATCAACGATCGGAGTGGCTTGATTGGGCAGTAATTCGGGATTATTTACCGCTAGAGCTTGATTTGGGCAGATAATCCAACCCAGACAGCTAATGACACCAATGACAAGAGCGATCGAGATTCCTCGGCAAAAACGATTGAGCATAGCACTTGCAGACAATGAGAATTTTTTAAGTAAGGGTGTAGGCTAACTTTCAGTTTCTTTACACTTATTTACTTTATCTTAAGGGAATTCTCAACTTTAGTCACTCAGTTATCAGTCATCGTCCTCAGTCGTCAGACTTTTTCTCCCCATTTGCCACCTCCCCCCGCTGTCCTTCTCTGAGAATCTTGATGATTAATAGTAAATTCGGTTATTAAAAACTGATTATTTATTCCCCCTTTGCCTTTTGCCTCTCCTTATAAGTGGCCTCTGCTCAACGGATTTAGTATAACTGAACTTCCCCCATACATATATACCATAATAGCCGAAAATCCTTATCCATCAATGGATGCACCCCCTTAACTTTTCTCAATATACCCATGTAATTTGTAATATTTCTTAATGG
>VYKP01000098.1_pt1 | contig 36648 bp, 32 predicted proteins | sample 5114551 | NCBI WGS metagenome assembly VYKP01 (sample SAMN12291777, study PRJNA351875) | freshwater metagenome | isolation source: freshwater lake | place: USA: Michigan, Baseline Lake | collected 2013-08-09
GAACCAGGCCAAGCGGGCGGCTTCCAAGGGAGGAGCGGCGGGGATTCTCGTCGGCGGGCTCTCGTCGGGGGCGTCGGGACCTGGAAAGACGCGACTCATCCTCGATGAGCGGGTGCGCACGCAAGGGCTGGTCGGGCTTTCGATGTCGGGCGACATCACGGTCGACGCTCTGGTGTCGCAGGGGTGCCGTCCGATCGGTCAGCCGTTTGTGATCACCAAAGCCCGCGGGAATCTGATTCTGGAGCTCGGCGGAAGGCCGGCGCTGGACGCGATCCAGGACGCGGTCAACGACCTGCCGACGAGCGACCAGCAGCGGCTTCACAACAGCCTGCTGATCGGACGTGTGGTGAATGAGTACAAGGATCGGTTCGGGCGGAGCGATTTCCTGATCCGCGCGATCATCGGGGTGGACAAGGAACTCAAAGCGGTCGCGATCGCGGACATCGTGCGCCCGGGGATCACGGTGCAGTTGCAGCTTCGCGATGCGGAGACGGCGACGCAGGACCTCCTGATGCTTCTGGATGCCCAGCAGCTTCATACACCGCCGCATGGGGCTCTGCTTTTCACGTGCAACGGACGTGGGACTCGGCTTTTCACCAAGCCGAGCCATGACGCTTCGCGGATCGTCGGGGCGTTCGCGGGGACGACGCCGGGGGAAGGTTCGGCCAAGCCGGGCGAGCAGATCGACCCGGGAGCGGCGACGCTCCCGCTGGCGGGGTTCTTCGCGGCCGGAGAGATCGGGCCTGTGGGCGAGGACAGCTACCTTCACGGGCAGACGGCGTGTGCGGTGCTCTTCCGGTGAAAGCAGATCGCTAGACCGCGACGTACGCGAGCACGACGGCGGACGCGCCGCACAGAATCACTCCCGCCATCGTCCACCATGCCCATCGGGGCGGCAGCAGTGTCAGCCACGGCGAAACTCCGGCGCACACCAGGGCGAGCATGTGCAGAGCCTTCGCGTTCGTGGAGTCAAACACAACGGCATCCGCGCTGTTGCGACTTATCCACACATTCGCGGCGTACGGATCGAAGCCCGCCCGGATCATCCGCTCGAGAATCACCGAATGCGCGACGCTGGCGTGCGCCAGCCACATCGCGACCCAAGCGACGATCGACGCACCGAGGAACGCCGCTCGCCATCGCACAAACTCGACGATCGTGCGGTCGGGAGCAACCGGCCTGCGCTCGACCCCGTCGCACTCCGGGCAGTGAGCTTCACGATCAAGCCCCGCGAGGTCGTACCCGCAGTTGTCGCAAAGGGAAACAGACCTGTCGCTCCGCTCGACGCGAGTCCGCACCACCAAAGCCGCAAACGCCACAAGGAAAGACAGCGCCACGTAGCCCATGGGGTCTCGACCCTTCAGGAGTGCAGGGCCGGCGTCACGATGCCGTCGCACACGCCGAACCCGATCCGGCGCCGTCCGGGGCTTTCGCACCAGCCGCGCATCACGACGCGGTCGCCGTCGGCGAGGAAGGTGCGTTTTTCGCCGGTGGGGAGCTCGATCGGCGTGCGCGGCTTGGGCTTGCTGGTGGTCGGGTCGACGCCCGCCCATGTTGATTCGAGCAGACACCCGCGGCTCTCACCGCTCGGGCCGCTGACGGTGCCGCTCGCGATCAGGTCACCGACCTGGAGGTTGCAGCCGTTGCTGGTGTGGTGCGTGAGCATCTGGGCGAGCGTCCAGTACATATCGGCGAAGGTGCCGCGACCGACGACCTTTGGCGGCATGTTCTTGGTGCGCATCTCGGCCGACTGGATCGCGACCTCGAGGTTGATCGCGAACCCGCCGTGTTTCTGGTCGCCATCGTCAAGGAGGTACGCGAGCGGCTTGGGGTCGCTCGCGCCGCGAGCGGCACCGGGAGCCCGGAACGGCGCGAGAGCCTCCATCGTCACGATGAACGGGCTGATCGTCGTCGCGAAGTTCTTTGCCAGGAACGGGCCCAGCGGCTGATACTCCCACTTCTGGATGTCGCGGGCCGACCAATCGTTCACAAGACACAAGCCCATCATGTGCTCTTCGGCTTCCGCCAGGGTCACGGGCTCGCCCAGCGGGTTGTGACGCCCGACGACGCACCCGACCTCAAGTTCATAGTCGAGCATCTTGCAGGGGCCAAAGCTCGGTCCGGCGGCTTGGTTGTCGTCCGCCGGCGATTGCTGGCCGCGCGGACGGCGGATCTCCGACCCGCTGATCACGATGGACGAAGCCCGGCCGTGGTACCCGATCGGCACGTGCTTGTAGTTCGGGAGGAGCGGGTTGTCCGGCCGGAACATCGAGCCGACCGTCGTCGCGTGATGGATGCTCGCGTAGAAGTCCGTGTAGTTCTCGATGTCCACCGGCGGATACAGCGTCGTCGAGGCGAGCGGCTTCAAGCACTTGTCGCGAAGCCTGCGTGCCTGCTGGCCGCCGCTCTTGGCCGTCGGCCCGTCCGCCCGCAGATAGTTCTGCACCGCCCGGCGGATCTCGCTGAGCATGCCGGGTTCCTCCGCGGCGTACGCCCACGTGGGAACGTGGAGCAGCTCGACGATCTCCTCGTCAAGTTCGAGCGCCCCCGCGCTCGAAAGCGTCGAGACGTCGAGGATCTGGTCCCCGATCGGGATGCCAAGGTGCGCATGGGTGTGCCCGTCGTGCTCGGCGAGGAAAGCCCCCAGCGGCAGGTTCTGGATCGGGAAGTCCGTCGCAGGGTCGTTCGCGGATTCGACCCAGGACTTGAGGGATGGGTCGTGCGTCTCGTTGATCTCGTGCATAAGCCATGATACTGCCGGTCGGATCCCGCCGCGAGGAAGGACGCCGAAACCCCCCGGCCCGCCTCCGGTACACTGCGCCATGCGAACGCTTGCCCTGACCGCTCTTGCTTTCCTGCTCCCGCTCACCCCCGCTCTGGCGCAGGACGCCCAGCCCGCCCAGCCAGCCGCCAGCGAGCCGCAGGCCACTCAGGCTTCCTCTTTCGAACTGGTGCTTGACGCACAAGCCCACCCCAAGCCCTACTCTGGCCGCGTCTACCTCGTCTTCTCGACCCGTCACAACACCGAGCCCCGCCGCATGATGGGCGACTGGTTCTCCAAGACCCAGATCGTCGCGCTCGACGTGCAAGCGGTCGCACCCGGCTCGAGCTTCAGCATCCCGGACGGTGCCATGGGCTGGCCCCAAGCTCCCAAGGACATCCCCGCCGGCGAGTACACCGTGCAAGCCGTCGCCCGCGTCAATCCCGACGCCCCCACCGCCGGCGAGGGTGCCGGCGACCTTTACTCCAAGCCGCTCCGGGTGAAGTTTGACCGCTCCGTGCCCACCCTCGTGCCTACCCGCTTGGTGCTCGACCAGACCGTCGCCGAACGCAAGTTCCGCGAGAACGACCGCGTCAAGCTCTTCGAGATGAAGAGCCCGAGCTTGTCCAAATTCCTCGGCCGCGACCGCACGATCCGCGCCGGCGTCGTGCTTCCCAAGGAGTGGAAGGACGACCAGGCTTCGTCATACCCGACGCTGGTGTGGATTCCCGGCTTCGGCGGAGACCATCACGGTGCGAGCGCCATGTCCCGCATGCTCGGCGATGACTGCCTAATCATCGTCCCCGACCCCTCGTGCTACCGCGGCCACTCGGTCTTTGCCGACAGCGCCAACAACGGCCCGTGGGGCCAGGCGTTGGTCGAAGAGCTCATCCCGGCGATCGAAGCCAAGTTCCACGGCGCGAAATCCGCCGACAACCGGTTCGTCTCCGGCATGTCTTCGGGCGGCTGGTCAAGCCTCTGGCTTCAGGTCTCCTACCCCGACTTCTTCGGCGGCGTCTGGTCGCACTGCCCCGACCCCGTCGATTTCCGCGACTTCCAGCAGATCAACCTCTACGAGCCGGGCATGAACCTCTTCAAGGACCCCCAGGGCGGCCGCCGCCCCGTCGCCCGCCAGGGCGACACCCCCTCGCTCTTCATGGAGGACTTCGTCGCTCAGGAGGAAGTCATGGGCCCCGGCGGCCAGATCCACGCATTCGAAGCCGTCTTCTCGCCCAAGCTGCCCGACGGCCAGCCTCGCCCCATGTTCGACCGCAAGACCGGCGCCATCGACGTCGAAACCGCCAACGCCTGGAAGCCCTACGACATCCGCCTCAAGCTCGAACGCGAGTGGGCCACCCTCGGACCCAAACTCAAGGGCAAGCTCCGCATCTACGCCGGCGAGAAGGACACCTTCTACCTCGAAGGCGCCACGCGCCGCCTCGGCGAAACGCTGAAAGCTCTCGGAAGCGACGCCACCGTCGAGATCGTCAAGGGCATGCCCCACGCGATCCATCGCCCGGGCATCACCGCGATGCTCGACGAGATCAAAGCCAAACAGGGCAAGCCCTAAGCCGCCAACCCCGGCTCACAAAAGCCTTCAGATCACTTCTTGGACGAGTAATAGTCCAGGTTGATCTGCACGAACCGGTTCCACTCCGCCGGCAGGTCGTCCTGCGGGAAGATCGCTTTCACCGGACACTCATCCACGCACAGACCGCAGTCGATGCAGGTGTCGGGGTCGATGTAAAGCTGGTCCGTCTTGCCGAAGTCCGCTTCGTTCTTGGTCGGGTGGATGCAGTCCACGGGGCAGACTTCGACGCACGAGGTGTCTTTCGTTCCGATGCAGGGCTCAGCGATGATGTGCGGCATGGTCCGGGGGTCTCGATGTCGCCCGCTTCCGGTCGCGGAGGGGCGCAAGTGGTGGCTGTCGCGGGCCGCCCGACGCGGCTTTCGCTTGGCCCATCGTAGAACCCGGGAGCCCGCTCCGCACGCCCCGCCCCCCGGGGTCAGCACCCGGCTTCGAAAGCCTCGACAAAGGCGTCGTAGTCAAAGAAATCGACGAACCCGTCGCCGTTGAAATCCGGCGTCGTCGCTTCCGGGCACCTCCCGGCTTCGAAACACTCCACAAAGCCGTCGTAATCGAAGAAGTCCCCGAATCCGTCCTGGTTGAAATCCGCAGGGCACGACGCTTGGAACTCCAAGGCTCCGCAGTCCACCGGCTGTGGCTGCCCTCCGACACCGTCCGGGACGCTGGCGTCCTGCCGGGTCCGGTCGCTCCCGGCCAGATCGACGACGACATCCGCCGGGAGCGCCTCGCTCAACCCCTGATCGATCGCGGGCGAGCCTGCTCGAAGGCCGTAGTCGTCATCAATCGTCCCCGCCACGTTGTCGGCTCCGTCGGGGTCGACGAAGTTCGGGTCGGCCGCGAACACGCCGCTTCCGGGGACCCCGCCCGTCCAGCCCTGGAGCAGCGTGTTGTTCACAGTCACCGTCGGGTTGCCGAACGCCGAGATCCACAAGCCGTCAAGCTGAGTCTGCCCGCGCCGCCCGGTGTTGTCCCAGATGATGCAGTTGTCGACGCGAAGCTCGCCGCTCGCCACCGCGACCGCTCCCGCCGCTTGCGACCCTCCGTTGCCGGCGACCGTGCAGTTCACAAGGTCAAGCTCAGCGTTGGTCGTGAAGATCGGCGTCCCATCCGCACGAGGATTCGCGATGAACCGATGGCCGGTGAACAGGCAGTTGATCGCTTGCACACGCGGCCAGCCCCCCGCATTGTCGATGCCGCGCACGTAGAGCCCGTCGCCAAGGTCGCCGTTGGCTTGGTTCGCGATGAATCGCGAATTACCGATTCGAGCTTCGCCTGCGAAGACCGAGACTCCCCCGCCCCCGTTCGACGCGTTGCGTTCAAACACTGATGAGTGCACCTCAAGCCCGCCATAGGACAGGATGCCGCCGCCGGAGGTCGCTCCGATCATCCCTGTATTGGCTCGAAACTGGCAGAAGTCCACGAGGACATCGCCGGGAAGTGTCGCGATCTGAGCGACGGGGCCGGAATACACCCCAACGCCGCTGCCGCCGATGTTGGCTTGGAAGACGGAGTTGCGGAGTTCAAGCGTGCCGCCGTCGGTCACCGTCGCTCCCGCGCCGTGCGACGTCCCGGTGTTCCCGACGAACGTGCAGTACTCCGCCGTCACCTGACCGCGCTGGATGAACACCCCGCCGCCCGACCGCGCGTAGTTGCCCTCAAGCACACAGCCCACCAGCGCGAGGACCGCGTCGGTCGCAAGCACGCCCGCGCCGTCGTCGCGAGCAACCTGGTTCGAAGGTCCGTAGTCCCGCGCGTTGCCCGCTCGGATCGTCACCCCGTCGATCACCGTCCCGTGCGAGGTCCCGCTCACGATCACGACGTGAGCGCTGTTGTCCGAGCCGGGCCCGCTCGCGCCGTCGTTTCCGATCAGATCACCCGAGAGAATCGTCCGGTTGACGACCTGATTCCGCTGGTTGAGCGAGCTCTCATTCCCGACAAAGCCGCCGATGAGCCGGACCTCGCTGGGAAGCACAAATCCCGCTTCTCGCGATCCCCCCGGGGGTGCGGGCGTGTACGTTCCCTGACTGACCCATACCTCCGTTCCCGGAAGTGCCGATGCGAGCGCCGTTCGCAACCCCTCGCTCCCGCGATACGCGTTCGCCCACGAGGTCCCGTTGTTCAAGCCAGTCGTGAGGTTCGCGCGAACATACACCACATCCGCCATCGCGGACGAAACCAAGCCGAGAACGACACCGCCGATCCAGCATGTGCGCATGAGAATCCCTCCGACGGAGCGTTCCGCGAGAGAATCCGCGTGTACGCTCAGAGAAGGATGTCACCACCCGCCACACGGATTGCGTCGTCACTCAGCAGCCGGTCTCGAACGCGGTCACGAAGCCGTCGTAATCAAAGAAGTCGATGAACCCGTCAGCGTTAAAGTCCCCAAGGGAAGTCCCGGTCTCAAAGGCCGTGACGAAGTCGCCGTAGTCGAAGAAGTCGACGAAGAGGTCGCCGTTGACGTCCACCGACCCCGGCCCCCCGGGGAAACTCGCCGGATTCGAGCCGTCCGTGCAGACTCGACGCTCATCCGCGTCGAACCAGCCATCGCCGTCCCGGTCCACGCCCATCCGTTCCTCCGCGCCCCGGACCACGGCGGTCAGGGTCAGAGGACGCGCGAGGGTCCCCGAAGCGATCAGCGTCGCATGGGCGACCGTCACGCCCTGCGTGTCCGTGCGCCAGACATTGCCGCCCGAGTACGCGTACCCGCTCACAACTCCTGCACCGTCGGGCTGCTTGATGATCAGCCCGAGCTTGTTCGCGTTCGCAAGCGTCAGAAGCGTCGCGATCGTGGTGGCGGGCGTGCCAGAAGGGGCGCCGGTCAGCGTGACCTGCGTCCCCACGGCCGTCGGCGTGTCCAAGCTCGGCTCGCCCGGCGGTTCGAGCGGATTGTTCACCGATCCCTGCGGAAGTTCCGATCCGGTGATCGAGAGGATCAGCGCCGTGATGTCCGCGACCTCCTGATCGCTGTTCACGTTGAACGCGGGTTCGGAGATGAACCGCTCAAGCGAGTCGACCGATCCGTCGTGCAGGTACCCGAAGCCCGCGGTGTTCCGAGTCTGCGTGGTATTGAACCCAACCTTCTTGTACGCGTTGCGGAACTGGGGCACCTTGATCGCCCGATTGGTGGACCCATCGACCGACACAAGAGAAAGGTGCTTCTCGCCGTGCGGGCCCGCCGGCAGGCGCTGGTAGACCCCGTTCACGAGCGTGTAGTCCGTCCCCGCGCCGGTCGGAAGCGTGTGGCACGTCACGCACGCGAAGGCGCCGCGGTCCAGCCGCCGGGCCGTCGAGCGGTACACGCTCAGGCCTCGCACCGCGCTCCCCGCCGGAAGCGGCGTGCCCGCGTTCCCGAACCGGCCCGTCCGGAAGTGGCCCGGAAGCGGAAGGTTCGTCGGGAGCGTGTTGTCCAGATTGCGGTACGGGTTGGGCGGGTACGCGATGGTCGCGAGGAAATCCTCGAACTCCTGCATCTCCGTCGTGGAAAGCGTCGTGGCGTTGCCCTGAAGCCCCATGAACGCCGGCGCGAACGCTTCGATCCCGCTTCGATCGCCGCGCCAGTGGTGCGGCTCATGCCCGATGATGTCCTGCATCGTCTGCGTCGTCATCGGGCCCTTCATCGGATGGAACGGCGCGAACCCGGGGTTCGCCGTCGCCGGGTTCAAGCCCGGAAGCCCCTGGCCGAGGTTGTTGCCCGTAAGCGGCTCGCTGTTGCCCGCCGGATCGCCGAGATCCCACGCGAGACGGTCCATCTTCCCGTCCACGTGGCAGCTCGCGCACGAGACGTGGCCGAGCCCGCTGTTGCGATGGGTGTCGTAGAGGTGCTTGCGCCCGACCTTGACCGACGGCGGCGTCGGGTCAAACAAGGCGGACTGCGCCGCGACCGGTCCAAGCGAGCCGGACGAGACATCCACCGCCGTCACAGTCGCCGCGAACTTGCTCATGACGTAAAGCAGCCCGCGTGACTCATCCAGAGCCACGCCCGTCGGCCCTTCGGGCACTTCCACGCGCGAAAGAACCGCGCCCGTCGCCGCGTCCAGCTCGATCACGTTGTTCGACCCCATCCCGGCGACATAGGCACGCGAGCCGTCGCTTGTGAACACCACGCCGCGCGGATCGCCGATCGACTGGTGCCGGATGTTGGCGGGCACGCTCGAGGTCGAATAGTCCAGGTGCGGGTTCAGGTCGCGCACCGACACCGCCCCGCCGCTTCCGGGCATGGTGGCCATGTTGACCCGCAGAAAGACGCCCTTGAGCACCGGCTCAAACCTGATGTGGTTCAAAGCATCGGTTCCGACGACCGAGACCTCGCCCGTCGCCGGATTGACGCCCATCGCCATGCAGATGTTCATCATCCCGCCCGTGTACGACACCGCGAGGTTGCTCGCGTTGATCGTCGCGACGTCATGATCGAGCAGGTCCCACCCCGGCCGCCGCCCGGACCTCGAAGCACTCGCGCCGCTGACCAGACTCGTCCAGTCCTGGCCGTTGTCATCGCGCCACGTCCCGTCGGATTGCTTCTTCACGATCAGACCGACGGCCGGCGGGGTTCCCGCCGCCGTGTTTCTCGGAGGGTTGAACCCGGCTCCGTCGTTCGGCGGCGGATTCACGCCCCCGTACGGCCCCGTCGCGTCGTTCACCACATTCGGCGGGAAGCTGATCACCGGTGTCCCGTCACTGCCGCCGCCCAGGATCGTCGTGCCGTTCCCGGACTCGAACATCGCGACGTACACCTTCGTTCCGTCCGGGCTCACAGCCATCGCACGCGGCGTGTTGCCCTCGAGCGTGACCACCGTCGCGCCGGCGCTGAGGTTCGAGAGGTCAAAGACGTGCACCTGGCCCGCCGTCCCGCACGAGACGAAAGCCCGCCCGCCCGCGAACACGACGTCACCGGGCTCATCACCGACCTTCAGCGTGTTGACGACGCTCGCGGTCGAGAGATCCACGATGCTCACCGTGTCCGACAGGTGGTTGACCACCCAGACCTCCGTCGACGACCGCGCCCGCACGCTCACCGGATCCAACCCGACCGGCACCGTGCCCGCATGGACCGGGCCGGCGGGCCCCAGGTCAAAGAGCTCAATCGAAGCGTCCGCGGTGTTGACCAGCACCATTCCCTCGCCGCCGGGCATGATCTCGATCGGATGGACGTGCGGCGTCTCCCAGTTGCGGAATGCCGGCCCGCCGCGGGGTTCGAACCCGCCCTCATCCGAGCCCTCCGCCACCCCGGAACCGACCGGCTCCAGATCGTGCCGGTCCGGGCCCATGCCAAGCTGCGAAGCCGCCAGCGCCGCTCCGGCCGCAAGCACCAACCGAGACACGACCGCTCCCGACACGACCCCTCGCTCGATCCTCATGGCTCTTGCTCTCCGTGGCCGCGATGACGGCTCCTGAGTTCTGACCTCTTCGCCGGCCGCCCAGAATACTGGACGGCATGCCGCAAGGGTGCGACATCGCGCCGTTCCGGACGCGGTCTGCCCCTCTTCCTCCGGTTTCCGCCCCGCCGATTTCTCGCACCAAGCCATTCTCGCCGAAGCCGCGCTCAGAACGAGCCAAAAAAAACGACGGGCCCGAATCGCAAGATCCGAACCCGCCGGTGGTGTAGAACAAAGGATGGAGCCCCGACACGGCCATGACGACGGCCGAGAGAGGCGCAGGTCAAGACAGACGCCATATCTCCGAGGGCGCAGGGCCCCCGCGCTTCCGCCTGATTCCGCACTCCAATATGCCACACGTTTCCTGCTTTGCCCACCCGTCACAGGCAGGAATCTTGTTTCACGCCGCAAATCTCGCGCGATTTCGAGGGTCAACTCCTAGAATCGGCAGTTACGCGGACCAGCCGACCCGTCCTTCGGCCGCTCTTGGGGCCAGCCGAGATCCGGCCCGCCCGAACATCACCCTTATTTCGGAGTCTGACGATGCCCGACGCCACCTTCCCGACCCAGTACGCCCCCATCAAGCCCTCAACCGACGTCCGCGCCGCCCTCGGCAAGGACGCCGACGCCCTTTTGAACTACGAGTCCAAGACCGTCAGCAAGAACCAGCTTTACCTCCCCGGGCCGGACTTCGTCGACCGGGTCATGAGCCAGTCGGACCGGTCCCCCACCGTCCTTCGCAATTATCAGACCATCCTGAACACCGGCCGGCTCGCCGGCACGGGGTACGTCTCCATCCTGCCGGTCGACCAGGGGATCGAGCACTCGGCCGGGGCTTCGTTTGCTCCGAACCCGGCGTACTTCGACCCTGAGCAGATCGTCAAGCTGGCCATCGAGGGCGGGTGCAACGCCGTCGCGTCGACCATGGGTGTCTTGGCTTCGGTCTCTCGCAAGTACGCTCACAAGATCCCGTTCCTGGTCAAGTTCAACCACAACGAGATGCTGACGTACCCGAACGTCTTCAAGCAGTCGTACTTCGGCAGCATCCGCCAGTGCGCCGAGATGGGCGCCCTCGCCGTCGGAGCCACGATCTACTTCGGCAACGATTCCTGCCGCGACGAGATCGCGTACGTCTCGGACATGTTCGAGGAAGCCCACCAGTATGGCATGGTCACCGTCCTCTGGTGCTACACCCGCAACGCCAACTTCAAGGTGAAGGGCGCGGACGGCAAGAGCACCGACTATCACTCCGCTGCAGACCTCACCGGTCAGGCCAACCACATGGGCGCGACGATCAAAGCCGACATCATCAAGCAGAAGCTTCCCACCAACAACGGCGGGTACGCGGCTCTCAACTCCGGCGGTTCGTCCTACGGCAAGTGGGACAAGCGTGTGTACACCGACCTCGCGGGCAGCGACGAAACCGGCCACGGCGGACACCCGATCGACCTCTGCCGGTACCAGATCCTCAACAACTACATGGGTCGCGTGCCGCTGATCAATTCCGGCGGCGAGAGCAAGGGCGCGACCGATCTGGGCGAAGCCGTCCACACCGCCGTCATCAACAAGCGAGCCGGCGGCATGGGCCTCATCTCCGGCCGCAAAGCTTTCCAGAAGCCGATGCCCGAGGGCGTCAAGCTTCTGCACGCCGTGCAGGACGTCTACCTCGACAAGTCGATCACGATCGCCTGAACCAAGCCCGGGTCCAGCTTGGCCAATCGTCCGAATTCTTCACAGAGCCCCGCGCGTGCGCGGGGCTCTTTTGCTTGTGCGTTCGTGGTAGACTTCCGCGATGCCAACCACCACCCAACGAGTACGCGTTCTTGTCGGAAAGGACTCGGCCAGCGGCAGCCTCGTCCCGATCAAGCCGCGCATCACCGCCCACGCGGAGTGTGTCGCTTGGATCGACGATTCCAACGAGCTGCGACGCGAGCCGCTCACGGTCGAGATCTCCGTGCTCAGGGAGCAGTATGGCAAGGTCTGCGGCATGCTCGCATTCTTCCATGCCGCGGAAGTCACCGGCCAGCTCACACGCCGCGGAGGCAAGCACGTCTTCAAGGCGACAGACGTCAAGCCACGCTCGTTGAACGCCGCGTTCAAGCGCGTGCTCGAGGAGATCCGCCCTCTCCCCGTCATCGAGGATGAGTCGCTCGGCAAACTGAAGTTCAACTCGCTTCGCAACCTGTACACCAAACGGGTTCGCTTCGGCGGAGAGCCCATCACGCTCGAGATTGATGCGTACTCGCGGGACGAAGCGGCGGGAAACCTCGCCACCGCGAAGGTGATCCTGAAGGACTCAGCCAAGTGGGCGGCGTGGGTGAAAAAGTTCATCGCGACGACGCTTCTCAAGGAGACCAACGCGATGTGGCGAGAAGACATGAAGCCGCTGACGGCGGCTCAGCTCGCGAAGCAGGTCGCGCTCCGGAGCATCACCGTCTGCGAGAAGCACATCGAACTGTACCTCGCGGCCAAGGGCGAACTCTACGGGGGACATTGGGTTCAGCTGTTTGTCTCCGACCGCATGAAACTTCTCCGCAGGGATTTCTTCGGCTGACGCGTGTGCGTGCAAAGACCACCAGCCCTCACCCCCCCGCCTTGAACGACACGATCGGCTTGAGCGTTCGCGTGACGCGGACCAGATCCCGCTGGGCTTCCATGACCTCGCGGAGGTCGCGGTAGACGGCGGGGGCTTCGTCGCGGAGGGAGCGGGTCTTGGACGTGTCGAACGCGACGCCCGACATCTGTTGGTGGAGGTCGTCGGCGGTGACGAGCGACTTGGCTTCGGAGCGGGAGAAGACACGGCCGGCACCGTGGGAACTGGAAGCCATGGAGCGGGCTTCGCCGCGGCCTTCGACGTGGACGCTCATCGTGCCGGCCGAGCCGGGGATGAGGCCCGTGAAGCCCGCGTAGGCCGGCGCGGCTCCCTTGCGGTGCACGATCAGGGGTTTGCCATCATGCGACTCCTCGCGGATGAAGTTGTGCGGAGCGTCCAGGACGCCGGCCCAATCCGGCCGGCCGCCGAGGGCGCTCGCGACGGCTTTCGCCGCGACGGCGAGCAGGAGCATCCGATTGGCTCGCGCATACGCGACGCCCCACGCTTGATCGTGCAGGTAGTCGGTCCCCGCCGCCGACGAAGCACGCAGACCGACGAGCAAAGCACGCACGCCGTCCCGCTCTGCTTCGCGGGTGTAGCGGCGGGCGATCGCTTGGCCCATGAACCGCGACCCGCTATGGACCATGATCCACACGCGGCCCGCTTCGTCATGCTGAACCTCGACGAAGTGGTTGCCGCGGCCGAGACTTCCGAGCTGCGTCACGCCCTCGCCGCTCGCGAGCTTGCGAAGCGAAGCATCCGCGAGGTCGCCGGCATCGGGCGCGACGAACCTGGGCGGCGCGGCTTCCTGCCCGCGGCGGCGCATGACGATGTCGATCGACCGGTTCAGTTCGCGGAGGATCTCGGCCCGCTCATCGTGCCCCCGGACGCCGACGTCGGTCATCGCGAGGGTCGACATGCCGCAGCCGATGTCGCCGCCGATGGCTTGGGGATAGACGACCTCGTCGGTGCCGAGGACGGTGCCGACGCAGACATCCGCCGAGGGATGAACATCGGGCATGATCGCCATGCGTGCGAGGCTCGGCAAGCTTTGGAGCTTGGTGAGGATCTGTGCGGCTTTGAAGTCGAGGCTGTCGACGAGCCACATCTGAATGCGACTGTCGGCGCGGAGAGCTTGCTCAAGCGAGCTTGGCGTGCCGATGCGGCGACGCTTGGCTTCCCGACGCTCGCGGCGGGGGAGGATCGGATCCTCGAGCGGATCCATTTCGGGGTTGAAGTTGATCTTTTTCATCGGTCGAGTCCTTGTTCGTGTCTTCCTTCATCCGCGCGGATGGGAGTGTCATCCGACTGCGGTCCATCAATGAGCATCAAGGTGAGCGTGGGCACCCGCTTGCGAGCCAGCGCCCGCGCAAGCGAAGCGCGAAGCACGCTCGTCACCGTCGCGAGCCAGCGAACGAGCCGGTCCGGGTCGCGGGCGTTCGAAGCGGCGACCCGCACGCGCAGGTGTGAGCCCGCTCCGATCACCTCCACATGCACCACGCCGAGCCCGCACGCGATCGCGGGGCCCATCGAGCACAGGTCGCGCTCGATGATGCGTGCCGCGACCTTCGCGAGCTGGGCATCGCGATAGCTTGGGCGTTCCATCCGCTCGCGGCGTGCTTCGGCACGCTCGCGGAGTTCATCGAGCTTGGGGTCGATTCCGTCGTCTTCTTCGAGCCGGGCGCAGTGATCGCGCACGTCGTTGTTCCGTCGTCTGGCCATGGGATCCTCCGGCTCAGCGCGAGGAGCGACCGGGCTTTCGGCGGCGAGTGCACGCGGGAAGGCGCGTGCGAGGCGCGAAACGAGAGCCGGAACGCGTAATCAGCGTTGAGCGAGTGACATCAGTTGTGAACTTGGGTGATGAGGCAGGATGAAACCCGCCGGGTCGGTCGCGAGCGAGTGGCTCAGGCGACGAACGAGGCGGAGTTCAGATTCATGGCGTGACGTACAGACATGGGCGAACTCCTTTCTGACGCGCAGAGCGTCGGAGGAATTCTACCGCTTTCGCAGCCTCAATTCAACGAAAATCACGTAGCTTCACGCTTTTTCTGCTCTTGGCGAACACGCTCGATCAGTTCCACGAGCGGCATTCGAATCTCACCCGACCAGTATGAAGACGGGCCGACCGAACGCGCGGCAAGTCCGAGATCACCTCGGACATAAACCCACAGGCGCTCGATCACCTCCGGCTTCCACTCGCACGTTTGCGGATCCATCGCCGCAGCGATGAGCGAGCTCAGGTCCGGCGGCCAATCAAGACCGCGACTCCCCCACCAATCAAGTCTGAAGCTTGCGAGCACCTTGTCTCCGTCGACAACTTCGACGACAGTCGCAAGCACGGGTTCGGGGAGTTTGCCCGAGACGTACGTCGCGCGATACAGGGAATCGAAGATCTTCTGATCGTCAAAGTGGATCAAGAGCCAAGGATCCCTATTTCGATCGGATATCACAATCCAGAGCGCGTCCGCGATCAGCGAGTCGATGGCGGGTGAAGAGACCGCGGTCATGACGTCAGCTTCCCGATCCGTCACGACGATTTCGACGCTGTGTGTCACGGTTCGACTCGTTCCCCAGCTGCCTGAGAGCGTCATCTCGAACTCGAAGGTGTGCCGACCGATGGACATCGCGGGAATCTCGATCTCCCACGCTACAGGAGGCCCGTCGTCGTTCCAGTCTGGTTCGCGGGCGGGATCGTGAATGGAACGCGTCGGCCAGCTGTCGATCGCGGATCGAAGGTGAATCCCGCGTCCATCCGTCGAGCGAAGGTCGACCTGCTTGGGACCAACCAGCGGCCACTTGTCGTACTCAGGGCTGAGTCGGATCGGCATGGAAACACCCGCGGGCCAGACGTTTCGCACGCGCAACCAGCCAAGTATCTCCTCGTCACTGGTCGCGGCGACCTCCCGTCGGGCGATGATCGCTTCCTGCCATCGCCACATCGCTCGCGAGCGCCTCCACGCCGCTTGAGCGAGTTCATGCCCTTGCTCGGCTCGCTCAACCGGCGCGATGAATACGAGGAGGGTCGTCGGGATCCAGCGGGTCCACGTTTCGCGGTTCGGACCCATGCGTGAGGTGGCCAGTCCGATGTACGCGCCGACGAGCACGAGCACAGAGCCCATCGTGAGGCCCTTGCGAAAACGCCGAGTACGGAAAAGTGCCTGTTCGTCGCGACCGACCTTGCCACATTCCGGACACCTGAAGCCCGAGACCGCGGACATGTCGTACCAGCACCGCGAGCAACGCCGCCGACCTTTGGAGGGATCGCCCCGCCACGCGATCGCGACGGTGATGATCCCGCCGATCACCAAGGCGATCGTGACGCCGATCCACATCAGGATGGTCGCGCTCAGCGTCATCGGTTCACCCCCAACAGGCTGCTTCTCAGGAACGGCGTCCCAAGTGCGGTGCGTCCGCCCGGCTGAGGATACCAGAGGAGCTCAGAAACGTTGCGAACAAACCCCGAAGCGCCCGGGCCGCCGAAGCCGCCTTGACAGGGACGCCCCCCTCGGTTACGCTGCTTTCGTTCAAGGTGCCCCGGCTCGCGAATGTCTTGCCGGGGCTGAAAAGGGAAGCGTGGTACGGAGCCGTGGAAATCACGGGTCCAAACCCACCGCGGACGCGCCGCCGTATTGGGTGCTGATGCGATTCCACGGATGACCGCAAGGTCATCCAGCCACTGACCGCCGCACGCTCGTGCGGGGGTCGGGAAGGCGGAATCGCGGAGCCCAGAGCCGGAAGACCTGCCCTGAATGTCGCCGAAGCGAACTTCGGCGGCGTGCCTGTGCCCTCGCGGGCCCGCGACCATTGACGGTCTCGGGCAAGGGGCTAGCGGGATTCAGTCGCCGGTTCCCCTCGGCGATTTCCCACTTTTCCTCGCGAGCGCGCCGGTCCTTCCTTACGGACGGGGCTTGTCCTGCGCGAAACGGGACAGGGAGTCGCGGCTTTGCGCCGCATGGGTCTGTGAATGCGTTTGTGCTTTGCATTGGGATGGGTCGCCGCGGGCGGGCTGGCGTCGGTGGCTTTGGCGTCGAATCCGTGGGCGGATCGCGTTGTGAGCTACGTCGCGGGCGACGGTGTCGGCGCGGGGTATGACAACGCCGCCAACGCGCTGGGCTCGCCGACGCGGGTGAACTTCTTCGGGGACACGGTCACGCCGTTCAACACGCCGTATTGGGAGACGGACATCGTCACGGTCGGCCGCGGCGGATCGCTCACGGTCGCGTTCGATGAAGCCGTCACGGACGACGCGGCCAACCCCTTCGGCGTCGACCTCATCATCTTCGGCAATCAGTTCTTCATCACGGACGGTCAGGGCCGTGCGACCGGGCTTTTCGATGAGGGCGGGACGATCGAGCTTTCGGCCGACGGCGTGAACTGGACCGTGCTCACCGGCCTTTCGGCGGAGGGCGGGTTCGCGACCAACGGGTATGTCGACACGCTTGACCTTGAGTTCGGGTCGGATGTCGGCACGATCGCGACGGACTTCACCAAGCCGGTCGATCCGACGTTCGACCCCTTCGGGCTCACGCGGGCCCAGGTTGTCGCGGGGTACGCCGGCTCGGGCGGGGGCCTGGGGATCGATCTTGCGGCGTGGGGTCTGAGTTCGATCAGCTATGTGCGGATCACGAACGCTCTGAACGCGTCCGGCACGCCGGACATCGATGGTTTCGCGGATGTGACCGCGGTGCCCGCTCCCGGAGCGGCCGCGTTCATGGTTGTCGGTCTGTGCGCGAGGAGGCGTCGCCGTTGAAGAACGAGCGTCTCCATCGCGAGATGAGTCAGCTGCCCCCCGGCGTGGGGGTGAGGAGATCGGTTGCCCCTGCGGATTCGCCCCGCTGGTGGAAGAGAGATTGCCGATCAGTGTGCCGAGCCGTTTGGTCACCACTCCTTGCCCCCACGTCGGCGGCGGCCGCGCTCGCGCTGTGCGCGAACGCTTCCGCCCAGCTCGCTTCGCTCCCGCGATCGGTCTGGACGCACCTGGCTTCGACCTCTGACCGCTCGTCGATCTCAAGCGGCGGGACCCTTGCGCTCTCGTCTCCTGCATGGGTCGCGTCGAACGATGTCGGCGGCAAGCCGATCGCATTTCTCGGCCAGTCCTCTCCGGTCGTGACCCGGGACCTTGTGTTCGCCGTCGGCACCATCGACTTCGGCTCGGCGGCTTTCCTGTTCGCGATCGATCGACGAAACGGCAAGGTCGAGTGGCAAGCGGAGGTGGATCTTCCGGTCGATTCCGGATACGCGACGCCCGCGATCGCCGAACGTGAAAGCACGGTCATCGTGGCGACGGGCTCGACCGTTCGCGCCTTTGACCTCTCCACGGGCTCGCCGCGCTGGTGCTGCCCGCTCGGCGTTGACCTGACCAATTCCTCACCGGTGGTGACGCAGGATATTTGGGGGGCCAACCGGGTCTTCATCGCGGATGCGGATCCGTTCGGCGTTTCGGGCAAGCTTTACTGCATCAACATCTCTTCGAAGCTGCCGCCGCGAAACCCCTACGAGCCGGGCGAACTCGTCTGGGCGGTCGGGATCGGCGGCACCTCAGGCAACACGCCCGCGTACTCGCGCGGCCGTGTCTACATCAGCGGGGTCGGCGACTACTTCGCGTTCCCGCCCGTGCCCGCGCCGATCCTGTGCTTTGACGCCCGCGCCACCTGCGAGCCCGAGCCGCTGTGGACCTACACCAACACCGTCGACCCCGATGCCCGCTTCTTCGGCGGCTTGTCGGTCTCAGGCTCAGCCGTTTATGCCGCAAGCTACGACTTTGTCGGCGTTTCCGGCACGTTCAACAACTCCAACCTCGTCAAGCTCGACGCCGCGACGGGTGCGCTCATCTGGTCGATCGCGTGCAACCGAACCAACGCGATTCCAGTCGTGCTCCCGCCCAAGCCGGGCCGGACGTTCCCGCGTGTCCTGCTCTCCGCCGGCCTGCGTGATTTTTCCGGCACCATCGCCGCGCTGCAGCTTTACGAAGACCGTGGCGCCTCCGCGGCCCGCGTGTGGGATTCGGCGGTCGACACCTGGACCGACCTGGACCACGACGGCCGGCGTGATCCGGGCGAGTATTTCGACGCGGGCGCATGGACGGTGCAGCCCGCCGTCTCGCGCGGACTTGGCCCCCTGACCGCGTTTGTGGGCACGATTCCTTTCGGCGGCAACAACTCGACCTTCCCCGCGTGCATCCGGCTTTCCGCGATCAATCTCGACGCGCTGCCCGCTTCCTCGGGGTTCATCCGCCAGCAGTTCCAGGGCGCGGGAAGCTCGCCCGCGCTCGCCGACGCCAACGTCTACACGATCGGGTCGTCGGGGCTCTTTGCTTTCGGCCCGCCCCCGTACCAGTACGACGTCGATAGCGACGGACTCGTCAGCATGGAAGACCTGATCGCCTGGGAGCAGGGAACGGGCCGCTTGGACGTCAATCTCGACGGAAAGGTCACCGCGGTCGACCGAAACGAACTCATCCTCGAAGTGCGCCGGGAGGAATGGTGATCCGGCACACCGTCAAGCCCAATTCCGCCCGCCGCGCCTTCTCGCTCGTCGAGCTTCTCGTCTGCATCGGCGTGATCTCCGTGCTCTTGGCGCTGCTGGTGCCCGCGCTCGCCCGGGCACGCGACTCCGCTCGCCTGGTCCTCTGCGGGTCGTATCTGCATCAGCTCGGCCTGGCGTGGACGATGTACGCGAACGACTCCAAGGACCGCGTGATGCCGCTGGCGTACACCTCGCCGGAAGACACCAACGACGGTCCCGCGATCTACTGGTTCGGCGAAGAGGGCTCTTCCGACCGGCCCGTCAACCACGCCAAGGGCTTCATCGCTCCGTACATGGACGCTTCCCTCGGCGAACGCTCCGTCTTCGAGTGCCCCTCCCAGCCGTGGGGCACCTACGCCCCGCAGGGCGCCTCGCGCGAACCCACGACCACCTACGGCTACAACGGGTACTACCTCTCGCCAAGTCGCACGCCCGGCTGGTCCGCGAGCATCGGCCACCGCCCGTGGCGCCGCATCTTCGAGATCGCCCGTCCAGCCGAGCTTCTGGTCTTCTCCGACTCCATGCTGCCCGGAAGCAACGCTCCGGGCTCGCTCCCGCGAAGCTCATGCCTGCTCGATCCGCCCATGCTTTACGACGGCGGCCGCTGGTCCGTGAACCCCTCCCCCACCACCTCCTTCCGCCACTCCGCCCCGCGCGGCAAGCCCGGCGTCAACGCTTCCTTCCGGGCCGACGGAAGCGTGCAGAGCAAACGCGGCGAAGCTCAGCACATGGCCCGCAACTGGCCCACCATCGGTTCCGTGCAATCCCAGCCCGGCTGGCCCTACATCCCCGACTGGGAACAGTGGTGAACCTTCACCGCGGAGCCGAACGATGGCCGTGACCCGATGCGTCTGCCGCGAAGTCTCCTTCACCGTCGTCGCTCGCGCCGCGCAATCCCTCCGGGACGCGGGATACCCGGTCACCCTCGAGGCGATCGCTGATCTCACCACCGCCGGCACCGGCTGCGGCACGTGCAAGCCTTACCTCGCCCGCGCCGCACTCACCGGACAGACCATCCTCCCGGTCATGGGAGGTGCCGAATGCACGGCGTGGATCGGCCGCCTCGAGGAACCCGGCGCGATCGGTCCGCGCCGAATCCGGTAACATCCCGGGATGATCACGCCGATGATGGTTCTCGCGATGCTGGCCGCTTCCGCATCTCCCCCGCTGATCCGCCTCGACCTCGCCCAGGACGGTCGGGCCATCGTCGTCGACCGCGAAGCAAAGCAGTACCTCGGCCACGTCTCCACCGTCATGCTCGAAGACGGAAAGACCATCCTCGCGGTCTATCCCAAGGGCCACGGCGGCGGCGAGATCGTGCTCAAGCGATCCACCGATGCCGGGCTCACGTGGAGCGATCGCCTCCCGACGCCCTCCTCATGGGCTACCAGCAAGGAGTGCCCCTCGATCCATCGCACCGTCGACGCCAAGGGCGTCAAGCGGCTCATCCTCTGGACCGGCTTGTTCCCCGCGCGATTCTCGATCAGCGAAGATGACGGCACAACGTGGTCCGAGCTCGCCTCCGCAACGGCCGCCGGCGAAACGGAGTGGGGCGGCATCGTCGTGATGAGCGCCGTGGATCGCACGGGCCAACCCGGCGAGTACACCGCGTGGTTCCACGATGACGGCCGCTTCTTCCGCAAGAACGGGAAGGTGACGCCCACCTTCACGCTCTTTCAGACCCGCTCGACCGACGGCGGCCTGAACTGGGCGGCTCCGGAACCGATCTTCGCAAGCGACAAGGTCTCTCTCTGCGAGCCGGGCGTGACCCGCTCCCCCGACGGCAAGCAGCTCGCAATGCTCCTCCGCGAGGAATCCCGCCGCAAACGCTCCCACATTATGTTCAGCGACGATGAGGGCCGCACGTGGTCCGCCCCGAAAGAGCTCCCGCTCGCGCTCACCGGAGACAAGCACACCCTCCGGTACGCCAAAGATGGCCGTCTGCTCGTCTCCTTCCGCGACCACACGGTCAAAGGGAGCATCACAGGAGACACCGACCCCGCCACCATCCCCGGAGCAAGCCCGACCGAGGGAGATTGGATGCTCTGGGTCGGCACCTACCAGGACCTCGTCGCCGGCGGCGACGGACAGCTGATCGTCCGGCTGATGGACAACACCAAAGCATGGGACTGCGCCTACCCCGGACTCGAAGTCGCGGCCGACGGAACCATCGTCGTCACCACCTACGGCCACTGGGATCGCGGCAAGCCGCCCTTCATCGCTTGCGTGCGACTCACCACCGACGAACTCGACAAGCTCGCGAAGAACCAGCCCCGCTAGCCGTCACGAAAGCTCGGCCGTCAGCAGATCACCCGCGTCAAGCCGATCCGGCAACGCCGCGAACGGTCGCGCCTCCTCGATCGCGAACCGCCCGACCCTTGTCCGACGAAGCCCGGTCAGGTAACCACCCACGCCCAGCGCACGACCCAGATCGCGAGCCAGCGACCGGATGTACACGCCCTTCCCGCTCGTCACGTGAAGCGTCAGCACCGGTGCTTCGTACGACACAATCCTGATCGCTTCGATCCGCACCGACCTCATGCCAAGCAGCGCCGAGCTTGAATCAAGCTTCCCCTGTCGAGCAAGGTCGTACGCCCTCACCCCGCCGATATGCACCGCCGAGAACGCCGGCGGAGCCTGCTGAATATCCCCGATGAAGCGCGGAATCACACTCTCGATCGCTCCGCACGTCGGCGCGGCAAACCCCTCCACGCTCGTCACCGGCCCCTCCGCGTCGTCCGTCGCGCTCACCCCCGACAGATCGATCGTCGCGAGGTACTCCTTCTCGCCCACCATGACCTTGTCGCAAAGCCGCGTCGCCCTCCCCACAAGCACGACGAGCACCCCCGTCGCCAGCGGGTCAAGCGTCCCGCCGTGCCCCACTTTCAGCCGCTTGGGAGCCCCTCCCTGCTTGAAAAGCCAGCGGATCCGCGAGCAGACCTGCATCGACGTCGGCCCCAACGGCTTGTCGATGATCATGATGCCGCTCGGTGGTTCCTGGACTGGTTGCGTCACCACCGATTGTTGCACAGCGCAAGCCCCGCCGTGAGTGCTCGCTCTGAGGGAGTACCATCGCCCGCATGCCCCAGCCCACCACCCCGAACACGCCCACCGCCCCCACCATCCCCGCCCGCGATCCAGCGACCTCGCCGCTTCTCCTCATCCCCACGCCCCGAAGCGTCAAGCGCGGCACCGGCTCCGCCCCCCGCTCCGAGCCCACCGTGGATCCCCTCAGCAAACCCAAAGGCCCCGAGCACTACCGACTGACGATCGCTCCCTCGGGCGTCCGCATCCAAGCCGCTTCGCCCGCCGCCGAGCGTGCCGCCCGCGCGACGCTCGATCAGCTCGCCCGCCAGTTCGGCGACAAGCTGCCCGCGGTTGAGATCGAAGACTGGCCCGTTTTCGCCACCCGCGGCGTCATGCTCGACGTCTCCCGCTGCCGCATCCCCACGATGGACGAGTTCGCTCGCATCATCACGACCCTCGCAAGCCTCAAGATCAACCACCTCCAGCTCTACACCGAGCACACCTTCGCCTACGAAGGCGCTGAGGACGTCTGGGCGGGATGGAGTCCCCTCACGCCCGCCGAGATCCGCTCGCTCGACAAGCTCTGCCAAGCCCACGGCATTGAGCTCGCCGCCAACCAGAACTGCTTCGGCCACCTCCACCAATGGATGAAGTCCCCCAAGTTCCGCGACCTGGCCGAAACGCACGGCGACTGGATGTACGACCTCTGGCCTCGCTCGGGAGCGTTCAGCCTCTGCCCGATCGACCCCGCAAGCGAACGTTTCGTCGAGAACCTCCTCTCGCAGCTTGCACCCTGCTTCTCCTCACCCCGCGTGAACATCGGATGCGATGAGACCTTCGACATCGGCTGGGGACGCAGCAAGCAAGCCGTCGCCGAACGCGGCCGCGCCCGTGTCTACCTCGAGTTCGTCGCCAAGATCGCCGCGATCGTCACCAAGCTCGGCAAAAAGCCCATGTTCTGGGCTGATATCGCCCTCTCGCACCCCGAACACGTCGGCGACATTCCCAAGGAGCTCGTCGCGCTCGCGTGGGGCTACGAACCCGACGCTCCCTTTGACCGCTGGTGCACCGAGCTCAAAGCCGCCGGCCGCGAGACCTGGCTCTGCCCCGGCACTTCGTCTTGGCGCTCCATCACCGGCCGCACCGCGGAACGCCACGGCAACCTCGCCTCCTGCGCCGCTTCCGGAGTCGCGCACGGCATCAAGGGCTTCCTCACGACCGACTGGGGCGACACCGGCCACTGGCAACAGTGGCCCATCTCGCTCCACGCCCTCGCCCACGGAGCCCACGCGGCCTGGACCGGCGACGCCACGACCTTCGACCCCCAAGCCGCCGCGGTGCACGCGCTCGGAGCCCCCGTTCACGCCGCAAGCGTGGGAAACTGGCTCGAGCGTCTCGGCGACGCCGACCTCGACCTTCGCCGCGTGTGCCTGCCCCTGTCGCGTGCGCCCAAGCCCGGCGAGCCGCCCGTTCTCCGCAACCAGTCCGCACTCATGAGCGATCTCTTCAAGGAGATCGACGAACAGCGCGACATCGGCTCGGAATGGCAGTGGTACAGCACGCACGAACGCATCCTCAAGCTCACCGCCGATTTTGAAGCCGACTTCATGCCGCACCTCCCGCCCCTCATCGCCGAGGAGATCATCCACACCCTCGACCTCGCCGGCTACGCCGCGACGCGAGGGTGGTGCCGCAGGCTCGAGCCCGCCGCGCGGCCCATCTCGCGGAACGAGTTCCTCGCGTGGCACGACGACATCGTGCAGGAACACCGCCGCTTGTGGGCACAGCGCTCACGACCCGGCGGTCTGGACCAATCCTGCGCGTTCTACGCTCAATCCCGCGAGAAAACCGCAGGCCCCGCGACTCAGTCCCGGAGCGGACGCCGGTAAATCAGCTCAACATCGTTCCCCAGCGCCCGCACGCGAAGCAGATCAAACCGCCTGCCCGCTGAAAGCGTCGGCGCGACCCGCCCCGCCGCCGCCGACTTCGCCTGTTCATCGCCCAGCATCAGCGGCGCGATGTAGACCACGGCTTCGTCGATCAGGTCGTGGTCCAGGAACGATCCCAGAATCGAAGGCCCGGCTTCGACCATCACGGTCGACACGCCGTGTCGCTCCACGAGCGCTCGCAGCATCCCTTCCAGGTCCACCCCCGTCGCCGTAGCCCGCACCCCCAGAACATCCACGCCGCACGCAAGCAGAGCTTCACGCTTGGCCGATGTGATCGAAGCCGTCGCCAGTTCCGCCGCGCACACGATCGTCGTCGGGATCGATGCCGCCGAACGCACCATCGCGAAGTTCACCGGGATGTCCAGATCGGTGTCGCACACGACCCGCCGCGCCACCCGGCGCACCCTCGGCACGTGCCGCGCCGTCAGCATCGGATCGTCAGCCAGCACCGTTCCGATCCCCGTCACGATCGCGTCAACGCGCGACCGAAGCCGGTGCACCCGCGACCGCGCAAGCTCCCCGCTGATCCATTTGCTCTCGCCCGTCCGCGTCGCCACGCGTCCGTCAACGGTCTGCGCCCACTTTGCGACGACCCACTGAAGCCCGGTGCGGATCCGCTTGAGAAACGGCGCGGTCACCGCCGTCGCCGCCCGATTCTCGCAGAAATCGACCCTGATCCCAGCGTCCCGAAGCGCCTTCGCACCCCCGGCCGCCTCCGGATTCGGATCGGCGCACGCGACCACGACGCGCGAGATTCCGGAAGCCCGTATGGCGTCGATGCAGGGCGGCTGCTTGCCGTGGTGCGAGCACGGCTCGAGCGTCACGTACATTGTGAGGCCGCGCAGATCGACCACGCCGCGACTCGCCGCGTTGAGGATCGCTTCGCGTTCGGCATGAAGCCCGCCGAACATGCGGTGGTGGCCGACGCCCACGACTTCAGCACTCCCGCCCGTCTCGCGCGCGATGACCGCACCGACCATCGGATTGGGCTCGACATCCCCGAACCCGCGCCACGCGTGCCGGGCCGCCAGATCAAGCATGCGTGTGGCCACCGGGTCGTGCATCCCTCAAGTGTACGACACCCCTCACCCGCGCCAAGAGCCCGATTCAAGCGATCCGGATGAGCGCTCGCCGCTCCTGCGGGTCCAGCACGCCGCCCGCGTCCTTCAGCCATCGCTTGGCATCCTGCCAGTATCCCGCCGTCGGACGAAGCCCCGCCATCCGCCCGCTCCAGTACCGGTTGAACCGGACCATCGCCAGCTCTCGCACATACTTGGCCGTCATCGAAGCCAGCGCGATCGGCAGGTGCACCCGCTCGGATCCGACCTGAAACACCACCCCGATCGACCTCCCGCCCGCAGGCACGAAGTACCGGCTCCGATCCGGCGTCTCTTCGACGACCCGCACATCGGCGACGCTCACGCCAGCAAAGTCAGCCACAATGTCCGCGTACTGCATCCGTCCGCCAAGCCGGTCGCACACAAACCGGACGCCGTCATCCGGCCACGACGCCGCGAGATTCATCACCGTCCGAAAGTGCCCCCTCACCGCGGCAATCGTCGTCGCTCCCTTGCCCCCGCCGTCACGGGCGATCGCGTTGAACTCCTCCTCGCCCATCACCCGGCACGCCAGCGCAGCCAACGTAAGCCCAGCTCGGCCCATCTCCTCACCCAGCGGGTTTGCCGCGATGCCGATCTCCGAAGCCGTCCACGCGACCGGACTGGCAACCGGCACGCCGCCATACCACTCCCGCGCCGGCCACTCGGCGCCCAGCGCTTCCAGCAGCCCGACATCATCCACAGGGCGATGACCGCACACCGCAAGCCAGGTCAGCACACCCCGCTCAAGATGCGTCAGCGGATGCCGCTTCACCGCCGAATTCGGAAGCTTGAGCTCCTTTGAATCCGCGATCACGATCCGCGCACCCGCACCCTTGATCCCCCGTGCAACCGACCGCGGCAACATCTCCCACACGTCCGGAGCCGGCGCACCCTCCGCCCAGCTTTCGACGCGAAGCACCGAAAGCCCCACCGCGAGCGGACCCAGCAGCGGCCCGTACCCCGCTTCATCAACGCCGGCGATCAAAAGCCCCAAAGCCGTTCCTCGTCACCCAATGAACCGACGTTCCGCGCGGACGCAAACCGTCCGCGCGGAACGTCGAGATCCTCACACTGGTGCCAGACTCACTTCGCCGAGCGAGCGCCGCCGCCCTGCGGGGCGCCGTCCGGAGCCGCCACGGGAGCCGGCGTCGGGGTGGACGAACCGCCGGAGAACAGACCGAGGTTCCACGCGATCACAAGACCGGCAAGGACCAGCAAAACGACCGCGAGAATGAGTTTCTTCTTGTCCGCTTCAGAATTCGCCATGGAAGGCTCCTATTTGGGTCCGACAGGTGGACCAAGTCTTCCTCCCGACCCCCCGACATACTCGGAGACGCCCCCGAGGGCCCGGAGCATACCAATCGCGACCCCATCTCGCCACCAACCGATCAAATTGCGAACAAACATGCCCCGCGCACGAAAAAGCCGCCTCGCGGGCGGCCCATCCGACTCCTCAATCCTTCAAAGTGCGGCCGAGAGGACTTGAACCTCCAAGGTATTGCTACCACTAGAACCTGAATCTAGCGCGTCTGCCAATTTCGCCACGGCCGCGGCGTCGCCAACCTTAGTCGACTTCCTTCTCTTGGACAACCCCGCCCGCCTCGGCTCCCCCGCCACGCACCAGCCGCCAGCACCGGTGAATCCGGGTATTCCGGTACTCCGGAGGGACCGTCCGCCGGCTGATCTCCCGTCCCGAATACCCCGCTTCAACCAGCCCCGCTTCGTCCAGCTTGAACCGGCGGTTGTTGTTGCTGAAGTACACCACGCCCTTGGGCGACAGGAGGTTGGCGACCAGCCCCAGCATCTCGGCATGGTCGCGCTGCACATCGAAGACGTCGTCCGTCCGCTTGCTGTTGCTGAACGTCGGCGGGTCGACGATCGCAAGGTCGTACGAGCCCCGCTCGCCGACGGTTCGCTGCTCACGAAGCCACTCCATCACGTCCCCGCGCACAAGCCGATGGCCCGCTCGCGGCACCGCCGCATTGGCCCGCGCATCCTCGCCCCACCACTCAAGCCCATTGAGCTCCAGATTCCGCCCCGCCCACTCCAGATACGTGTTCGACAGATCGACGCTCGTCGTCGCCTCGGCACCCCCGCTCGCCGCATACACCGTAAACGAACCCGTGTAGCAGAAGAGATTGAGCACCCGCTTGCCCGCGGCTTCCTCTCGCACCATTCCTCGCGTCAGCCGGTGATCCAGGAACAAGCCCGTGTCGACATAGTCCGACAGGTTCACCTCGAACTGAAGCCCGCCTTCGTGGACGACGAACGTCTTGCGTTCATCCGCGACGCGCTCGTGCTGCGTCAATCCCCGCTGACGGTGCTTGTTCTTCACGAACACGCGGCGACGATCAACACCGAGCACATCGCCCGCCCGCATCGCTACCGAGTCGAGCCAATCAGCCTGCTGGGCCGGGGTCCGGCTGTGCTCCCGCTCATACTCCGCGATGTGCACCGCATCCTCATACCGATCGATGATGACCGGCACGTCCGGCATGTCGCGCTCATACACCCGGTAGCACGTGATGCCGCGCGACGGATATTTCCGCAGGTGCCTCGCGTTGTTCGCCAGGCACGCCGCGAACTCCTCGATCTCCTTGATGTCCCGCGGACGAAGCCCGCCGAACCCGGCTTGCGGCCCCGCCGGCGGGTCAACCGGGCGATCGACGTGCGCAGGAACGACCGCATGGGCCGCAGGCTCTTCGACGGCAACATCCGCCGTCGCGGACTCGGCCGGAACCACCGCTTCCTCGCCCGCGTTCATGCCCTTCGGCGGCCTGGGCCCCAGGAACTGGTAGTACGTGCACTCGATCTGCGCGTTGAAAAGCTTGCGCCGCCGCGTCGCCGACTGCCCCACCAAAGCCTCAAGATCGTCCCACGACGTCAGCACATGCGTCGACCAGGTGGGCAGATGCCGAAGCACGTGGGGGAACCCGCGGTAGAGATCCTCAAGCTCGCGCCCACGTCCGATCCGCTCGCCGTACGGCGGATTCGTGATGATGCACCCGTACTCGAGTTTGCTCGTGAGGTCCTTGAAATCCCGCTGCGAGAACCGGACAACGTCCGCGACGCCGGCCCGCTTGGCGTGGTGCCGCGCCAGCGACAGCGCATCCTCGCTGATGTCGTACCCATGGATCGGATACGCGAGCTTGCCCACCGCAAGGTCCTTGGCTTCCTCATCCGCCGCATCCCACACCGCGTCCGGGATGATCCCCCATTCGACGGCGTCAAACGTGCGATAAAGCCCCGGAGCGATGTTCCGCCCGATCAGCGCCGCTTCGATCGGAATCGTCCCCGACCCGCAAAACGGATCCACAAGCGGCCGGTTCGGGCGCCATACCGAAAGCAGCACCAAGCCCGCCGCAAGCGTCTCCTTCAGCTGAGCTTCGCCGATCAGTTGCCGGTACCCGCGCTTGTGCAACCCGTCGCCCGATGTATCGATCGTGAGCGTCGCGACATCCCCGAGCATCGAGATCTCGATCGCGACCCGGTGCGCCGACTCGGGAAGCTCCTCGACGCCGTGCGCTGCTTTCAACCGCTCGACGATCGCTTTCTTGACGATCTTCTGGCACGCCGGCACGCTGGAAAGCTGGCTCTTGACGCTCCGCCCTGTCACCGGGAAAGCCGCGTCCTTCGCGACCCACTCTTCCCACGGCAACGCCCGCACCCCGTCGAAAAGCTGCCCGAAATCAGTCGCCGGGAACGTCCCCACACGGATCAGCACCCGATCGGCGGCCCTGAGCCACATGTTCGCCCGGCAGATCGCCGCCAGCTCTCCTCTGAACAAAACCCGACCCGTCGACAGCACGGTGGGCGCATATCCGAGGTTTTCGAGCTCGCGCACCACCACCGCTTCAAGTCCGAAAGCCGTCGCGGCGATGAGTTCAAGCTGAGGCATGGCGGGCGGATGCTAGGGGAACCCGGGACGGTAACGTTTCGCCCGCCGCCACGGACCCGGGTACACTGACCCCTCGCTCTTTCACCCGACGGAGTTCCGCGATGTCCGACCGATATCAGACCATCCTGCTCTTCGGCGCTCCCGGCGCGGGCAAGGGGACTCAGGGCAAGATCCTGGCGCAGATCCCGGGGTTCTTCCACATGTCCACGGGAGAGATGTTCCGCAACATCGACATCACCTCCGAGGTCGGTCGCATCTTCCATCAGTACATGTCTCGCGGCGAGCTCGTCCCCGACGACATCGTCATCAAGCTCTGGTCCCAGACCATCCACGCCTACACCATCCTCCGCCTCTACAAGCCCGAGCAGGACCTCCTCATCCTCGACGGCCTCCCGCGAAACGTCGCTCAGGCCAAGCTCATGCACAAGCACATCAACGTGCTCAAGATCGTCCACCTCCGCTGCGACAACAAGGACGACATGATCCAGCGCCTCGCCAAGCGCGCGATGCGGGAGAACAGGCCCGATGACGCCAAGATCGACGTCATCCGGCGCCGCTGGGACGTCTACGAGCGCGACACCTTCCCCGTGCTTGACTACTTCCCCAAGGACATCGTCGTCGACGTCCCCTGCATCGGCTCACCCTCGATGATCCTGGCCAAGATCCTCGAAGCCGTCGCGCCCATCCAGGACCTGCACTTCAAGAATCCGCTCAGCAGCTAGACTCCGGTCTATGGCGAGATCAATCCGACCGACCGTCCGACCGACCGTCGTGGTGATCGGGGGGCCAAACGGAGCCGGAAAGACGACCATTTCACGCGCGGTGATCGCGTCCATCGGCGTGCCGATGCAGTTCGTGAACGCCGATGTGATCGCGCAAGGGCTCGGCGGCACCGATCCGGACAAGGTCGCGCTCGCGGCTGGACGCATGATGCTCACCCGGCTGCACCAGCTCGCGGACGCGAAGGAGAGCTTCGCCTTTGAGTCCACGCTCGCGAGCCGGTCGTTCGCTCCCTTCCTCGCCAAGCTCTCCAAGGGCGGGTACATGGTCCATCTCGTCTACTCGTGGGTCCATTCCCCTGAGATCTCCATCGCGAGAATCAAGACCCGAGTCCGCAACGGAGGTCACTTCGTCCCCGACAACGTCGTTCGCCGGCGGTTCGCCCGTTCCGCTCGCAATCTGATCCGCCTGTACATTCCGCTTGCATCTCGGTGGCGCGTCTACGATAATTCGAGCGGTCTGGGACCCACGTTGGTCGGCCGAAAGACCGAGGGTGGCGACGCTCGGGTGCTGAAAAGAGCCCTTTGGGCCCGCTTGACGGAGATCGCGGATGAAGGACCGGACAAAGGCGGCTGATCGGGATCCGGCGGGCGCATCCATGGATCGCGCGGTCAAGAATGCCGTCCAGCTCGCGATCGCCGAGAACAAAGCCCGCGAAGCGGTTCGCAAGCGGTTCGAGAAGAAGAAGCCGGTCGCCACCCGTCGCAAGTCCGCCTAAACCAAGTCCGCATAATCCAAGTCCGAATAATCAAGGGCCCAATTCGAATGCGTGCACGGGCTTTCACCCTCATCGAGCTCCTCGTCGTCATCGCGATCATCGCGCTCCTGATCGGCCTTCTGCTGCCCACGCTGGGCCGGGCTCGCCTCTCCGGCAAGTCCACCGCGTGCCTCGGACGCCTTCAGCAGATCGGTGTCGCGATCTCGCTGTACCAGTCCGACTTCGACAACCGCTTGCCGCAGGCCAAGGGCCCGCTTCCCGAGGGCGGCGAGTCCGTCATCGGCGCGCTCTTCGGCGGCAAGAAGGGCCAGGTCCCCTTCTACGGGATCAACGAGATCGGCGCCGAACGCCGCCCCCTCAACAAGTACCTCGTGGACCGCGTCGTTCAGCCCGACAGCGATGACATCGTCGTCGAGCTTCCCGAGTGGCGTTCGCCCATCGACACCGGCGCGGAGATCACCGGCCTGCCGATCCCGGGCCTCGAGCGGACCGACTCGTTCTACGACTTCGTCGGAGCTTCCTACACGCTTAACGACCACGCTCTCGACGGCGAGAAAGCCGCCACACTCGTCCCGCTCGGCGGCGGACGCATGCCGTTCCTCTCGCGACCCAGCAAGACCTGGATGGTCGCGACCCACCCGATCTACAACTACCAGCAGGGCGGCGACCGCGGCTCACGCTGGACCGACAAGAACAAGGTGGAAGCCAACATGCTCTTCTGCGACTTCCACGCCCGGATGCGCCTCTACGTCCCGCCGGGAATCGTCAACACCACCGACGACTACACGTTCCTTCCCTGACGCGGGCTCGACTCACTTGAGCCGACTCACTTGACCCGCTCGGGATCCGGAAAGTCGCGGTACAGCGCGGACTTGAAGTCCTTCACCATCGAGTACACCGGCCGATGCAGGTCCTCGACCTCGCCGGCACGCGTCGCGACAAGGCTAAACGCGTCGTCAAGCTGCGCGAGATCGTTCGTCCAGACTTCCGCGTGAAACTCACCCATCCCGTCCGGGCCAAACCCGAACTTGCGCCGCGTCAGCCGCCACCCCTCGATCTTCCCCTGCTTCTGCAGGTGCCCGAGGTACGCATCGACATTCTTCGCGAATTCCAGGTCGCGCCGCGAGTCGATCAGGTTGAACCACATGTGGTAGTGCTGCATCTTGGGCCCTCGGCGCTGTGGCTACCTCTTCGCGCTCACGCCGATCGCCGTCAGTACCTCATCGTCGATCCCAAGGTACTCGTGCATGTGCTGGTCGTAAGTCGCCGCGTGATCCTCGCGCGAAAGATCAAGCCGCATCTCGTTGATGACCTTCGTGCCCTGGCGGATCCAGTCGTTCCACGTCTCGGACGAGATGTTCTCGAAGATCCAAGCCCCGATCGGGCCGCGCATCGGCGGCTTGGCGAGTTTGGTCCCGGCTTTCCCCGTCCGCTTGCAGACGAACGACCCGCCGGTCGCCGCTTCGGTCTTCTTCTCTTCGATCACCGGCACGGGCGCCCCGATCGACGTAAGCAACTCCCCCATCGCCTTCTTGGGCATGAAGTCGCCCTTGGCCGCCGCGGTCTTGTACCCCTCGGTCAGGACCGCCTTCGCCCGCTCGGCCTGACCGGCTTCGATCAGCGACTTTCCAGCGAGCTGGTACGCTTTGCTCATCGCCGGGTTGATCGTGTAGCACTTCTCGTACGCCACCGCCGCGTCCGAATGCCGCCCCGCTTGCGCATAGGCCCCACCGAGGCTGAACCACGCCATGTCGTTGTCCGGATCCGCTCCCGGCTGCACCATGTTCTCGAACTGAGCGATCCGCGCGTTGATGTCCATGAGCCAAGCGTAGGAAGACGACGCCCGCCGTCCGGGCCAGAGCACCGGCCCGAACTTGGGCTAAACCAAAAAACGAAAGACCGCGCCCAGATCGGGCGCGGTCTTCGAAATTCAATCAGAATGGCGACTCAGTTCTTGAGCCACACCGGGCAGGGCGCCTTCTCGTCCGTCGGGACGACGTGCACCTTGCGGCCGCGGAACATGACCGTCCCGGAACCGACGCTGAAAAGCGTGCAGTCCTTGCCCATCTGGACGTTGAAGCCGGCTTCGAACGGCGTGCCAACCTGACGCACGATGATCGAGCCGGGCTGAGCAACCTCGCCGCCGAAGAGCTTGATCCCGCGGTACTGCGGATTGGAGTCGCGCCCGTTCTTGGTCGAACCCTGACCCTTTTTATGTGCCATGACAACGATCCTCGATCAAAAGGCGTCGGTCGGAAGCGACCACCGCGTCAAACTCGTCGGAACCACCCCGCCCGGGCACGCCGCCCAAAGCCGGGCCTGAACAATAGTGCTGAACCTCGGGCCCGTCCACCCTCCAGGACGTTGGAGAAAAGACCCGATCAAAGACCGATCATGCCTTACCGCATGATCCAGGTCGTCTCGTAAGGCTCAAACGGCTCGGAACCCCGGTTGCTCATGTCGCCGCCGGTCTTGTACCGGGCCATGAACGTCTTGTACATCGGCTCTTTCACCAAAGCACCTGACTTGGGGTCCTTGATCTCAACCTGGGCCACTTCGCCGCTGAAGCCAGCCGCGTAGACCGTCAACTCGCTCGCCGTCAGGTTCGAAAGCGGCCACACGACGATCCCGTCCTTCGCGTTCTCGTCGCCCTGAAGCATCATCCCGAGCACCGAAATCTGGTCCTCGAGGAACGGGTTGCTCAGGTCGTTCTGGATCTTGGAAGCCACATCCAGCGGCACGCCGCGGCCGGACCGAAGCACGTTCCCCTCGCCGTCGGCCAGCTCGAAGCTGGGGGCAAAGAGCACATCCTCGCCGGTCTTGTTCGTCGCGCGGTACGTCATGTACACGTAGGTCTGCGTGGTGCCGTCGCGGTTCGCCACCCGGGCCAGACGCAGCGGCCCGGGCTTGAGATCAAGCTGCCAGCGGCGCGGAATCGGGTCGGGCTCGGGCGCGAAGCGGGCCGAAGCCTGGGGGATGGACAGCGACAGACCGGCCACACCCAGAGCGAGCGCCGCCACGAACTTCTGAACCACCGGACGATTGGACATGCCGACTCCTTGGAACCCGAAGGGCCCCTAGTCTACAACATCCCCGCCCGCCGTCAAACGCCGAATCCGAATCGGCGAAAGAGATCCGCACCCGTGGACCAATCTGTTCCACATTCCCGCCCTCACGGGCAACTCCCTTCCCAACCCAACGCCCCCCTCCGCCCTGAATCGGACGCGAGCGGGGCCGCTGCGGGCCCAAACCGATCCGTACAGACCTCTACCAACCAGGATGTCACGGTGGGTCGCCCTCGTCGAGAACGCCCGAGCGGGCCGGATCGACCTCTCCCTGATGTTCGCCGCTGAGAGCAACGGCCAGATCCGGCAGGTGTGCCTGCTCGCGCCCTCGTCGGGCCGCACGGCGGCTCTCTTCATCTCCGAGCCTTTCCCGCACGGCGATCCCGGCGGCGACCAGCAAGCACTCCAGGACCGAGCGGCTTGCATCGCCGCCGCCGAAGCTCACGCCGCCCACCATCTCGCCGATCGCGTTGCGGTTCTGCAAGCTCTGCCCGAGCCCGAAGAACGCTGGAGCGTCGATGCCCTCCGCGCCGCCGGATTCATCCAGGTCGGCGACCTCACGTACCTCCGCCGTACCATCGGACGCCAAAGCGGGATCCTCGGTCGTCAGCCGCCGATGCCGACCTGGCCCGCGGGTGTCGCGGTGCGACCGCTCTCCGCACTCCCCGGCGGGCTCGACGGCAACATGCCGATGCTCTGCGATCTGCTCGACCGGACGTACGAGGGGACGCTCGACTGCCCCGCGCTCTGCGGCTTGCGCGATACGCGGGACGTTCTGGACTCGCACCAAGCCGTCGGACAGTTCGATCCGGCGTTCTGGTTCATCGTTCTCAAGAACGACATTCCCGAGGGATGCATGCTTCTCGCCAAGTCGGAGGAGCTTCGAAGCGTGGAGCTCGTTTACCTCGGCCTGACCCCCGCTTTGCGAGGGATGGGCGTGGGCGCGAAGCTGCTGGATGTGGCGCTCCGCTCGATCACCCGATCGACCTACGAACACCTCACGTGCGCGGCCGTCCGCGCCGCGTCCGCGAGGTGACAACTCCGAAGCGCGCGTGTCAAGCGCGGCGACGCACGCGAACGTCGATGCGCACGCAAGCGGTGATCATGAATCGATTTGCGCGCAAGCGACAGTGAGTTATCCACAGCGTGTCCAGACGGTGCCTCTGATTGTGGATAAGTTTTTTTGCATTACGTAAAGACGCGAGAAACCGCGGACTTGGCGATGCGTGGACATGGTGACGGCCACACGTGGGGATTGCTCCCGCCGCGCGCCCCAACTACGTTTGTGCTCTTGCGGCGATGACTGCCGCGACTGGTCAAGGATGGACCAACGGCCCGAGCGTCTTCCGGCCCGCCACGACATCGACACAACCTTCCCGCGAGCACGGGGCGGATGTGCCATGGTCCGGGGCGGCCGGCGCGAAGGCCAGCGTGCCACTGACGGCGTTCCAACTCACGACACTCGCGCGGGCCGTCCCGCGCTTTCGGTGGGAGCTCGCCTCCTCGTGAACACGCCTCTTGACCTCACCGATTCCGGCTCGACCCAGGAGCGTCACACGCCCTCGGCTTCGGCGCTTCTCGCCGGCGAGCGTGCGTCGGCGCGGCACGAGGATGCGGGAAGCCGCGTGCTTGACCGGCTTTCGGCGGAAGTCGGCCGTGATCGGGTGCACCGGTACTTTGATCGCCAGGCGCGGGTGTCGCTTTCGGGCACGACGCTCGACGTCACGGTCGCGTCGGGCTTCATCGCCGACGTGGTCGGTCGGCGGTTCGGTGACTCGCTCCGGCGTGCGGCGGCGGCGGAACTCGCCGAGGGTCTCGCGGCCCAAGGCCGCGTGACGCACGGAAGGTCGGCGGACGCGGTTCCGGTCGAGCTTCGCATCAACGTCGATACTGGCGCCTTCGGCGGAAGCCAAACCCCGCCTCCGGCCGCGTCACCGGTCACCGATCTCCCGGTCCAGCGGCCCGCGCCCGCGGCGAAGCGCCCTGAAACCCCTCGGCGTCGCTTCGAGGATTTCCTCGCGGGCACGAGCAACCGTCTCGCGCTCGCCGCCGCCCGGCGTCTTGCCGAAGAAACGCTCGACACGCCGGACGCGGACCGTCTGCATGGCCCGCTCTTCATCCACGGCCCGTGCGGCGTGGGCAAGACGCACCTGCTGCACGCCGCCGCGCACCTCTTCCGGGAGCGCAACCCCGGCGCCGTCGTCCGCGTCATCACCGGTGAGTCCTTCACCAACGAATTCATCACCGCCGTCAAGAGCGGGTCCCTCGAAGCTTTCCGCAAGCACTTCCGCCGCGTGCACCTCCTCTGCATCGACGACGTGCACTTCCTCTCCAACAAGGAAGCCACCCAGCGCGAGCTTCTCCACACCTTCGACGCCGTCGGCACCACCGGCGCCCGCATCTTGCTCGCGTCCGATGAGCCGCCGCGCGACATCCGCAAGCTCTCGCAGCAGCTTGTTTCTCGGTTCGCTGCGGGCGGCGTGGTCAAGATTGAACTTCCCGAGCTTCAGCTCCGCATCGCCATCGCCAACCAGATCGCCGTGCGTCGCGGCTTGATGCTCGAGCCCGCGGCGGCCACCCTGCTCGCCGAACGCGCGGCCGCTTCCGGCGGATCGGTGCGCGACCTCGAAGGCCTGATCACGCAGGTGGAAGCACTCCGGCTTGTCATGCCGGAACTGATTCCCGACGGGCGAATCGGGCTGGTCGCGGTGCGACGTTCGCTGGGCCTCGGCGAACCAAGCTCCCTCCCCGGGGCCGCCGGGCGGATCCGCCGACCGATCCCCCTCGCCCTGATCGCCGCGGAGATCTGCTCCGCGCTGGGCGTCGAGGTGGCGGACCTGCACGGCAAGGGTCGGCACAAGACGGTCGTCCTCGCTCGCGAGATGACGGTGCACGTCGCCCGGAGGCTCACCACCTGCAGCTTCCCCGAGATCGCCCGCTCACTCGGCCGCGAGAACCACTCGACGGTCCTGACGGCCTACCGCCGCGTCGAGCTTCAGCTCATCGCGGGCGAGCGGCCCAAAGCGGAGCTTCCCGAGGAGCTCGCGTGCCTCACGCTCGCCGAGCTTCTGCAGCGTCTGACGCAGCGCGTCGAACGCGCCGGAGCGTGATCGGACGGCACGTGGCCCCATCCCGAGCAATGTGATCCCAGGGCGTCGCTTCAATCCGGTCAGCGCGCGACTTCGGCGCTTCTTGGCCCGGCGGAGTCCCATCCCGGCGGCGGGTCGAGAAGCTCGCGTCGTTCCTCGGCTGCTTTCGCGTACTCCAAGCCC
>VYKP01000110.1_pt1 | contig 36212 bp, 38 predicted proteins | sample 5114551 | NCBI WGS metagenome assembly VYKP01 (sample SAMN12291777, study PRJNA351875) | freshwater metagenome | isolation source: freshwater lake | place: USA: Michigan, Baseline Lake | collected 2013-08-09
ATACTCTCCTGATTTAAATGATATCGAACATGATTTTAGTGCATTAAAGAGGGCAAGAATGTATGCTCCTGTGGGGACAACCCTTGATGAAATTATTCGTACTTATTGTGTCGCTTAGTGTCTCGTTCTTATTTGAAATAACTATACTCTTCCCACACCCTACACCCCACACCCCACTTCTCCGCTCCCCAGTTGATAATTCATAATTCATAATTGATAATTCCCACACCCCACTTCTCCGCTCCCCACCACCCTATTCTCGATAATTGTTCTTCCCCGCTGCGTTAACCATGGTCGATAATAACAAAAGAAGATCGATCGCTTGCGCTCATGACCGGCAACCACTACCAAACCTTAGAAATCAGCCATAAATCGACCCCTGACGAGATTAAACAGGCCTATCGGCGTTTAGCCAGACAATTCCATCCCGATAGTCAAAACGATAGTGCCAGTCACGATAAAATCGTCGCTATTAACGCCGCCTACGAGATTTTAAGCGATCCGAGGCTAAGAAAGGACTATGATAACCAACTAATCGGCAATTCTCCCCGCAGCCAACGCACGGCCGCAGCCCAAGCAAATTATCATCGTTACAAAGAAGCAGTCCAGGAAGACGAGGCCTTGGTCAAACAGTGGTATAACCAGACCTATAGCCCGATTAATCGCCTGATTGGTCAAATTATCCGGCCTCTCAAAGGTCAGATCGATCACCTATCTGCTGATCCCTTCGATGATCAGTTAATGGCTGTTTTTCAAGACTATCTAGAAACCTGTCGCCAAAATCTCGATCGAGCCAAAACCCTGTTTTCTCAAAGGCCTAACCCTGCCAAAATGGCCAGAGTGGCCGCTTCTCTTTACTACTGTCTCAATCATCTCAGTGATGGACTAGAAGAATTAAAAACCTTTACCCTTAACTACGACGATCACTCTCTCCATACGGGCCAAGAAATGTTCCGCATGGCCCAGCGTTTACAGGTGGAAGCTAAACAGATAGCTAGTCAGTGCCGAAATTAGACTTCTTGTAAAAATCACAAATTGTTGTTAGGGTGAGGCTTCGGCTGTGAACTCAGCGTTCAACTGAGGGTTCGACAAAAGCTCACCGCCGAAGTCTCGCCGAACGTCCGATGTCCGAACCGCCGAACGGAGTCAGTAGCCAGTGGTCAGTAGTTAGGAGAATTAAGAATGAATAATAATCGATTAAATGGTCTATTTACAGATTTTATGCAGTTTAATCCTTATTTTTGCCGTTTTTGAACCCTGAAAAATTAATTATGCAAGAGGTTTATTAAATCTCTAGCCATGGGCAAAAAAAAAGACGAAAATAGATCAAGACCAGATTTACCCAATCCTAGCTTAACCCCGATGAGAGACAAACAATCAGAAATTACCAATATATCCACCACTAGAGATTCTGATCTTTATTCCTTACCTCCGGCCGTCCAACGGGCTGCTAATATCCTTTTACGTCAGGGAAGAATCGGTTTTTGGACGCAGATTGTCCTAGGCGTAATTTCAGGGGTTTTATTACTCATTGCTACCGCCAGTTTATTAGGGACGAGACAACGCACTTCTGGTATTGAAATCGGTGTTTTATGTGCCATTGGTGGGGCTTGTTTCTTAGTGGTAGCCATTTTCTTTTCTTCTCGTTACATGAAAATTGCCCGTCAAATGTTGAGGGGTGATGAGGATAGTCGCCCGAAAAAGTCCGATACTATCCAGTTAATCCGTCAGGGTTTAATCGCTAATATTATTGGGATGTTTTTAACTATTTTGGGAGCGCAAGCGTTAGCGGGAATCGTCTTAATTAAATCCCTCAATGTTCCCCAAGGTACTTTTAATGTTGCCTCTAACCCCAGTCAATTTGTTAATTCTGTTGACCTGTTAATTGTGCAGGCTAATACTAATACAATTCTCGCTCACTTTACTGGTATAGTTACCTCTTTGTGGCTTCTTAATCGTATTACTTCTAAATAAATATGACCATGCAACGCACTCGTTTAAGTACGCTGGCTAATGTTACCAGCAGTCGATTTAATAGCTTTTTTAGTAATCCTTGGCGACGGATTTCTCTCCAAATAATTTGTGTTTTATTTGGAGTTTTTTCTGGTCAAGCAATTGTCACCACTGCCGGTCAAACTGCTCAATGGGATGTCACTGGTGCCGGTTTATTGCTGCTGTTTACGGAGGCAATTAGCTGGATTGCTTACCGAAAAAGTTCCCAGGCTAAACCCGCACCAATTCTGCGAGAATCTTTCAATTTACTAAAAATTGGTATTACCTATAGTTTGTTTCTAGAAGCCTTTAAAATTGGCTCTTAAATATTTAATCCTCTCTGCCTTTTTCCTGGCGTTGTCACATAAAGAGATGAGAAGGCAAAATAAATAGAAACTCAATGAAGAGAAGAAAACGATGAAATGTCCAGAATGTAAAAGTGACCACATCAATAAAAATGGTCATCGTGGTCAAAAACAAAACCATATATGTGTAAACTGTGGTCGTCAGTTGGCTCTTCTAGGTTCTGTGTGATAAGTTTAACTTACATAATGATCGATCAATCTTTGTGTCCTTTGTGTCTTTAGTGGTTCGTTCCACTCCCTCGCTAGGAGTAATGTATCCTAGAATACATTTTGCCCAGCAAACCTAAGAGAGTCGTCAGTTCATCCAGGGAGCATCTCACCTTTGCAATAAGCATAAATACTTAGTAGAAAAATAGGCTTTTCGAGGGTAATTCTTGTTTTAATTCTCCATGTACGCGGTCTTTAAAAGCCTCTATTTCGTCCCGTTCATCCATAGCTATGAAACCAAGGGCTATAGCGATGATGTGAAGCGCACCCGTCTGAAAATGTATGTAAATGGCATGGGATTTCGAGGCATTGAGAGAGTGACGGGAGTCTCACGAATAACTATTATGGATTGGGTTAAACAAGTGGGAAAACTGCTGCCTGATTCCCATAACTCAGAAACGATTCCAGAAGTGGGAGAACTAGATGAATTAGAGACCTTTATTGCAAAAAAAAAGAACAAAATCTAGATATGGACAGCTGTTGACCACTTTCGAGATGGAATTCTTGGATGGGTAAGCTGATAGCTAAAAAAACTGATAACTGATAACCCCGGAGAAAATATAATTGTAGCTACCTACCCATTCCAGATTAATTCCTATGGCAGAAGAAACCACCACCCCGGCAACTCCGGCAGCAGAAACAGAAAAACCGGCCAAACCTGCGGCTGCTAAAAAGCCCAAGGAGCCTACCGTCGAAGAAAAACCCTTTGCTGAATTTATTGAGCAGCATTTTCAGCCCGCACTAGCGGCAGCCTTGCAAAAGCTGGGTATAACTGATATTAAGCTATCCTTTAAACAGGATAAAATTCCTGGGCAGGGCTTTTCTAGCTCTCCCTGTTGGCAGTTAACCGGCAACTGGCTCCAGGGAATGCGTCAATTTAGCATTTATTTTCCGGAAGAAGACATCAATGGTAAAAAAGCTTTTTCGCAAGCTGAGGGTGGAGCTCAACCTAGTACTATTGAATCATTTATGATCGATGAAAGGAAAGTTAGTCTTGATTTACTCTTGTTTTACACCCTGCAACGGCTTAACGGTCAAAAGTGGTTGACCAGAAACTAAAATTACTGAGGATTAGCGATCGAGAAGGGGGGTAAAATGAGCATAGATGACCACTGCTTATCGATCGCCAATAGTAATTATGCGTGTATTTGTACTACTTTTTAACGCAGGCACAGAAAACGAAGGTATCCACACGATTCAAATGGGAGCTATCAATAAGGTGTTAATGTTTGAATCGGAAGATGATGCCACCCGTTATGCTCTGCTGTTAGAGGCACAGGATTTTCCGACTCCCACGGTAGAGAAAATTGATTCGGAGGAAGTGGCAGAATTTTGTCGCGGCGCTGGTTATCAAGCGGAAATGATTGAAGCGGGTATGTTGGTGATTCCCCCCGAAAGCAATGCCTCAGAGTTGGATTGGCAAAAAGAGGAAGTCCCCCCCGCTGAGGAGGAGTTCTCCGAGATTCCCGATGCGGAGTTGGACAGCATCCGTCGTCGTCTCGAAGGACTTTTGTAATAAAATTCTTGTAAAAATCGAAAATTGTCCTGCTTGGTTAGGAGAAAGGAGACAGGCTTCGGCCGTGAGCTCAGCGTTCGACTGAGCGTTCGACAAAAGCTCACGCCGAAGTCCGAACAGAGACAGTATTCAGGAGTTAGAAGTAATCTACTCCCGTTAAAGCGTCAGCTTAACGGGAGCTTTCTATAACCCTGAACTTATCGGGCAAGCCAATACATTCGGATTTCTGGGTTGGATTACACTGACTCCCCAAAAGTCTAATCATCTGGCTACCGTTTGCGTCTGCGTCACCGCTCCAACCACAAGCCTTATTGCTACACTTAAACGATTTCCCGCTTCTAATTCCGATATGTAGGCAACAATGACAAGTTTGAAAGATATATCATGGATTAACCGCGATGACCTCAACTCCTTCTTTAATGCCTTTGTATTCGAGAAATTGTCGAAGCTGATAAAAAGTCCAAGAGTTAGACCGCCTTCTTTCGGTCTTAAAGCCGAAAAGTTCGAGCGTCGCAATCGAAACTTGTCGGAGCAAAGTTCTTGACCTTCTTCCCCTTCTGTTTTGCTGTCAAACGATTAGCCGCCACCCGACCGCAAGCTCTGACAACGTGGTTAGCCGTCAATCCGAACCGATCCTTAACGTCCTGATAGCAGACAGCTTGAATCGAGTTCCGGTTAGTCAGCCAGGGATTGACGTTCTCGTTAATCCAGTTACAAGCTGACGCAAAAACCGAACAGATATCGGACAACAATTTTTGCTGTTCGCTACCCACTTGAAGCTTGACTACTAGAGTCATACTAAATCCGTTGAGTACAGGCTAGTTATGAGGAGAGGCAAAAGGCAGAAGGGAATAAATAATCAGTTTTTAATAACCAGATTTAGTATCGGGACTTGTTCTACGGTTCCAGAAAACTCACCAAGGTGAAGCATCACATATTGAGCGTTGATGCGCTAGGCGCGCTTTGTACTGGTCAACATTCCTCCCCCGCTAACCAGATGGGTCTAACAGAGGGAGAATGCCGACATTTAAGGTGAGTTTTTGTACACTTGTATTAGTATGATTTTTGAGCCTCAAGGAGACAAGAAGGCCCAAGGACTGGTTACAATCAAGGATGAATAATTTTTCGATCGATGTCATCTAAAAATAATCATGCGTCTCTTACACACCATGCTCCGGGTCAATAACTTGCAGGAATCTCTACAATTTTACTGCGATGTGCTAGGAATGAAGTTACTGCGCCAGAAAGACTATCCTAATGGTCAATTTACTCTGGCTTTTGTCGGTTATGGCGATGAGGCTAATCATGCTGTCATCGAACTGACCTATAATTGGGGAGTTGATCGTTACGAAGTCGGTAATGCTTACGGTCATATTGCCCTAGGCGTGGATGATATCTATAGCACCTGTGAGAAAATTAAAGGTCTTGGTGGCAATGTTACCAGGGAACCAGGCCCGATGAAACACGGTTCTACGGTGATTGCTTTCGTGGAAGATCCTAATGGCTACAAGATCGAGTTAATTCAACTGGGAACCCAAGCTGCTGCCGTGGCTACGGCTTAAATTTATTATCGTCAAAAACTTATGTCTGTTGAAATTGAACGGAAGTTTCTGGTTAAAGGGGATCACTGGCGCTCGCTGGCGACCAGCAAGTTGTATCGTCAAGGATATATTCCTACCCAAGAGGGATTGACAACTGTGCGAGTTCGTGTGGTTGGAGAGCGGGGTTATTTAACCATTAAAGGTAAGACTGAGGGCATTAGTCGCCAAGAATTCGAGTATGCAATTCCCCTAGAAGATGCGGAGATCATGTTAGAAAACCTCTGTAAGAAACCTTTAATTGAAAAGATTCGTCATCGCATTTCTCTGGATAATTTAACTTGGGAAGTTGATGAATTTTTGGGAGATAATCAAGGTTTGATTATGGCTGAAATTGAGTTAGAACAAGAGAATCAAGTGATTACTATTCCCGATTGGATCGGCGAAGAAGTCACGGGAGATGCGCGATACTACAATATCAATCTACAGAAATTTCCCTATAAAATGTGGTGATTGTAGTATTAATTTCTTTCGGATTTAACCTTGGGTAGATATCGCTTTTTCTGCTTCGTTTAGCTTATTCGTTACCCGTCGAAGAACGCCATTAATAAAGCGATAACCTTCATCATCAGAATAACGTTTTGCTAATTCGATCGCCTCATTGATTGCTACTTTTTGAGGTATATCAAGATAGAGCATTTCTGCCACGGCAATTTGCAGAATATCTCGATCGATTCTCGGTAAACGATGCAGTTGCCAATCCACTAAAGCACCGGTTAATTCCTGTTCGATTTCCGCACGACGACGATAGACTGTCCCGATTAATTCTAGGGCATATTCTCGCACTTCGTACTGACTAGATAACTGGACAATTTCGGGAAAATCTATCACGGTTCCTAAACGATTAATGGCATTGTGGGTAAGAGAAATGGCTTCTTGTACCATAGTTTGGGCGCTTTTTAGATTTGTTGCCTTAGTATCACTAGCGAGAATCCGTTCATTACCACGACTAATTTCAGCAGCGGCAGTTTCTAAGGTTTCTTGAATTTCTAGGGTTAAGGTTCTAACTGCGACTAAAATTAAATCGTTTAAAGTTTGCTGTTCCAGGTTTTCAGGATTGCCTTTAATCTGACTTAAACTCAAAAGGGCAAGTTCTCGAGCAATGCGACGGGGTTGTTGACGAGGAGGCATAGAAGTTTAGTAAGGAGAGGAAAGAAAATTATACAACTTTATCGATCGCTATTCGGTTGGGTTAATTTTTCTCGGCGATCAATTCTTGACTAATTTCTATTTTAGCATAAAAGCTGCCAAGGTTTAACTTTTCAAGTTTTAATTAGACAAAAGACAATATCTATCTTGAATCTCCCCTAATTTAGTCTCAGCTTCTTGAGCATTAATGGCTAATTGGGCAAACTCTAGAAAGCGTTTTAATTCCTTGCGTAATAAATTCCTTTCTACTTCCCAGGTTTCTCGATCTAAGGTGGGTGGCATAACGATCATATCAAATAAAGTGGCCTGTTTTTTATCAGGATGGGGCCGCAATATTCGCCCGCGACGCTGAATAAATTGGCGAGGATTACCACTACTAGCCAGAATAACTGCGTTTTGAATTGATGGTAGATCTACCCCCTCATCTAAACATCTAATTGCCACCAATCCTTGTAGATAACCCTCCTCAAATTGTTGGCGAATTTTTTCTCGTTCTTCTAGGGAAGTTTCTGCGGTGTAGGTAGCAACGCGATAACCTAATTGATTACCCAATAAATGAGTAACTGCCTCTACCTGACGACGATAATTAGCAGTATAATTTTCCACATAACCATCCCCACAATAAAATAAAGTATGATCCGTATCTAAACGCTCTTGCATCAGTTGTTGTAAAGCCTGTAATTTATTACTTGCTGAACCAATTAATCGCGATCTTTGCATTAGCAATGCTGTTAAATTTTCATTGCTATTAAAATTACTATTTTTCTGTAAAGTCCAGCCAATTCTTTGGGTTAATTTTGCGTATAACAAAGCCTCATTATCGGTTAATTCAACCAAGACTGGATAATAAAAATAACTGACTAAAGCACCTTTGCTAATAGCATCACCTAGGGTAAATTCTGGTTGTAGAATTTGTCCGAAATAATCAAGAATAGCGTCAGTTCCTTCCTCATCAAAATATCTTTCAGGAGTGGCAGTTAAAGCCAATCTTAGACCTAAAGAACGGGGTAATAACTCTTCTAATCGGGGGGAACCTAAATTATGGGCTTCATCACCAACGATTAAAGTTTTATCGGGAAAAAATTTGATTTGTGATTGAAACCCCTCGCTAATAAAAGTTGAGTTAGTAGTTAAAATAGTGACAAATTTTTGATTACCCGCTTGCACATTATATAATTCTGTGGATAGTTGACTTTGCCATGTATGGACACTTTCGTAGGCTAAAATCGGTTTAAGATTAAATTTTTCCGCTTCTCGTTGCCATTGATTGACTAGGTGACAATAGGGACAAATTACTAATAATACTTGCAGTTCAATCGCTTCGTAAAGTTCCATGGCAATAGCTAAAGCAGTAATAGTTTTACCGCTGCCAGTGGCCATTTTTAAAGTTCCTCGTCCCCGATTACGAAACCAACTGATAATCGCTGTATTTTGGTAGTCTCTCAATTCTAAATTGGGAGGAATTCTAGGAATACCCGAGGGATTAACTCGATAGAATCCTCGCAATTCAGCAACTTGCTTGATTTTGCGGGAACTGAGAAAATCTCTAGTTATTTTTTCCCAATCTATCCAGCAACTATTCATAGGACCTCTTGTAAAAATCAAAAACTGTTGTTAGGGTTAGAAGTCAGTAGTCAGAAGATTGTTTTTATTTATGGCGTTGTTCAAAACCTTGCGTTTTCATCGGCCCGCGTCTTGTAGGGGTGAAGCATTCGGCCAATAACCTATCGGTGAAACCGGAGATTTTCTATCCGAATGCTTCGTCCGTACTTTTTCAGCAAACCCTAAATAGTTTTGGTATAGATTTAAAAATAGCATAAAGCCAAAAATTTTAAAGCTCAAGGTTGCTACCTATAGAATGGGGATGGACTAAAAAGACCATCCCACAACTATCAAACCACTCTTAACTGTTATCCTAGAAACCTAGGGAACGATTAGGATAATTTACCTGGTCGCTACTTCTTCTTTTTGGGGAGTGTTTTGCCGAAGTTTTTCTTGATCTTGGCGACGTTTTTTAGCATAAAGTTGGATTGTCACTGCCATTAATACCACTAAAGCTACAATTAACCAAGTGGTCAAATCGAGGGGTAATTGATTCTTAAATACTGCCAAAAGGACAATAACTACCAATAACAGGGTTGGTGCTTCATTTAAGGCCCGAAATTGCTGTCCCGTCCAATTACATTCCCCTTTTTCTAGCTTTTTCATGATGCGACCACAGTAGAAATGATAGAGCAGTAAAAGAGCCACAAAGGATAATTTAATATGTAACCATCCCGATTTTAAAATTTCCGGTTCTGTGGAGATTAAACCGATCGCCATGGCCACGGTGACAATCATCCCCGGTGTGGTAATGATATTGTAGAGTCGCTTCTCCATGATCTCGTATTGTGCTTTCAGAATAGCTTGTGCGGGTTCCGTTTCTGTTGCTGCCTCCGCATGATAGACAAACAAACGTACTAAATAAAATAGTCCCGCAAACCAAACAACTACCCCAATCAGATGAAATGCTTTAAACCAATAGTAAGCCATAGTCTATATTGTGATGTGAGTCCCGAATTAATTAGTCTAAGAGTTATCCATACTTTCCCAGACTATCCCTATACAAAAGTTTAGACGGAAAATAGAAGTTGGGGAGCAGGAATTATGAATTATGAATTATGAATTATGAATTATGAATTATGGCTCTTCGTTACTTGGTATGGTTCTATAGGGGGCATAAATCGACTAAATCCTTATCTGGCAAGAGATTTAATTGATCAGTTCGCTCTAGATCAAAAATAATTGACAAAAATCGCTAAATGCTTTTCTATATAAGGGTTCCATCCCTTATAGCCCCCGTCCATTGCATAACACAAACCGAAGAGCCTGAATTATGAAGTGGGGGGTGGGGAGAAGGGAAGTGGGAAGTGGGAAGTGGGGGAATTTCAACTAAAACCCTAAACCCCTAAATCCCCAAAACCCTAAACCCCTAAATCCCCCCGCAACGCGCACGCAGTGACCACCCTATCTCCTGACTACTGACTTCTAACCCAATGTGGGAAAAGATAAGCAAAAATTATTCATTGACTCCAAAAACTTGAGAATATTTAAATTAACATTCCGCAATATTTACAAATTCTTAAGAATTTATTGAGAAAGATTTTTATTTAACAACGATGTTACGTTGGTTACAGCGATTTGATAGAATTTCATAGTGGGTTATTCTATGCTTTTTTTGGCAGCAACGATTGAAACCCTTACCAAACCTAGAAGGTGATCCTAATTAAGACAGGTAAATGAGTCAATTTGACCCACAACGATGATCTTTTTTTTGTGTAGTTTTATTGCAAAAAAAAAGTTTTTTTGACAAAAAGCACAAAGTGTGAATTGTGAATTATGAATTATGAATTATGCTGACAGGGGGACAAGACATCTCAAAGCGTTGTCCACAAAGGTTTTTAGGCTCCTCAGTTACAAATAGATACATCCCTTTCAGCCAAAAAGCTAACGAGAGAATCAGGGATTTGGGCGAGCTTATTAGAAATCTTTATCAACAATGGGGGGTGATCTGCATAGAACTTTTTCGCTCGAACACCCCAAAAAGCTTATGCTGTAAGGAGTTCAGCCAGCTTGTCCCCCTGTCAGTGAATTATGAATTATGAATTATGAAGTGGGGAGTGGGAAGAATAAATAAAAATAATCTCCTGACGACCGACTCCTGACTCCCATCTCCTATCTCCTGACGACGGATAGCTAATTATCTAAGAGCAAAGGTCGCAGAAAACCGCCATAATTCTCGTCATCTGTACCGATAAAGACTTCTATTTTCCCTCTCGGAGATTCTCTGGTAGTCACCGCTTCCACTTTCGATCCGTCGATTTCCGCAATTTTTTGGGGATTAGAGGCAAGAATTAGGCTATTATCGCCCTTAACTTGACCAATACGGTAAACTGCACTTCTAAACACCCCCGCATTATCTGGATCGTAAGCGGAAGCTATGTAGATATTACCTTGCTTATCTACGGCTAAATCGGAGATGAGGCGAATACTTTTACCACTACCAAAAGGACTCCGAAAAGTTACCGACTGAAATTCCCCGAATTTTAAGGGATTAAAGGAGATATCCGTCCAGCGAATCTTTGTACTATCTTGACTATCGGCCCGTTCTGCGTAGATAAATAGATAACGATCGCCTTGCCGACTAACAGCGATCGCTTCTACATTTTCCACTGCAATCGGCCAATTTATTTGCTCAACTATCTTGACTTTTTGCTGGTTATATGCTGCCAAAAATAGTCTTTGAAAAGGTTTTTTCTCGCCACTTTCAGCCAACAGAAATAAATTAGTTTCAGGGATATGAGTAATACTTTCGAGATCGTTGCTCAATCCCTCTGGATTTGGCCAATCTACCCTTAAAACCTGCCATAATAGCGGTTTTTCCTGCGTAGGCAGCTGTAAAAGACTCAGCCTTGGTTGAGATAGATCACTGTTTTTGCCTTTATTTTTGGCATCGTGAACCCCTAAGAAAATATCTGCTTCCAGCCAAGCTAAACCACTAATATCTGGAAGATGAGTATCCAGTCGTCTCGATTGCTGGGCAAAAGAGACCTGAACAGACGAAAAAAAGAAAAATAGGACTAAAATCCCCGAAAAAACAGTTTTCAATCGGTCATTCTCCCTAAAAAATACTCCATTGCATCTTTTGCCCCTATTGCCTCTCCTGATATGTAGCCTATACTCGCGGTCGCTGACGATGGTTCTATCATATCCGGCAAGAAATTGATTTGAAAATGCCCCGATGAAAGTAAATCAGTCGATCGAACCCGCATTTCTAGAGGCAGAAACCAGCCAAAAAGCCCCAAAACCAGAGGTAAGAACCACGAGAATAATTAACCCGACTACTAACCAAATATTTTTAGGTAATTGCTGTCTTGAAGCAGTGACGCTGATAGGAGGGGTGACTGAGACTTCTTCCTTAACCGGCAGCGAAGGAGAAGGGGGTGTAACCAGACGAGGACGAACTGGGATCAGGAAGGAGGGTTCCTCGATAGGATTTCTCTCGAAACCCTGTAGCACTTTTTCTAATCGTCTTCCCTGAGCAACTACTGTCTCGATTTCCTGACGTAATTGCCGATTACTCTTGACAAGTCGCTGGTTTTGTGATTGTAGAACTTCCACCCGTGCTTGGGTGGTCTGCAATTCTTTGACTAATTCTCGATAGACCGAGAGGGGAACCGAGGGGCGACCGGTGCAACTCTGGGGTACTTGGGGGGAAATACGCGACGTAGTGGTCATGAAGTGGCTAATTTAGGGCTTTTAAGGGGTAAAAATGACCCACCGGACCGGTTCCTTGACCGATAGCGAGGGAATGATCGAGGGCGTTAGTAACGTAATCCTTGGCTTTTTTCACCGCTATTTTCAGTTCATCACCCAAAGCAAGGTTAGCTGCGATCGCTGCCGATAGGGTACAACCAGTCCCGTGAGTGTTATTGGTTTCGACGCTTCTGGTTTTAAAAGTTTCCCATTTCTCCCCATCAAAGCAGATATCAACCCCACGCAGCCGCCCTTTCATGGCTCCCCCCTTCACTAATACTGGTGTGGCCGACTTCTGGAAAATAATTGCAGCGGCCGCTTTCATCGTCTCAAAATCATTGATCTCAATGCCACTTAAAAGCTGTGCTTCATAACGATTAGGGGTAATAATCGAAGCCAGAGGAATTAAACTATCAAAAAGACTATCCACAGCCCGATCATCAATTAATTTGGCTCCTACCCGCGAAACCATAACCGGATCCACCACTAAACTGGTCAAACACCAACGCTCAATCGCCTCGGCCACTGCTTCAATAATCTCGCTACTAAACAGCATTCCCGTCTTAACCGCTGACACAGATAGATCCCTGACCACGGTATCGATTTGGGCTGTTACCATTTCTGGACTTAAGGACTCGACGCGCTCGACCCCTAGGGTATTTTGGGCGGTAACACAGGTAAGGGCGCTGGTGCCGTGAACTCGATGGAAGGCGAAGGTTTTCAAATCCGCTTGAATTCCGGCGCCGCCACCACTATCGGAACCGGCGATGGTGAGGGCAATGGCAGTCATAGGAGGTTAGCGATCAAAAGGACGACGACGTTGCAGAAATTCGGGGATATCTAATCCCGCCGGTTTTGGTGGTTCGGGAGTGGGTAAAGGACTGGGTGCGGGGGTATTGATCACCACCTTGTTACTGGTGGGACGAGAGGGGGATTCCCCGGAAAAACCGGTGGCAATGACGGTAATTCTGACTTCTCCCTGCATTTTCTCGTCAATTACTGCCCCAAAGATGATATTAGCGTTAGGATCCACCACTTCATAGATAATTTCGGCAGCGGCATTGACTTCGTGTAGGGTTAGATCTTGACCACCGGTAATGTTAAAGACCACACCTTTGGCCCCTTCGATCGAGGATTCCAGTAACGGCGAGGAAATAGCAGCGATCGCTCCTTCCTTAGCCCGAGATTTTCCGGAACCGATGCCGATGCCCATTAGAGCCGAACCCGCATCGGCCATCACTGCCCGCACATCGGCGAAATCCACATTCACCAGACCGGGGATAGTGATAATATCCGAGATACCCTGTACCCCTTGCCGCAGCACATCATCGGCGACGCGAAAAGCCTCCTGTAGGGGAGTTTCGGCGGGTATTACCTGTAATAACTGGTTATTGGGGATAATAATCAGGGTATCGACCCGACTTTGTAAACCGCCCACCCCCTCATCGGCCTGATTAGTGCGACGACGACCCTCGAAGGTAAAGGGACGAGTGACAACGCCCACGGTCAAACAGCCGATTTCTTTGGCAATTTCGGCCACAATTGGAGCAGCCCCTGTTCCCGTGCCGCCCCCCATGCCGGCGGTAATAAAGACTAGATCGGTTCCTTCCAATGCCTGGGCGATTTCATCCCGAGATTCTTCTGCCGCTTTTTGTCCAATCGCCGGATTACCCCCTGCCCCTAGACCGCGGGTTAGTTTTGTCCCGATTTGTAACCTCTGGGGGGCGGAGGAGTGGGCCAGGGCTTGGGCATCGGTGTTAATTGCCCAAAATTCGATTCCAGTTACGCCGCTGGCGATCATGCGGTTAACGGCGTTACAGCCCCCACCGCCGACCCCGATCACCTTGATCTTGGCGACATTGCTCGGCACGATGCGATTACTACGACTTTCTTCTCGGGGTGTCATCTGTGATTCATGGGGATGAGTAAGTAATACACCAGTATTATTCTGGGAGTAATGATTATCTTCGCTCATCGCTGAACTGGCATAATCGTTACTGTTCGGATTAGGGTAGATGGAAACAATTTCATTAATCGATGTCATTGGAATTGGAACACTCTTAGTACAAGATTCTGTTATTGATTTGATTAATCAGAGAGGCACTGTTAACACTATCACTAATATTATGTTGGTTCCAGTATCTACAGTATCAGTTTCTTGTTCATAAAATCATAATTTGGTTTTTTTGCCAATAGCTAAAGGGAATAATTACATTTATTTACTGATCAATTCCAGTTAATCCCTACCAGTTGCCGTTACTTTGGCAACCCTAGGGGCTGGCTGCGGTTTTAACTGTACAGTGGGAGCATCGGGATTGCTTAGGTCAATGTAGAGAATTCGCGCTAGAGGTATCTTGGATGACAATGGCCGTGATTGTACGAGAGCGGTTAATTTTTCGGGCAATCTATCTTTATAAAAACCTAAATAGACCTGTCCTAGCTCAGTTTTTAGTACAAGATTACTAGGATTGCGCCAATCGATGGCGATAACTTTAATCGATAAGTTATCAATTAAGGGATAAATTTTTTGCCACTGTTGTTGATATTGTCGGTCGTAACCAAGCACTTCTAGGCTAGGTAATTGGGTTTTAGTCAGAGTTCGACCATAATAGTTTTGAGGAATTATCGTTCCGGTGGCATCTAAAAAGCCTTGCTGTTGATGGGAACGCCAACGGGCAACAGGTTTTCTTTCTTGAATAGAAACAATCACTTTCGGGGGTAATAATTGCCGCTCGATCTTAACGTCGGCAATAGCGGGAATAGCCGCTAATTTTTCTCGCAATTGATGGGTAGGTAATTCCCAGAGAGATAGAGGATAGCTTAATTTCAGCCAAGCGCGAATCGACTCGGGGGACATTAATTCCGTGCCTGCGATTTCCACCTGTCCGGCCTTGGTAATTGTCCAATAGGGTGAAGTCATCCCCCAAGCTAATCCCGTCGCTAAACCACTAACCACCAGAAAGCGACCTAGAGCTTGCCATACCTTTGATCGCCTTTGGTGGCGCAGGGTTTGTCGTTTTTGTTCCAGGGAGAGGGATGAAAGAATTTGATCGCTCATAGGGGAAATCCGGGACAGTTTTGCTGTTATCTTAGGTCGCGAGGTGGGCTGCTGACAACTCGATCGCTACTCAAGTAATCAGTTTGACAAAGAAAGAGATAATAAATGTTATAACAGTAGTAGTCTATAGGCGTTCTTTTGTCTGTCTCCAAGAAACCTAAACGCTCCTTTTTGCCAAGATATTTCGACGGTCAGCCAGAAAGAGCGTTCCGGCAAGAACAGCCTAATTTATCCGAAAATTACCTATGGTTATCAACAAACGCGGACTTGTTCTCGGTGCTACAGCAGTGGTCCTGTCTACCGTCGCCGTCACGGGGGCGGGATTCCGTCTCTCCCAAAGTCAAGCTTTTTTTCAGGAAAGTCCCAAGGAAACCGTTGATGAGGTTTGGCAGATCATCAACCGCACTTATTTAGATGGCACTTTTAATCAATCGGACTGGAACGCCATCCGCAATCAGTATTTAAATCGTTCCTACAAAAATCAAGAGGAAGCATACACCGCTATCCGCGAGATGTTGAAAACTCTCAATGATCCCTATACCCGTTTTATGGATCCCAAAGAGTTTAACAATATGAAGATCGATACATCGGGAGAATTGACTGGGGTAGGGATTCAACTGACCAAAGATGAGACAACCAAGCAGTTAGTCGTGGTTTCACCCATTGAAGACACTCCCGCTTCTAAAGCTGGTGTGCTGCCCAAAGATGTGATTATCTCTATCGATGGTAAATCTACCGAAGGTATGGAACTCGAGCAAGCGGTGAGCATGATCCGCGGCAAAGTGGGGACAAGTGTTAAGATCACCATTCAACGGGGTGAGGAGAAGAAAGAATTGACTCTTACCCGGGCGAAAATTGAAATTCACCCAGTGCGCTCCCACACGGAAAACACCCCGATCGGTAAAGTCGGTTATATCCGTCTCAATCAATTTAGCGCCCAAGCTAGTGGCGATATGAGTCAAGCGATTCGCGAATTGGAAGCTGAACAGGTGAAGGGTTATATTCTCGATCTGCGTTCTAACCCCGGCGGTTTACTCTACGCCAGCATCGAAATCGCTCGGATGTGGATACCCGATGGTTTAATTGTCTCTACGGTTGATCGCAAAGGGGTGACGGAACGTCAACGGGCCAACAATCAAGCTTTGACTAATAAACCGCTAGTTGTCCTCGTCGATGGTGGTTCCGCCAGCGCCAGTGAAATTCTCTCCGGAGCTTTACAGGATCATGAGCGGGCGGTTATTGTCGGTACGAAAACCTTTGGTAAGGGATTAGTGCAATCGGTACGCAGTCTTAGTGACGGTTCCGGATTAGCGGTGACAATTGCCAAGTATCTTACCCCCGACGGACGCGACATCAATAAAGATGGTATTCATCCGGATGTGGAGTCGGAACTAAGCGAGGAAGAGCGCAAAAATCTTCAACAGGAACGGGATCGGGTGGGAACCTTCCAGGATCCTCAATTCAAGAAAGCTTTTGAAATCTTGGAAAAAGAAATCACTGAAGGCAAGAAAACGCCCACCAATACCGCTAAACAATAGGTTGACATTTGCCCGCTCGAATTAAACCCACCCGACGGGCGATCGCTTCTCCCCGCTCGGCAAAAGGACCCCAGTATTGACCATTAACTGGGGTTTTTCCGTTTTCTAGGGCTATAATCTGACAAATTCCCGTATTTTCCTGGACAATGTACCAGTTTTGTGCGGTATTATCCATAGATTTTTCTCCTTAATCCCTCTATTCCCTTTTTTATAGCATCTCTCAATCCCTAAGCAAAAAATTTTTATCAACTTCTTGACAAAACCGGGGAGATAAATGCTAATATTAAAAAGGTCTGTCCAATGGGGATTAGCCAAGCGGTAAGGCAGCGGGTTTTGGTCCCGCCATTTCCTAGGTTCGAATCCTAGATCCCCAGTTTAAGATTTTTTATCCCTAATCCGCCAATGATCGAGAATATCCTTGATCAAAGCTTCCTTTAGCCAAATGCGACCGATAAGAGTCAGGGGAACCGCCAGAAATAGCCCTAAAAAGCCAAAAATCGAGGCGAAAAACAACTGGGCCAACAGGGTAAAAGCGGGTAGGAGCTTGAGCGACCGCACTGTTAAAATGGGCAACGGTGGATGATGGTCGAAATATTGAATTAACAGATAAATACTGCTGTAGAGTAGTAAAACTGCCCAGGGTTGCCAGGGAGCTTCCAGAAGAGCGATGGAAAAGGGTAAAATCGTGCTTAAAACCGGCCCGAGGTTGGGGATAAAGGTGAGAAATCCTGCCAGAATAGATTGGGAAAAAGCGAGGGGAATGCCGATCAAGGATAGACCTAGACAACTGCCCAAGGTCATAATCAACATATGACAGAAAATTCCTTTTAGCCAAGCTTTTAAATCTTGATCGCACTGTTCTAGTATCGATCGTACTCTAGGACGGTAGAAAGCGGGAAATAAACGCAGAAAACAACGGTGGTAAGCGGCAGGATCGGCGAGAATCATCAAGCTCAGGGCAACAATTAGCAGTAAGCTGAGGATAATGCCGAAAGTACCGTAAAAAATGCTCAAACCCCGGCCAGCAATTTGGTTAATTAGGGGTTGTAATTGAGCCAGCAGCGTTTTAAAGTCTGGGAAGACACTGGCCAGACTAGGATCGAGATAATCCTCAAAACTATGGACTTGTCCCCAGAGTCTTTCTATAGCTTGGGGAAGTAAACTAAATAATTGGCGAAATTGTTGGACTAAAGCGGGTATAATCCCCACAAAAATACCGATAATACCAATAAAAAAGCTTAAAAGCGTGATAATTAGGGCGTGGGAACGCTTGAGGTGATGACGCTGCCACCAAGTCACAGCCAAATTTAAAATCTGAGCCAGAAGAATCGCCATCAATGATAATAAGAGAATCTGTCGAATCTGCCAGAGAATCAACAGACAAAAGACTAACAGGACTAAACCGAGGCTGCTGCCAAAAGTCATGATGAACAAGGAGAAAAATTTCTAATCAGTTGTTGTCCGTCTCCAGAGGGCAAAAACCGTGAGCAGAAAAGGAGCAAAAACCAGAATTAAAGTGTTAAGAGGACTGGGAGCGATCGATAATAAAGGGGCTAGATATTTAATTCCCAGGGAAATCAAAGCCGATATCAAGATTATTTTGATGATAAAGCCGCTCATAGATCAATGTTTAGGTGGCATAAGCACTATCTTATCCCTGAAGAGGTTAAAAATTGGTCAAAATGTGGAAGTCATCTCCCATCAGTTTTATTAATACTAGGGCGAAGGGGTTAGATTTTTTGGGCGAGGTCGGTTCAGAGGGAACGGGAAAGTGTGAGACAATAGATGAAAAAGGCTCAGTCGAGTAACTAGAGATTTTCATTGCTAGGATTAAAGACTTAATGTCAAGATAAATCTTGAGAGCAAATAAGATTTACCCTGTTCACCACCCCTATCGTGCCGCCAATAGTTACCGTGATCACTTTAACTCTTTTACATCCCAATCAAGCCACGCCCTTACAACATTGGCAATTTGACAATGACCAATCAACTATTCTCATTGGCAGGGCGCTGGATAATCATGTAGTTCTTTATAGTGCTGTGGTTTCGAGGCGGCACTTAGAAATCCGCCAGAATGATCGCGGTCATTGGGAATTGGAAAATTTAGGGACAAATGGGACGTTTCTCAATGGCAAACCGATCGAGAAAACTGTCATCGTTGATGGTATGGTGGTTCGTTTAGCCGCCTCTGGCCCGCAAATTCAAATTCGTCTCATCCCTGAGCATGAACAACCCCAATTAGTCTTCAAACCCCTAGAGGTTCCTTTGGTGGGCAACCAAACTCAGCCGGAAAATGATACGATCGTCACCTAGACAATATTAAATTTTTATAAAGTTTTTTCAATTTCCCTAACGAAATGTAAAAATAGATACAGAATAAGAAATAAAGTCTTCTGACTTGCTGTCCCTAAATAGAGACGACAAGAGAGATTAAAGTCAATTGAAAGCATTGCAGGGAGTCAGTGATATGACGTTAGCCTATCGAGGAGTTAAGTACGAAAGGGATTCGCTCCCCTTGGAGATGAAAACCGGAGATATCGGGGGTAAATACCGAGGTCAGGACTGGAATCACCATTATCCTCGTCATATGATCCAATTAGAGCCGAAACTGCATCGTCAGTATCGTGGAGTTGCCTACAGCACTCGTCCTCATCTTGCTGGACAAGTCACCCCAAACATTTGTCCGTTGCCCGTTGTCAAACCCCCTGTTGTTGTCCAAGAGGAAACCCTTTCTAGCATCCATCTGAACAATATTCGTCATCGTCTGGAACGTCGTTTACAAATCGCTCAAGAGAGTGGTGACGAAACCCTCGTTAATCTCTTGAAAAAAGAATCCCAAGACTTAGCCTTAAACTGCTAGATTAGCAGTTTTTCCCCACTTTCCCCTCGGTTCTGCCGGGGGGAATGTTTTTGGGACTAAAAATGCCACCCACAGGAATTATAATTACATAACTTTAACTCAGGCTCTATAAGACTTTTAGCTATAGCCAGTACGGACACACCTAGAAGCTAAGTTATAGAGTTGCCGAAAATTCGGCTCTCTTGGGTTCGGTGAGTGAAATGTATTCTAAAATACATTCTTCCTGGCGAGTGAGTGCAAGGAACCACAGAGACACAGAGGACAAAAAGATTGATCGATCCTCTGTAAGTTAAACTGGCTCTTCTGGTTTCTGTACGGAAACGAGGTCTATACTGATAGTTTCTTCAGCAAAATAGTCCTAAAAGTCTTTGCCAGTCAGCATTTCACTTTTTATAAGTAAAAATTATCACACAAAGTCGAGAAGAGCCGTTAAACTTATCACACAGAACCTAGAAGAGCCAAAATTCGTCCTAATAGTTCTTTGAATTTTCCTACACTTTTAAAGAATTATTTTGCTTTTCTGTCTTTTAATGTTTGCTAATATCAGTGATGGTAACAAAACAAAAATCGTTCAATGGACGATAGTTTGGGATACTGTTATTTCTGATCACGCTCCCAAAAGTCATGGCTGGGATAATATTATGTATGTCGCTAAAGGTCAAAATCTGACAACAAATAATCCTCAATATGTAGTGGCGATTACAGCGACAAATCCCAAGTCTGTATTTGACTGGTTACAGGAGGATGTTGATACCCATAATATGGTTCTCTGGTCTGGCACAAACCCAGAACAAGGTCATATTTCTGAGGGGACAAATACGGGATAAAAATTTTGCAAGGAATGAAAAATTCCAGCAATTTTATCCCTCTTATAATTCCTGACTCAGGAAATACAAAAACAGCCCAAATAACCAAGATCACCATCGGAAAATCTAAACTAGGAAATAAACACCATGAAATTAGAAGACATCATTCAACAAAACCTCGTTAAACCTATTGATTACTTAGCTGGAGACTCGGAACTTTGCCGAGAAGTTCAGACCCGTTTGCAAGTTCTCGGATTACTTCCTGCTAATGGTGTTGATGGCATTTATGGACCCCAAACAAAACAAGCCTTTGAGCAATTCAAACAAAAAATCAAAGAAGACGAATTGGATACCTTGGGAGCATCTTCGGCGAAACTTTTACTAGAACTTAAAGAATTACCAGGGGGTAATAATTTAATCTCCAAAGCTCAAGCCGAATCTATCTATGGTAATGTCATTAGCGATGGACAATTAGCAGATCTCAATTCTTGCTTAAATCGCTTTGAAATTAACACTCACCCCCGAATGTGTCATTTTTTAAGCCAAACTGCCCATGAAAGTGGAGGCTTGAAATGGATGAAAGAACTCGGTAGCGGTGAGGAGTATAACGGACGGAAAGACCTGGGAAATATTTATCCAGGAGATGGTCCCAAATATAAGGGAGCAGGCGTTATTCAACTAACGGGACGCAGTAACTATCAAGCTTTTGCGAATTATATTCATGATCCGAAAGTGATGGATGGAGTTGATTATGTTAGTACCACCTATCCTTTTACCAGTGGCGGTTTTTGGTGGCATAATAATAACATGAATGCTCTTTGTGATCGCGGTGCAACGGTGGAAGAAATCACCCGACGAGTGAATGGTGGTCTTAACGGACTAGCTGATCGTCAAGCTTACTACGAAAAAGCGATCAAAGTTTTTCCTGTTTAGCAATGCTCGTCCTACAGCGGCAGCAATTCTCATTTTAAGGTTTCATGACATTAAAACCCTTGCACCTAGAGGGGTTAATAATTCTTAACGAATCTCTAGATCGCTGAAACAACGCAAAATCGTTTCAAAATGCCATTAAAACCTGTATCAACGACCGCATCTTGCGCGTAAATATTTCCTTCAGAGTCACATATCGAAAGTGAAATAATCGCCTCAAAATCCGCGTTAACGATTCCTGCGATCATACTAATCTCTTTGTACGTCCACCAAATCCAGCAATTCTCATTTTAAGGTTTCATGACATTAAAACCCTTGCACCTAGAGGGGTTAATAATTCTTAACGAATCTCTAGATCGCTGAAACAACGCAAAATAGTTTCAAAATGAGAATTGCTGCGGGCTTCGAGTCTATTGCAAGCAGGTATTTCACGCGCATCAATTTCAAAGTCGCCAGTTTCAAGGTCAATTGCTACAATTTTGCCCTGATTACCCAATTCGACTTGTGGACGTATTTGAGTTTGATAAATCAGATCGCCACGTTGGGCAAATTCTTCTTTGCTATAGCGGGGTTGATGGATTGCAGCAATTCTCATTTTGAAACGATTTTGCGTTGTTTCAGCGATCTAGAGATTCGTTAAGAATTATTAACCCCTCTAGGTGCAAGGGTTTTAATGTCATGAAACCTTAAAATGGCCCTCTATTTTAACCTAAACATCGGGAATCTTCGCTAACATTCCCCAACTGGTCCCACAAGAGCGGCATCGCACTTAAACCCACAGCTTTAATCAATGGGCATGGTGCGTTCCCCAAAATTGATCGCTGGATCAGTGGGACTTGCATTAGGGAACGCACCCTACAAGATTGCGATCGCTTGTGTAATCTTAATGTTGGCGGCAAGAATCAGGTTTTCTGTTGGTCTTGCTGTCAGATAACCAATAACACTGGTTTCAATATAGACGGTTTCGCTCACGGGGCTTTCTAAATTTTATCCGTTCCTTATTCTACAACATTTTAGTCTCAGGTTTGAGGATTTGCAGGGGAATTAGAGCTTCATATTTTTTCAACACACCTTACAAGTCGATGGCGTTCAAAGATCTCTCAGTAATCGAACCGATCAAACATCAACCCCTCGGTCAAAAGCTTCTTTTTGAATCTCGGCAAACTTATCCATAAAATTTTTATTCAATGCGACTAGCTGATTTATATCTGCCTCATCATTCTGCAACCCCAAAAACTGCACATTACTCTCTTCTGCAAGATTTTCTAGTTGTACCTTTAAAGTTTTTAGGTCGATAGCACGTTGCCTAGCCCTTGCAGGGTCAATATATTGACCTGTAGTCGCAATTATTGAGCCAGCCACAGCACTGACAAGACCAATATATTTCCGAATATTCTCTGCATCTGCATTGGGAGGAAGTGCAGCCGCTACAATTCCTCCCAATGCTATTAAGACACCGCCTATCCCATTTATCAATCTACTTCTCCGCTTATATCCTGATGATCTCCCCGCTTCCCAATCACAAGTTTCAGCAAATTTCACTGCTTTTTGTAGACGGTCATTAATCGAGTTGATAATAAATTTTTTCTGAGCGTCGTTTGATTGCGGGGGTTGTGGTTCCATCTCAGTTCAAAGTGTGTAGGATAATTTCGGTGGGGGGATCTAACGATTGAGTTCAGCGGCGGCAGTAACCTTTGCATCCTAACCGACCATATTCATTATATCACGCCCAAAAGCGTGTTAGCCAGACTAGCCTACTGCTAGTGGAGCGGTAGGAGCCACATTAGGGAACGCACCCCACGGCGATGGCTATCACATTAATTATATACTAGATGGATTTTTTCCATACAACACCCCAAATACAGATTTTCTGGCTCTTCGTTACTTGTTATGGTTCGATAGGGTGGCATAAATCGACTAAATCCTTATCTGGCAAAAGATTTAATTGATTAGTTCGCTCTAGATCAAAAACAATTGACAGAAATTGCCAAACGTTTTTCTCTATAAGGGTTCCATCCCTTATAACCCCCGTACATTGCATAACACAAACCGAAGAACCCATTTCGTCGCCGTGCCTAAGATTTTCTTGTCTAGTACAGGCCTGCTATTATGGCACGATCGATTTAACTTGACTAGGAATGGATAAAGGCAAATAATCAATTAATCGATCGAGATCAAGACTCAATGTCTGATAACTTGTTATTGGTGGGGTAGGGAATCACCTAAGTCACCCTGTTGAATTATTGATTGTCGTTAAAAATGTTTAAGCGATCGCTTTTCTTGCCCCTGTTAATTTTATCCCTTAGTTGTACGCTGCTTTTTAGTGCTTGTCGTCAACAAACAGCTAATAATCCTCCGGCAACGGAAAATAATAATTCAGAAACTTTAAAACTTTTATATTGGCAAGCGCCGACGATTTTAAATCCCCATCTCTCCACGGGATTCAAAGACTCAGAAGCGAGTCGCATTACCTTAGAACCTTTGGCTAGTTTCGATGAAAAAGGGGAATTAGTTCCTTTTTTAGCGGCGGAAATTCCTACTATTGAAAATGGGGGAGTTGCCCGGGATGGTAAATCGGTGACATGGAAGCTAAAAAAAGATATTAAATGGTCAGATGGTACTCCTTTTACTGCCAAAGATGTCATCGCTACCTATAATTTTATTACCAATCCGAAAACTGGTTCTACTAGCGCCGGCAATTATGAAATAGTTAAAACTGTGGAAGCGATCGATCCCCATACGGTTAAAATAAATTTTAAGCAAGTTAATCCCGCTTGGTCATTAGTTTTTGTGGGAACAGAAGGGATGATTTTACCAGCACATCTCTATGAAAAGTATAGCAATGAAACGGCACGCCAGGCCCCTGCTAATTTATTACCGGTGGGAACTGGCCCCTATAAAGTGGTAGAATTTAAGCCTGGAGATACGGCAGTTTATGAACCAAATTCTTTCTTTCGAGAAGCGGATAAATTAGGTTTTCAAAGAATAGAATTAAAAGGAGGAGGTGATGCCACTTCTGCGGCACGAGCGGTTTTACAGACACAGGAGGCGGATTATGCCTATAATTTGCAAGTAGAGGCTAAGGTTTTAAGTGATTTAGAAAAAGTGGGTCGGGGTCAGTTAATATCTAGTTTCGGTTCTTTGATTGAAAGAGTTTTATTTAATCTGAGTGATCCTAATCAAGTTACTCCCGAAGGTGAGAGGTCTAGTATTAAGTTTCCCCATCCTTTTTTGAGTGATGTAAAAGTAAGAGAAGCTTTATCTTTAGCCGTTGATAGAGATACTATTGCCACGCAGCTTTATGGTATTACTGGGAAAACAACTCCTAATTTTATTGTGATGCCATCGGAATATAATTCTCCCAATACTCGCTATGAATTTAATCTAGAAAAGGCTAATAAATTACTAGATGATGCGGGATGGAAAGATAGTAATGGTGATGGCACTAGGGATAAAAATGGGGTAGAAATGAAATTAGTTTTTCAAACTACCGTCAATCCTCTTCGTCAGAAAACCCAAGAAATTATCAAACAAAGTTTACAAGCGATCGGGGTAGGAGTAGAATTAAAAACTGTTGATGCCAGTATTTTCTTTTCTAGCGATCCTGCTAACGATGACACGGTAGAAAAGTTTTATGCTGACCTACAAATGTACACTACAGGTAATAATAGTCCCGATCCAAAAGCCTATTTTAAAACCTTTACTTGTGGCGAAATTCCCCAAAAAGCTGATGGTTGGGCTGGGGATAATTATGCTCGTTATTGTAATCCTGAATACGATAAATTATGGCAAGCTTTTAGTCAAGAATTAAACCCAGAAAAACGGCGAGAAATAGCGATTAAAATGAATGATATGCTAATTAATGATTTTGTGATTATTCCCCTAGTTCATCGTGCCGATGTGGTGGCAATTAGTAATAGTTTGTCGGGGTTTGAATTAACTCCCTGGGATAGAAATACTTGGAACATCAAAGACTGGAAGCGTAGTAAATAAATGCTCAAATATTTTCTGAGAAGATTATTATTTTCGATTCCCACTCTTTTAGCCATTAGTATGGTGGTTTTTGGCATTTTGGCTCTAGCACCGGGGGATCCGATGGGGGAATTTGCCGCTAATCCCGCTATTACGGAAGCGGTGCGAGAAAATATTCGCAAAAGTCTCGGATTAGATCAACCCCTTCCCGTGCGTTATGTCAAGTGGTTGTTAGCATTTCTTCAAGGAGATATGGGCTATTCTTTCACCAGTCGCAGCCCAGTTTTTAGCCTAATTTGGCAGCGTTTACCCACAACTCTCTGGATTGTCGGTAGTGCCTATATGTTCGGGGTTTTGATCGCTTTTCCTTTGGGCATAATTTCAGCAGTTAAGCGCTATTCTTGGTTAGACAAAATTATCTCTACTTTTTCGATGCTTGGTTTTTCTTTACCCACCTTTGTGACGGGATTGTTATTAATTATTATCTTTAGTGTGCAGTTAAATTGGCTACCATCTTTTTATAACAGTACCCTAGAAATCAGCGATTTTAATAGTTTGATCGAGCAGGTGAAACAGTCAATTATGCCTGTAACTGTATTAAGCTTATATCAAGGAGCGATGTTGATGCGTTTCGTGCGTTCTTCCGTGACTGAAGAAATTCACCAAGAGTACGTTAAAACTGCCTTAGCGAAGGGACTAACTAATTTTTCTGTCCTAACTAAGCATATAGTTCGCAACGCTTTAATCCCCGTTGTCACCCTGATTGCTCTTGATATTCCCTCAATTTTTACTGGTGCTTTAGTCACAGAACAAGTGTTTCGTGTGCCGGGTATCGGTGCTTTATTAATCGATTCTATTTCCCGCAGTGATACCCCCGTAGTGATGGCGATTACCTTTATCTATGGGATTTTAATTGTTATCTTTAACTTAATTGCCGATTTAACCTATAGTTGGCTCGATCCGCGAGTCAGATATTAACTATGAACATCACAAAATCCTTACACACGGCGATTTTAGTCACGGAGCTAGAAAAAGCCATTAACTTTTACGAAAATGTTCTAGGATTGACTAGAATTGATCGCCCTTTTCAATACGATGGGGTTTGGTATCAAGTGGGAGATTATCAAATTCATTTAATTGTCGATAGCAATTACCAAAACTACCGTCCCAATCCCGAAAAATGGGGACGTAATCCTCATCTTGCCTTCGCTATTGATGACGTGACAGCCATGGGTAACTATCTAGAAAGTCAAGGTTATACAATTCAAATGAGTGCCTCGGGTAGAAAGGCATTATTTGTCAGTGATCCCGATGGTAATATCCTAGAAATGAGCCAAATTTAGCCTGAAAAATTCCCCAATATGTTAGACCAATTACAGACCCAACTCTATCACCTTGAACAATACGCCGATCGCTTAGTGACTTCCCAACTAACTCACCTTAGTTTTGTCAGTATTGCCGTGATTTTTCTAGCGGGTTTACTCACCAGTCTTACCCCCTGTATGCTGTCGATGTTGCCGATTACCGTCGCTTATATCGGGGGTTACGAAAATAAAGGTCGTTTAGCGGCTTTTTGGCAGTCCACATGGTTTTCCCTAGGATTAGCCACCACCTTAGCGGGATTGGGACTAATTGCCGCTACTCTAGGAAAAGTCTATGGACAGGTGGGGATCGGTTTACCAATTATCGTCAGTGCGATCGCTATTTTGATGGGGTTAAACCTCTTGGAATTATTACCCCTGCGCTTCCCTTCCCTTGGCGCTACCGATTGGATTACCGGCGATTTTCCCCCGATTTTGCGATCCTATCTTCTCGGTTTAACATTTGGTTTAATCGCCTCTCCTTGCAGTACACCTGTTCTAGCAACGTTATTGGCATGGGTGGCAAATACGGGAGATTTAAGCTTAGGAGGGGGATTATTGTTATCCTACACTGCTGGCTATGTTTTACCCCTAATTATCGTCGGTTCTTTTACTGCCTCGCTGAAAAGCTTTCTTTCCCTACGTCAATGGTCCGGGTGGATTAATCCCATCAGTGGGGTTTTATTAATCGGTTTTGGAGTTTTTTCTTTATTATCCCGTCTGCTGTGATGGTGGAGAGTTATGATAGATAATTGGCTAGAATTGCAAAACTTTTAACTATGACTATATCGGAAACTTCCTCAAATTTAAAGAATACACCGGCCCGATGGGGACGTAAATTTATCCAGACTATTGCCGATCTGCGATTGGCAATTATTCTTTTACTTTTAATCGCTATTTTTAGCATTTCTGGGACGGTAATCGAACAGGGACAATCCCTATCTTTCTACCAAGCTAATTATCCTGAAAAACCCGCTTTATTTGGCTTTCTGACTTGGAAAGTTTTATTACTATTGGGATTAAATCATGTTTATAGCACTTGGTGGTATCTATCATTATTAATTCTCTTCGGTTCCAGTTTAACCGCTTGCACCTTCCGACGACAATTACCCGCTTTAAAGGCGGCAAGAAACTGGCAATTTTATCAACAATCTCGCCAATTTCAAAAACTAGCTTTAAGTGCTGAATTAGAAACTGGTTCTCTAGAATCTTTAACCCCCCTATTAGAAAAAAAAGGCTACAAAGTTTTTCTAGAAAATAACAGTCTTTATGCGCGTAAAGGTCTGATTGGTAAAATCGGTCCGATTATCGTTCATGCAGCCATGTTAATTATTTTAGCAGGAGCGATCTGGGGAGCGTTAACGGGGTTTTTTGCTCAAGAAATGGTAGCTAGTGGCGATAGTTTTCAGGTTAAAAATATTATTGAAGCTGGACCCTTATCTAAAAATTCTCTCCCTAAAGATTGGGGGATTAAAGTTAATCGTTTTTGGATTGATTATAGTCCTAAAGGTGACGTAGAACAATTCTATTCTGATTTGTCGGTGATTGATAATCAAGGACAGGAGATCGATCGCAAAACTATTCAAGTTAATCAACCTTTGCACCATAAAGGGGTGACTTTTTATCAAACCAGTTGGGGGATTGCCGGGGTAAAAGTACAGGTGAATAATAGTCCGATCCTACAGCTACCGATGGCTAGTTTAGACACCAAAGGTAATGGACAAATCTGGGGAACTTGGATTCCGACTAAAACCGATCTTAGTGAGGGAGTTTCTCTTTTAACCAGAGATTTACAAGGTACGGTAATCGTCTATGATGCTAAGGGAGATTTAACCTCTGCTGTACGAGAAGGAATGACAATTCCTATCAATGGAGTTAATCTAAAAATAGTCGAATTAGTGGGCAGTACAGGGTTACAAATTAAGGCAGATCCGGGAGTGCCTATCGTCTATTTAGGTTTTGCTTTATTGATGATGGGAGTGGTAATGAGTTACTTTTCCCATTCGCAAATTTGGGCTTTACAATCGGGCGATCGCTTTTATATTGGTGGTAAAACTAATCGCGCTCAAGTCAGTTTTGAACGAGAAATAATTGATACTATCGAAATGTTAAAGTTAAAGTAGAATCGACGTTAATTTGGGTTCGTTTGCCGATCAAAAGTTCTGTTTATCTATCTTTTACCTTTTGCCTACCCTAACCAAGAATTTAATTTTGTTCAATCACTTATATGCCAGAATTGCCAGAAGTAGAAACGGTGCGTCGCGGATTAAATCAAGTTACCCAAGGCAAAAAAATTATCGGTGGGGAAGTATTATTACAGCGTACCCTAGCCTATCCTAATTGCGAGGCAACTTTTCTGCAAGGAATTGCTCAGACTACGATTACTAATTGGCAGCGCCGAGGCAAATATCTCCTCGCCAATTTAGATAATGGTAGCAGTATCGGGGTTCATCTGCGTATGACCGGACAATTGCTCTGGGTAAAAGATACCACTCCCCTGCCGATTCATACACGCTTACGCTTCTTTTTTGCCAATCAGCAAGAATTGCGCTTCGTCGATACCCGCACTTTCGGGAAAATTTGGTGGATTGCCGCCGATAAAACCCCAGAAAGCGTGATTACTGCTCTCAAAAAACTGGGACTGGAACCCTTCGATCGCAATTTTACCCCCGATTATCTCTATAGTCACTGTCAAAAAAGTCGTCGTCCGATTAAAACTTTTCTCCTCGATCAAAATGTAGTCGCGGGAATTGGTAATATCTACGCGGATGAAGTTCTTTTTAAAAGTGGTATCCATCCCCAAACTGCCGCTAATCTTTTAAAAATTGAGCAAATAGACTTATTGACAAAAAACATTATTTCTGTATTGGAAACAGCGATCGCTGAAGGCGGCACCAGTTTTAGCGATTTTCTCCACGTTACGGGAGTTAACGGCAATTATGGGGCGATGGCCTGGGTTTATGGACGTACTGGCGAAAATTGTCGCCTTTGCGGTGCAACTATTGCCAGAATTAAATTAAGTGGACGCTCCTCTCATTTTTGTCCCCAATGTCAAGTCTCAACAGTAATCAGTAAACAGTAATCAGTAAACATCTCCAAAAATTATAACTCAATCACAGCTTGCTTTTATGCTATGTACTGATTAAGTAGAGTTTGCTGAATATCAGTATAATCCTGACACTTTTATTGGCTATCGCCAGATAAAATTCAGAAACTAAGCGACGAAATTACCATTTTGCCAACTGTGTGGCTCCTAGATTCCCTCTGGGGACTTATTCTGCAAACCCTAAGTAGTTCGATAGCTAAAAACTCACATCCGATCACTGATAACTGATAACTGATAACTGATAACTGTTGTAAGCTGATAGCTAGATGGTCAGGTCACGGAAATCGATGCAAAGTTCACTGAAAAGGATTATCATCGGAGCGAGTTTTTTTCTCGCTACGGTAGTCGGAGCAACTATCGGTTATATGGCCTACGGTTGGAGTTTTCTCGATGCCGTTTATATGGTGATAATCACCATATTTGGGGTAGGTTTCGGGGAAGTTAAACCGATTAACACTCCCAGTCTGAGAGCTTTTACCATGTTAGTTATCATCTGTGGGACTACCTCGGCCGTTTATGTGGTGGGAGGTTTTTTTCAGATGCTAACCGAGGGAGAAATTAACAAAGCTTTTAGCGATCGCCGGATGAATAAAGAGATGGAATCCCTAGAAAATCACGTCATAATCTGCGGTTTTGGGCGTATAGGACGCATCCTAACGACTAAATTGGCAAAAACAGCCCAATCCTTTATTATCGTCGATAATAACCCCGATCGCATCCGATTAGCTCAGGAAAAAGGTTACATAACTCTTAATGGTAACGCCACCGATGAAAGTATTCTCCAAAAAGCCGGTATCGACAAAGCGCGAGTTTTAGCGACGGTGTTGCCCGATGATGCCTTAAATGTCTTTATCACTTTAACCGCAAGAGAACTCAGTCCGCAACTATACATCATCGCTAGGGGAGAATATCCCAGCACCGAGAAAAAATTAAAACTAGCTGGAGCCGATCAAGTGGTTTTACCTGCTACCATTGGAGCAGAGAGAATGGCCCATTTAATCACCCATCCGGCCGCGATTGATTTTTTACAGGAAGATGAAGGTAGGCGCAATCTTAACGAATTATTAGCCGATATCGACCTGCAATTTGAAGAATACTCGATTTTAAGCGATTCGCCTTTTTTGGGACAACCCATCAGTCAGATGGAAGTGCGGGGACAGGGTGCTTTTATTATCGTTGCTATCCGTCAATTTGATGGTCGTGTCATCACCCATCCCGACAATTCCACCATTCTACAGCAAGGCGATACGGTGATTTTATTAGGTCATCGGGGCGATGTTCCCAATTTTGCCCGTCGTTATGCTCTGCGTCGAGAAATGCGCTATCGGGGGTCTTCTTGGTAGGATATTGACCCAGAAAAAAGTTGAGCTTTTCGGGAATTAATTTCCCTGCGGATATAGATAATACTAATACTAAATCTGGTTATTAAAAACTGATTATTTATTCCCCCTTTTGCCTCTTGCCCCTCCTCATAACTAGCCTGTACTCAACGGATTTAGTATAACTCACTAATTAGGGTTTGCTGATCGGTTTCCCTAGGCGATCGAGTTCTTGATCTTCACCTATTCGGATGGAAGATAGATCGATCGCTTGCGCTTAAGGAATTCGATTTGATCGCAGGTCTCTGGGTGCATACACCCGTACGTCCCCTGAGAGGAGATAATCCAGAAAAGTCTTGGCGATCACCGATAGTTTTTTATCCTTGGGATGAACCACATACCAATGGCGTTGGATGGGAAAATCTTCCACGTCAAGGATGGTAAATTCCCCATTGGGAGGATCTAAATTTAAGACGTGCTGAGACAGAACCGAAATTCCTAAACCACCAGCGATCGCTTGTTTAATAGCTTCATTATTGCCGATTTCCAAACGCAGAGATACGGTGATGCCATGGTCGAGAAAAATTTGCTGTACTGCCCGTCTAATTCCCGATCCCATTTCCCGCATAATAAAAGGTTCCCCTTGCAGTCGTTTAATTGGAATTTTTTTCTGTCCCGCTAGGGGGTGATCTTTGCGAGCAATAACCACGAGGGGATTTTCCAGAAACGGTTGAATCTCCAGGTTTAGCTCTTGGGGGGGTTCGCTTAAAATATATAGGTCATCAACATTGTTGATCATCCTTGTTTCTAGGTCTTGGTGATTGGTCAATTCTAGGGACACATCCACCCCTTGGTACTGTTGACAAAAAGGACCTAGGATCTGGGGGATTAAATATTGGGCTGTGGATACCGCCGCTAAACGCAGTTTACCCTGTTTAATGCCCTTGATATCGGCGATCGCCATCTCAAAGTTATCAAGATCCTTGAGGACTGCTTGACAGGTGACTAATAAACTGCGTCCGGCCTCGGTTAAATACAAACGTTTGCCTATCTGTTCAAATAAGGGTAAACCCACGGATTTAGTCAGTTGTTTCATCTGAGTAGAAACGGTGGGTTGGGTGATCGATAGTTCTTCAGCAGCCCTGGTAAAACTGCCATGACGAGCGGTCGCTTCAAAGACAATCAGTTGATGTAAAGTGGCGTGAATCAAGAGAGGCCTCTAGAGAGCTACACTTCTGTTACTGCCTTGAGGAGCTTTGCTAAACAGAAGCAGGAATGGAGGGGAACGAGTGAAAACCTCCCCACCCCGCTTATATCATAGGTTTAAATCAATACTTTTGTAAAGATATATCGATTTAAACTCAATTTATAAAATTTGCTTGTCAAGATATCCGTTCTAGTATAGATTTATAACAATCGATCTTTAAAAACCATAAACTTTTGTCTATCAAGGCTGGTCTTTCAACCGCCAGCTTTGTCATGGACAAAAATCCTTTGCTCAGTTGGATTCTTATGCAAATAACCAATCGTATTCATTTTGACAATTTGCGGGGCGATGTCTTCGGTGGTCTAACAGCTGCCATCGTTTCTCTCCCTCTAGCTCTCGCTTTCGGTGTAGCTTCTGGGGCTGGTGCGATCGCTGGTTTGTACGGTGCTGTCTGTGTGGGTTTTTTTGCTGCCCTTTTTGGTGGCACCCCCACGTTAATTTCGGAACCAACGGGGCCGATGACGGTAGTAATGACGGCGATCGTGGCCAGTTTAACCGCCAAAAATCCCGAATTAGGCCTACCCATGGCCTTTACGGTAGTCATGTTAGCGGGCATTTTCCAGATTCTGTTCGGTATCTTCAAAATGGGTAAATACATCACCCTGATGCCCTATAGCGTTATTTCTGGCTTTATGTCTGGGATCGGGGTAATCCTGATTATTCTGCAAATTCCGCCATTTTTAGGGCAAGCCGCTCCCAAAGGAGGGGTTTTAGGCACAGTGCAGAAAATCCCGGAACTACTCTCTAATATCAATCCCCCTGAAGCCATTCTGGGGGCAATTACCTTGGCGATCATCTTTCTGATGCCCTCGAAATTCAAGCGTTTTGTCCCCCCTCAGTTATTAGCTTTGGTGATAGGAACTCTGATTTCGCTGTTTTTCTTTCAAGGTGCTGAAATTCGCCGGATTGGGGATATTCCTGTGGGTTTACCCACCTTGCAAATGCCCACCTTTAGTGCTGCCCAAATGATCACGATGTTGGTGGATGGGGCAGTTTTAGGGATGTTGGGTTGTATTGATACCCTATTAACGGCGGTAATTGCCGATAGTTTGACCCGTACCGAACACAAATCGAATAAAGAATTGATCGGTCAAGGTATTGGTAACTTAGTATCAGGAATCTGTGGCGGTTTACCCGGTGCTGGGGCCACGATGGGAACTGTCGTCAATATTCAAACCGGTGCAACCACTGCCCTTTCTGGCATTACTCGCGCTTTAATTTTATTAGTCGTCGTTCTCTGGGCCGCCGGTTTAACTAAGAGTATCCCCATGGCGGTATTAGCGGGGATTGCCCTAAAAGTGGGGATCGATATTCTCGACTGGAGTTTCCTGAAACGCTCCCACAAGATTTCTCTGAAAGGGACGCTAATCATGTACGGTGTACTGTTATTAACAGTATTCGTCGATCTGATCGTTGCTGTGGGTGTGGGGGTCTTTATTGCTAATATTCTCACCATTGATCGCCTCAGTGAACTGCAAGCGCAGGAAGTGAAAACAATCACCGATAACGATGACGAGATTCTCCTAAGTCCAGAAGAAAAACGGTTACTCAACCAAGCTAACGGTCGCATCATCCTATTTTATCTCAGTGGTCCGATGATCTTTGGAGTCTCGAAAGCGATCGCCAGAGAACACACAGCCATGAAGGAAGCGGATGTTTTAATCTTGGACTTGAGTGATGTGCCTTTGTTAGGGGTGACAGCTTCTTTAGCGATCGAAAATGCGATTAAAGATGCGATCGATAAAGGTTTACAAGTCTTTATCGTTGGTGCCACCAGCAAAATCCAGCATCGTTTGGAACGTCTCGGCATTTTAGCCCAACTCCCCCCCGATCATGTGCTAATGGACAGAACCATCGCCCTACAACAAGCGGTAACTTTTGTCAAGACCCATCCTCACCAAGAACCAGAGGATTTTGAGGTTAATCAACTAAACAACTAAGCTTGTCTTGATCTGGGCCACCGCATCCTCAGCCTGACTGTCCTTGAGCGGTGGCCCTTTTTCCTATCCTCCAGTTTTATGACCACCTAAAACCTTTAACCCTCATCCCTTTAAACTCATGATTTTGTCCCCTATTCTGCCTCCTTCGATCGGGGAGATAGCGGCTCCCATGGCTCCGCTCCCCTTGCTCGCCACCGTTGTGGCCGAGGATTCACCGATTATTCTCTCTGGCGTATTGCTGACACTGGTGGTGATTTATCTGGCCAGCAAGCTCGGCGCAGAGGCCGCCAGACGATTGGATTTTCCGCCCGTACTGGGAGAACTGGTGGCCGGTGTGATTGTCGGCGTTTCGGCACTGCATCTGCTGATCTTTCCTGAAGGGGGACTATCGGCCTCGGACTCGCTGATTATGACGGTACTGCAAGGATTGAATCAATTGGCCCCGGCTGCCGTGGACCGAATCTTTGAGTCCCAAAGTGAAGTGATTTCGGTTCTAGCTGAAATCGGTGTGATTATTCTGCTGTTTGAAATTGGCCTAGAATCCGACCTGCGACAACTCAAGGAAGTGGGAATTCAAGCCACGGTGGTGGCCTGTGTGGGGGTTGCGGCACCTTTTGCGGCAGGTACGGCCGGGTTAATGCTCGTCTTTCATGTGGCGGCTATCCCGGCGATTTTTGCGGGGGCAGCCTTGACAGCAACCAGTATCGGTATTACCTCGAAGGTGTTGTCCGAGTTAGGTCAACTCAAATCCAAAGAAGGGCAAATTATTGTCGGTGCGGCGGTGATTGATGATGTCCTCGGTATTATTGTTCTGGCTGTGGTCGCTAGTTTAGCCAAAACTGGCGAGATTGATGTGACCAATGTTATTTATCTGATTGTCAGCGCTACGGCCTTTTTGATCGGATCAATTTTGTTGGGAGGTGTTTTTAACAAAAGTTTTGTGGCGATCGTAGATCGGCTGAAAACGCGGGGAAATATTGTTATTCCCGCATTTGTCTTCGCTTTCTTTATGGCGTTTTTAGGCAATGCTATTCATCTGGAAGCGATTTTAGGTGCTTTTGCCGCGGGTTTGGTGCTTGATGAAACTGATACCCGCAACGAGTTGGATGAGTTAATTAAACCGATCGCCGATTTGCTTGTACCGATTTTCTTTGTGACGGTGGGAGCGCGTGCCGATCTCGGTGTGTTAAACCCAACGGTGCCAGAGAATCGGGCCGGACTTTTGATCGCTGTCTTTTTGATGGTTGTGGCGATTATCGGTAAACTGGTGACAGGCTGGGCAGTTTTTGGTATATCCGGCATCAATCGCCTCGCCATCGGTGTGGGTATGATTCCCCGGGGTGAGGTGGGTTTAGTTTTTGCTGGGATTGGTTCGGCCAGCGGAATTTTGGATAAGCCTTTGGAGGTGTCGATTATTATTATGGTAATCTTGACGACTTTCCTGGCTCCTCCCTTCCTCAGAATCGCTTTTGGTAAGACGGAAGCTGTTCCCGAAACCCTAGCAAGCAAGGATTCGGCTAATCCTATTCCTTAATTTTGCGGGTAAAATCTGATTTTTTAGACGAGGCTGAAGCATTTTCAGCCTTTTTTGTCATTTATCACTAATACTAAATCTGGTTATTAAAAACTGATTATTTATTCCCCTTTGCCTTTTGCCTCTCCTGATATGTTATACTAAATCCTGTTATAATAAAACAAGTAAAGACGAGGAAATAAAATGCCCAAGAAAGCTTACTTAGCCGAACATCTGAGTTCAGAGGAACTGAAAGATAGATACAGAAACAGTCAAGACTCAGTGGAAACAAGAAGATGGCACTTATTGTGGAAAATATCCTTAGGATGGACAATCAAAAATGCGGCGGTAGCTGTGGGGTTAGATTATCAATATAGTTTTAGAATTCTCAAGAAATATAATGAATTAGGAGAAGAAGGA